>OFGM01001902.1_pt1 | contig 11010 bp, 9 predicted proteins | sample 1521741 | NCBI WGS metagenome assembly OFGM01 (sample SAMEA3504079, study PRJEB24116) | mouse gut metagenome | biome: mouse gut; feature: mouse-associated habitat; material: faeces | place: Denmark | collected 2011
GCCGCTTTGATCAGCCGGTCCTGCTCGTCCCGGCTCAACACACGCATTTCACGTTGTACGTTTTTAGGAAGTCTGACCCCTTCTATCGGATTTTCCTTCAACAGTTTGTTCTTGACAGCCTGATCCAAAGCCAGATGCAGGAGGTTTCGCAGATTGGTCAGCGTCTTGGGCGAAAGGCCGCCTTCCGCTTTGACGTTTCCATGCTCTCTGCGCTCGTTGAAAAAGTCCTGCAGGTCATCTACCCGCAGAGTGTTCAAATAGAGTGATCCGATTTGAGGTTTGATATGGCTGCGGGTAAGCTGCTCGTAACTGCAAAAGGTCGACAGCTTCACGGTCGGCTTGGCGTGTTCTTCTGGTTCTCCGGATAAATGTCGATGTACTCTCGTGCCACATTGAAATCCCCGCACATTATGACGGGTTTTGGAAGTTTCGTCACATACTCCCATACAGCCTTGTCCCACTCAATACGAAAATCCAAACGGTCAGGGGGTGAGTGCGGGTTGAGGTTCGGCACATAAACATTGACAATGAAAAAGTCCTTGTATTCCAGCGTAATCAAACGCCCTTCATCGTCGAATTTCTCAATGCCAAGTCCATACTGGAAGGAGAGAGGCTGGCGCTTTGTTAGAACCAACGTCCCAGAGTAGTTGGCACGCTTCGCGGGGTTCCAGAACGGCAGATAGCCAGGTACATTTAAGGTACACTGACCCTTGATTTCCTGGCAGCATATCACATCGGGCTTTACATCTGCCAGGAATTTCAGAAAACCCTTTCTCCGGCATCGTGCCAGCCCATTTACGTTCCAAGAGACCACTTCCCCGACGCAACCTGTCACAGTGCGGCAATGGGCAGTCATGCTCTGCCGTGCCTACGGGCTGGAAACAAGCGGCGAAACATGGGCTGATTTGGGACGAAGCGCCACAGAGCAAGCCTGTCAAAAGGGCTGGCTGAACATGACCGCTCTCTCCTGTTAGCGCCGGGAGAAAATCGCCCCGAAGGGCTAATTCCGCCCGGCGCTAACAATCAGTCAATAACAGAAAAATGAGGGCTTTCACAACAAGTGTGAAAGCCCTCAACAATTCAATGATACAGCAATCGCCCAAGGGTGTCAATCTGGTCTTGCGTATTTGGGCGGCTTAAGATATTGAATGTATCCTTATGCTCGTTTATCAAAGAAAATAGGATTCAGCCATGCAGAGCGTCCGTTGCCATCTACGCAGACCGCCCGCACATAAGATTCGGTTCCATCCAGAGCGAATATGGCACTCGTCAAGTGATCGCCATCTTTCGCAAAGAAGGATTTTCCGCGGCGAGAATAGGTAACAAAATGGATTTCACGACAAGCCGAACAGGAAATGTAGACCTGACCATCCTCAATGCCGAAATCATGGATAACCGGTCCGCAAGATGAGTAATAAGCTCCACTGAACAATGCATCCAAAATTGCTTTCTTGCTGCGTTCCGCAGCCTTGACCCAAACCCAGCCACCATACAGATCCTCTGGCACATGAACATCGTCAACAGCAGCGGCAAATACCTTTTTGCCCTCATACAACAGCAAATCCCACAGGGTCTCTCCTTTTCCGCCATGGCAGAGATGTTCCGTGCCATTATTATAGACTTCAATAGCGTGATACCCTTCCAGGGGAAGAATATCCTCCCACTTCATGTGAGACCACATAGGATGTGCCAAAGAAATAAACTGACCATCCTGACGCATCATGTCAATCAACTGCTGCGCAGTCAATTCTTCCGCTGAATAGTGCTTACAAGGATAGTCTGTACTGTTTTTATCAGCAGCCGCAAGCCCAACAACATGAGTACACTTGTCCGGAGTATATTCAATATCGTGCTCAATGCCAGTCAGGAGAAGGAAGTTATCTCTTGCCAGATCATCATGGGCGCGTAAGGTGTTGTGATCTGTCATAGAAAGGAAATCATAACCTTCAGTAATATGCCGTTCCACCAGTTCTTCCGGCGTAAACAGGCCATCGGACACCGTAGAATGGCTGTGTATGTCCCCTTTCAGCCAAATGCCGTTTTCCGGAAAATAAGATTTTTTCATGTAGGTCTCACCTCATTTTTTTATTTCATGATCGCAGGAAGCAGCGTGGAGAACCCGGGGATGAAGGTTACCAGCAGCAACACGATAATCAGGGACAACATCAATTCTTTACTCTGCTTGAGGAACTCCGGGATCTGAATGTCGCAAAGGTGGCAGCACTGATACATGACAGCACCGAAGGGTGGTGTCAGTGTACCAATGGAAAGGTTCAGAATACAGATAATACCAAAGTGGATCGGGTTAATATACAGTTGCATGGCAACAGGGTATAATAAGGGGATCGTAAGGAGCAAAACGGCAGCACTATCCACTAACATGCCCATAATGAGCAGAACCACATTTAGAATAATCAAAAAGCCGATCTTGCCCACATTCATGCCTATGATCGTTGTTGTAATTTGCTGCGGGATCTGTGCGTATGTCAAATACAATCCAAACACCGTAGCAGAGATGATAATGCCGAAAATATTTGCCACAGAAACGAAAGATTCCTTGGCTACTTCCACCAGGTCTTTTACACGAAGCTCCTTGTAAATGACCATACCCACAAAGATGCAAAGCGCGCACAGCATAGCGCCACCCTCAGTAGCAGTGACAATGCCGCTACGGAGTCCAACAATCAAAAATACGATCATCAATACCGCCCAAAAGCACTCCGCTAAACCCAACAGGATTTCTTTAATAGGTGCTCGTTTTTCACGGGTGGGACGATAACCATCTCGGTGCGAAACATATGTTACAGTTAACATCTGAAGGACGCACATGAGAATGCCAGGGATATATCCGGCCATGAACATATCCAGCACAGAATTTTCTGTGATGGTTGCATACAGGATCAGCATAACGCCCGGCGGGATAATAGGCGAAATCAGCGAAGATGTCGCCGTAACCGCTGCGGAAAAGGCAGGATCAAACCCTCTCTTTTTCAATTCCGGAACCAGCATTTTGCACTGCATGGCAGCGTCTGCATTAGAGGAGCCGCAGATACCGCCCATTAGAGTGGACAAAAGCACGTTTACTTGCGCCAGGCCACCCCACATATGACCCACGCACAGATCTGCAAACTTCATCATGCGGGAGGTGATACCGGTATAGTTCATCAACAGACCAGCCGTAATGAAGAAGGGAACTGCCATCAGATTCATATTCATGCCGGCGGAGACCATTTTAGACAAAACCATATTCAGGGGCATTTCTGTGGCAATAAAGCCAAAGTAAAAGACAGCGCCGCTCAGGAATGCCGCAGATACAGGAATCCGAAGTGCCAAAAGGAAAAATGTCAAGATCAGTGGCAGCCAGATTTCAAAACTTGCCATCTATTGCCCCTCCTTCTTCTTGAATAAGTGGCGGATAATTGCCCAAAAACAGCGGATCGCACCGCTACCGTAGCCGAAGATAATACTTGCGTAGCCCACAGCAAGAGGAATCTTAGTGCCGGATGCATAGCGAGTCAGGTTTGTACGGAACAGCTTGCAGCCCCAATAACACATGTAAGCAGAGAAAATGAATATAAACACATCTCTCAGTAGCTCAAAAACTGCTTGTACAGACGGTGGCATTTGCTGAACAATAAATCTGACATCCACATGAGAGTCTTTTTTATACATTAACCCAAAGAAAGCATAGCCAACCCAAACGTAGGCTAACAGGGCAATCGCTTCCAGCGTAGTGGAGTATGTGTTTAAGAATGTGCGGTTAATGATATTTAGGATGACTGGTACAATAACCGTTGTGATCGCCACGCAACCTAACAATTCTTCAAAATTGCCATTCCTAAAAAATGCAATTATTTTTCTCATAAACACCTCAAATCTTAATTAGTTTCATGTAAGAACACATATCCGGGGAGGCAGTCTCCCCGGATCGTGCCTTGCAAGCGAAATCTAACAGTTCTTTACAGGGTGAGAATTTAATTACCTGCGCGAATCTCTGCCAACGTGTCCAGAAGTTCTTGGCCGATGCCATACTTCAGCACCAAGTCGCCACAGCCCATGTCGAGGAAAGCCTGACGGTCCGCTTCATAGAAGGTAACACCAGCTGCTTCCATTTCGGCGCGCATAGCATCTTCGTTTTCAGCAGAATAATCGCTATAGCGAATACCGGCATCATGCACTTCCTCTTCAATGATCTCCTGATACTCGGCGGGCAGGGTATTCCACCAGGTGGTAGAGCAGAACATCGCATCAGCCAGAAGCTCCTGACCAGTCAGAGTAGCATGCTTGGCCAGTTCATAGCTCTTTGTGAAATACATCTGAGAAATAGCCTGGTCCAAAGCGTCAACAGTACCGGCAGAGAGCGCAGAAAGCTGTTCAGAAGCGGCCATACCCATGGGCGAAGCTCCCATAGCCTGCCAGCACTCCAGATAGGGTGCAGCATTGGTAACACGCAGCTTCAGCCCCTTCATATCCGCAGGAGTAGAATAGGCCTTCTTACCGATCACGTGACGCATACCACCGACAAAGGCACTGTTGAGTGCGTGGACATTCACCTTGTCCATATCTTCAACGAGCTTCGCAAACAGCTCAGTTTCCATCAGTTTATGAAATTCCTCGCCATCTTCAAAAACAAAGCCGCACTGGAGAGCAGAGGCATCATAATATACATCTTCCCAAGAACTGTATGTAGTTACTAACAAAAGCGGAGAATTAGACAGAACAGCCTCAGCGCCATCGATCAGATTTCCAAGGGTCCCGTTCGGATACAGATTGACAACACCGCCGCCATTGGTTCGAGCCTCAATGTTTTTCTGGGCAATCTTCAATTCCTCATTGATTTGATCCGATTCAGCATAGGTGTGGGAAATATTAACAATGATGGGGTCGGAAGTCTTCTCGGTTTGAGTGCCGCCGGAAGCATTAGCATCAGGGGCTTCATCACTCTTTCCGCCGCAGGCAGTAATACTCAGAGTCATAGTCAGAGCCAAAACAAGAGCAAGCAACTTTTTCATGGTTCTTTTCTACCTTTCTTTTCTGTGTTTTTATTTTTGTTATCCCAATTAAGAGTTTAACAACCTAAAAATCGTGGGTTTAATCTTTTTCGTCAAGGAGATCCGAAATCACATTGTCAGACAACCGATCCAACAGTCCAAGATCCCAGACCATCTGCAAAATCGTATAACGAGCCCGAACTTCCTTGCAGTAAAGGAATGTGTTTTTAAGCATAGTGCTATCCACCGCAATCTCACTAGGTAGGCATGGAGATTCTAAAGAGCGGAGAAGACTCATAATCCTTTGAGACGAAGGCAGTGTCTTCAAAAGTGCCGTAATCTCAGCCCAACGAGCCTGCATTGTATCAATTCTCTTCAATCTATCTGCGGTCGCGTTCTTCTGAGATTTTGCCTCCATTGCGATCACACCATCAGCGGCGGGGCCGTAAGCTATGCGGATGTTTTCTTTCCATTCGACCAAGTCGTAGGCCCTTGCTGCTGCGCGTGCGGCGTCAAAGTCCACATCCGTTCTCAAAAGCTGTTCCACAAGCTTTAAAACCAGCACTGTGCCGACCCCTACCTGTGTACCATGGGGAACAGGTTTCTTTCCAGACTGCTCGAACATCATTTCCCAGTAGTGTGACATATGGTGTTCACAACCAGAAGCTGGACGGGAATTTCCGTAAAGGCTCATAGCTACACCAGCTAAAACCAAGCCTTCCATTACCTTTCCCAGTGTCTCAGGATCTCGTTCCTTGACCTTGTCGGCATCTGCTAAAATATTTGTTGCACAGCTCTCCATTAGTTCTATGATGTGTTCGCAGCAGTGTTCGCCGGTAATTATATGTGCCAATTTCCAGTCACAAAGGCAAGTAAACTTGCCCAAAAGGTCACCTAAGCCTGCCGCAATCATGGAGTAGGGTGCACTTTTCAAAATGTTCGTATCGCCAATGATGGCAATTGGTGTCTGTGCGTCAAAAGTAGTCTTTAAATGATTTACTTGAATAGCAGCAATGCTGGATGCAAAACCATCCATAGGAGCAGCGGTAGCCACCGTGCAGAAAGGTCGATTCATTTTATAGCTAAAGTATCGCGCTATGTCATTGATTGCACCTGTGCCGACAGCTATAATTAAATCGCAATTTTCCGGCATTTGTATCGTCAATTCTCCCAAGGTTGCTTCATCAAACCCCATATGAGACAACTGGACGATTTTGTTTGGGATACCAGCCTCCGTCAAAATATTCGCACACTGATTTCCGGCAATACTGTAAGTAATATGATCACTGATCAGATATAAGCTTTGAAAGCCCATGATCTTAACTAGCTTAGGAAGCTCCTCCAATGCACCTTCGCCAATCCGAACTGCCCGAAGGGATGCATAATGTTCTCTGCCACAGTCACATAGAAAGTGTTGGTTTAGATAGGCATTCAGGTCCTTAGACTGCTTCGGCATTTTCATGATGACATCTTCCTTTTCTGCGCATATCAATTTTAAACGCTTCTTTATGAAATCATCATACATTTTGTGAGTCTTTTTATCAAACGTAATGTTTTTTGCTCTATTTTCACTACAATTCGCAGTTTTCGAGTAAATAATTTACTAAACCGTTTTACAACACTACTTGTTTTCCACTCCAAAAATACGAATGAAGCTAAGAAACACTTCCTTTATACGTTATAAACGTTTACTTTGCATTATTGTTCTGAAGTATGGTTTAGTAAAGAATTTAATAAATTTTTTCCATACTGTAACTCTCATACCGATTTTCTATGTTTCAGACAAAAAGCAGCTGGGAAACTATGCAAGTTTCCCAGCCGTTTTTTGTCTGCTATGGAAGTTTCAATCCTCTTCTCGGCCCTGTGCTCCGGCGAGCTATTAGCTTTGGGAAATATTCCACACGAGTGATTCCATCAGGACTATCTTCTAATTCAGCTGTAGTATTTCCGCTTTCAATTTTATGAACGAGTACATCTACGGCTTCTCTCCCCGTCTGTTTTGCGTAGCTCTCCACCGATGTCATGGAGATGCCCCGATATTTACAAACGTTAGTATTGTCGCACCCGCACACAGAATAATCCTCTGGGATATGCCGTCCTGCATCGGTAATGGCATCCATGACCCCAACACCAATTACATCATTAACCGCCACAAAGGCTGTAACATCTTCACCGCGTTCAATCAGCCGTTTAGCAATAATATATCCAAGTTCATAGCCCTCTGGCGGTGTTTTGACATCAGGAAGTTCCTGCTCTGGAGAACATGCTAAAACACTTCGCAATGGGTCGTAGCCATGTTCTTCATAAGCGGCTCGCAATCCTTTTAAGCGGTGTATTCGTGAGGTCTGTTTTGTTTCAAATGTGGAACTGATCAATGCAATTCTCTCATGTCCAAGTTCTATCAGGTGTTCGGCGGTTATTTTTCCGATTTGAAAACCATCAACTTCAAAAACATCCTTACCACTATGGCTATTCTTGTCATAAATATGAACAACCGGCTTTTCCCATCCGATTTGTTGGAGTAATAGTGTATTCTCTGGCGGATAAAGAACCAGCATACCCGATACCGGGAGTTGGCCGCATATCTGCATAATATGCGTTTCCTGGTAAACCTCTCGAAATGTGTTAAATACCATTAAAGCGTATCCTAATTCTTTTGCTCGCTGCTGCATGGATTCTACCAGTTGAATATAATACCAATTTGAAAACGAAGGTGCAATTGCCACAATGGTCTTTTCTCCGGATGTATTGATTCTTGTAACATTTCGCATGTATCCCAGCTCATTACAGGCATCCATGACTCGGCGGCAGGTCCTTTCAGGGAATTTCAGGCCACTTTTTCCGTTCAAAATCATGGAAACAGTCGTTTCCGATACACCTGCCCGCTTTGCTACATCTTTTGCCGTAACCTTACCCAAGAAGTTATACACCACCTTCATAAAAAGCACTCTCGTTCCGAATGGACCAGGATACATAAAATGATACCATGTTTCAACAAAAAAAGAAAGTCCCATCTTATTTTCGCACCATATTTCATTGTAATGACTAGTTTTTTGGAAGATAAGTTGTGCCTTTCCTGCATTGATTTCTTGTCTATCCTATGCTATCTTATAGATACAGAAAGGGTGAGTCCAATGAACAGCTAACCCCCTCTCAACTCAAGAAAGCGAGGTTAAATTGATGTTAGATATTAAGAACGAAAGATGAGCCTTGACTGCTCCTGTTGGTGGTCAAGGCTCATCTTTTTTTGCGCAAATCGCAAGTCCCGAAAGGGACTTTTTTACTTACAGGTAAGATAATCGTCTGTATTCAAGGTGGAAATAAGGACAGTTTGCATTGTCCGTTCTTTTGGAACCCCGCACAAGCGAAGCATATGTAACAATGACGGGAAATGGCGCCGCTATGCGGAAACCAAACGCCCCAGGCATATGCCTGGGGCATCGCGTTGTCTAGTTATGCCCGGTGCTTTCGATTATCCAGCCGCCTTTCCTTTTTCCGCCAGCCTTGCAAGACATGCCCTCAACGGACCCTCCAGAGCCGCCTCCAGATTATCCCTCCAGCTCATTGCGACGGTAAATCCCTCCCTGGCCTGGGAGGGTGATAGTGACTTCACTCCCAATTAAAAACGGCGATTTTGCATCTCCGGCAGCGTTATTTTTGAAAGAAAGCGGAAATTTATTCCAATAGTCTCCGGAAATCTACTATTCTAACGCAAAGTGAAATATTTTTTACTTTTCTTCCTTACAAAGTTCTCGTTTTTTGCCTGCATCTTTTTCCCCCACACAAGGTTGACGAACGGCGCGAACTCGCTGGAATTGGGGTCAGCGCTGTCGATGCTGTTGCCGATAGCGATGAAGCGCACCCCGAATTTGCGAAAGAGAACCTCCGTGTAAAATCCTGTCTGGAGGTAATCTCTGCCGATTCTGCTCATGTCCTTTGTGAGTACCAGAGCCACTTTCCCGGCCTCAATGTCGGCCACCAGCCGCTTCCATGCTGGCCGGTCGAAATTTCCGCCCGACCATCCGTCATCGGTGTAATGGACGATATTGGAAAAGCTGTGCTGGGCAGCGTAGCCCTCCAGGTACTTTTTCTGATTTACGATTGAATTACTGTCCCCAGCGGATTCATCGTCACGAGAGAGCCTCTCGTATAAAGCCGTGATTTTCTTTTCAGCCTGCGTTGCGCTCATGACGCGCTCCTTTCAGACTGACGGCTCATTTGTGGTGCATCCATCATACCACGTTCCTCACCGTTTTGCAGCCCCTCATTTCGGATCATCCGCAAAATTTTTTCTTCCATCGTCTCGCCGCCGTTGTCGGAAAAGACCACCTTCACCTTGTAGGTGGTGGAGCCGATGCGCCGGGTCATATACCGGCAGTTCTGATTGTCGTTGTTTTTCGTCATGGTGTCCTTTCTCATATCATTGAAATTCAAAAACAGAAATTTCCGATATGGGAAGCCGTTTCCCCGAAACAGTTCCTGGCAGGCAACCCTGCTCGGCGCTGTGCCGTCCCTATGAGGGGCGCTCGCTCCCTTTTGGGAGGTCATGGCGGTTTAGCTGCTCGGGCGGTCATTCAGTTGTCACTTTCGCCACCTTTCTGTTTCTGGATTTTGGGTTATGTATGGGAAAGGAAAAGCAGATACAAAAAACCGCCCGCGGACGCTCTCCGCAGTCGGTTATGTATCCTGCCAAATGAAATATGTGTATTATATAGACACCAGATATTCAGTTCAAATATGAACTCATTATAATCCAAACATCCGTTCTTGTCAAGCCCTGCCGAAAAAATTCTGATGGAGACGGCAGACAGGCGGTCGGCGATGGTACAAATGCAAAGGAAAAACTCCCGCAAGGTTTCGTCCATAAGGGGAGCCTTGCGGAAGCCTGTACGCTTTTGCGCTGGTGCAAATGCCGGGTGAAAGTCATGTATAAATCAGTTCACACTTGATGCTTTCCTCGGCGCGATCCACGATGCTGTTCATGGCCCTGACCCACTCCCACTGTGACTGGCGCTTCAAGTCCTCGGTCACGCCCTCGGCGGCCATCTGCCTGATGATGAGCCGATAGCGGTCCTGCGCCTGCTCGTCCAGGTCGGCAAGGTAGGTGTGCAGTCTGCCCGTCAAAATCAGGTGGTTGAGCAGAAGCGGATTCGTTTCCTCCAGATACGCCCGGTGCATCCGCCCCCACTTCCCGATAAGGCGGTCATCCTCCTCCGGCAGTTCAATAACCGGGATGTAGTGGTTCCCGACCAGGATATAATCAAGGCCATTCGCCTCGTCATGTATCCGCAGTTCCAGTTCACCCATAGTGTTTCCCTCCGTCATTTCAGATGTTTTCGGTAGCGGCTACCGATAATGCGATGCAGATTTTTATCTCCTTTCCTACAACCGCAAGTCCTATTCACCACAAATGAGCCGCAGTCATATGTATTTGGTGGCAGAAACCACCCTCTACATATTACCTCTCACTTGCCATCACTCTGCTTCTATGCCCCTCATATGGTACCTATCCTCCTTTCTTCCAAAAGAGCACAAAAAGTGCGGTTCTCCCTATATGGAAAACCGCACCTATTATTTGATCTATAAGCATGAAATTGTATATTTCATCTGCACCTTTATGATGCTTATCAGTTAATATTTCATAGTCTTCGTCTTCCTAATTTTTTTTTATCTATGTAAGCATACGCACCATTATAATCTAACCATACCTTAGTTAGCGGAAACAAATCAGGGCGAATACCCGACTGCTCATCTAAAGAAACATCGTGTGCCAAAGAAATACTCCTAGTTGTTGAAGTGGTCCCAATAAGCAGCCCAAAATCATCTTCCTTGCCATTCCAAAGCTCACATTGACCAGACTCTCTCATTGGGCACTCCATACAAGCCGCCAATCCACTTTTTTTAGGTTCAGTCACTTCACTCATTTCATCTTCGCTATTACACTTACATTTCTCTTTGTTGCCGCAGTCACACGATGTGTCAAGCGTTTTTTCACTAATATCTATATTTTTTAATACAA
>OFGM01001908.1_pt1 | contig 10983 bp, 10 predicted proteins | sample 1521741 | NCBI WGS metagenome assembly OFGM01 (sample SAMEA3504079, study PRJEB24116) | mouse gut metagenome | biome: mouse gut; feature: mouse-associated habitat; material: faeces | place: Denmark | collected 2011
TATAATTAAGTTCTTTTATACCTCCCTCTATTTTATTTAATAATTCCTTTACGATATATAATCCTAATCCCGTGTTACCATTGGAGCGTGATGTATCTACTGTATAAAATTTTTGAAAGAGCATATTAATATCCATATTCTTTAATTCTGATGTAGTATTTTTCACTGTAAAAATGCCATTTGCGTCTATCACAATTTCAACATAATCCTTAGAATATCTTATTGCGTTTGTGATTAGATTTTCAATAATTCTTTTGCAGACAACCGTGTTTCCAGTTATCCATACAGGGGCATTTTCTGTTTTAATAGTAGGAGCCATTTCTTTCAGTTCGCTATATTTATCAATCAGACAGTCAGTTACAATTCTATTAATATCCAATTTTTCAACTTCTAAAATATAATCCTCACTATCTATCAATGACAAATCATAAAATATTTGTAATAGTTCGGTTAAATAGTCTGCCTTTGCTTGAATGATAGAAAAATAGTGTTCCTGTTCTTCTTTATTTTCACAACTTTTTAAAAGTACCAAATATCCTTGTATTGATGTTAAAGGTGTTCTTAAATCATGGCTGATATTTGCAATAGATTGTTTTAACTGTTCTTTTTCCTGCATCATCTGAATTTTTGTTTTCTGTTCCAAATCGTCTTTTTCGTTAATTGTACCTGCTAATTTCTCTATATGCTTATTTGACAAGGAAATTCGTAATTTTCTGTTTTCGCTAATCTGTTTTGTTACTTCACAAACTTGGCGTTTCCATGAAAAAAGAGAAAACATCAATATTATATTTAATAAAGCCAATAATAAATAAATCATTAACATTCTCTCCTTTGGAAAATTTTAGAATATCTCCTGTAAGTTAACAGTTTCGGAATAATTATTTAAACTCCTGTTTTTTAATAAATATAACAGACAGGGGTAGCAAAAATAGTAAACCGAAAACAAAATATACAATTATTTCATTGACCAGTCCATATTCAAGTCGAAAAGTTCCCATATTCATCCAATAGTATAATGGATTGAGCCAGACGAAATATTTTAGTATTATGTGGCTGTGAAAATTCTGCCATATTCCAGTATAAATTACTGCACCACCTAAAGTGAATAAACACATGACCGTTGCGATGATACCAGTATTTTTCAAACAGATACATATATTAATGCAAAGTAAAATAAAGGAAATCATTACTAAAAAATTCAATCCGATATAACCTAAATATTGTGTCAGTTCAGTTATATTGGGGATATATCCAATCTGTATGCAAGTAAAACATAGCGTAATAACATTGAATAAAACATAGCAGATTGCATTATATAAAACTATAACAATAACTTTCGCAAAGTAAACTTTTGCTCTGCTTATTCCATAAGCAATAGGCAGCTTAATTGTGCCAACAGAATAATCATAACAGAAAAATTGTATGGTTAAAATGAGGGCAACAATCCAGAGAAACACATTGCAGGAGATACAGGACTGCATAATTTCGCTAAATTCAGGCATATCAATGTTTTCAAATGTAAATGCAAAAAAACCAATAATGCCTTGTATGGCAGCATTTGTTTCTTCATCTCCCTCTGAAACGAAGAGCTGTGTTCCCCCTGCGGACAGGCTAAAACTTCCATATAAAATCAATCCTGCAAAAAGAAGAAGCGGGACTGCTATAAACAACTTGGAATATTTCAACTTGAGAAATTCAGACTTCAACTGGTTAAACATATTTTCTACCTCCTATTAGATTTTCAAAATACGTTTCTAATTCTTCTCCCTGTACAGATATTTCTTCAACCACAATCCCATTAGAAGAAAGTGTTTTTGAAATCGTATGTGTTTCGTCCAGTTTCTCATATACCCTTATAAAATTGTCTGGATATATAGAAAAGTTTTTGATTTTTAGTTGTTCTTCCAAGACAGTGACGGTTTTTTTTGTATCATCTGTTTTCAGCTTGATATGTCGCTTGCATTCTTCGCTTAACTCAGTTGCCGTAATTTGTTTGAGCAGTTTTCCATGATGTAAAAAACCATAGCAAGTTGCCAGTTGGTTTAACTCACTCAAAATATGGCTTGAAATTAAAATTGTTACATGATTTTCTTTTGCTAATTTTTTGAGCAATTCCCTAAGCTCAATAATTCCTGTTGGATCTAAGCCATTGACAGGTTCATCTAATATTAAAAATTCCGGCTCACCTAAGAGTGCCACAGCCAGTGCCAACCGCTGCTTCATTCCCAAAGAAAAGTCATTTACTTTCTTCTTTTGTGTATCATCGAGTCCGACAAGTTCTAATGTTTTGGCAATACATTTTTTGCCCGGAATCCCCCGCTGTACCCGCTGTATTTCTAAATTTTGCTTCGCAGTCATATCTTTGTACAATACAGGCATTTCAACAGTGCAACCAATTTTGGCACGTTCATATCGTAGATTCTCTGTTTTTCCGAACAAAGAAACCACACCACTGCTTTGAAAAGCTAATCCTGTTAATATACGAATTAGGGTAGATTTTCCCGCCCCGTTTTCACCAATCAGTCCGTATATTTCGCCACGGTTGATAGAGAGGTTTACATTTTGCAATACATGGAAATTTTTGTAATTTTTACAAAGTTCTGTTGTCTGGCATATAATCTCTGACATTTTATCAACTCCTTTTCATGCCAGTATATATTCCAAATCTTAAAAAAATCTAAAGAAATAGAAATTATTTCAATTTATATCCAATTCCCCACACTGTTTCTATATAATCTGTATCAGTATACTTTTTTATTTTTTTACGAATGTTACTAATATGCGTGTTAATCGTATCATTATCATAGGCATATTCTTCTTGCCAGACAGATTCATAAAGATTTTGCTTTGAAAAAATCTTTTGTGAGTGCTGTAACAAAAGTATTAAAATTGCTAATTCTGTTGATGTAAATTGCACAATAGTTCCTTTTATATATACAGTACAGTTTTCAATTTCAATCTCCTTGTATTTTAAATGAATATCTTCTTTTGGGGAAGCAGGTACACTTCTTTTTAAATTAGCCTCAATTCTTGCAAGTAACTCAAAGAGGTTAAAAGGTTTTGTCATATAGTCATCTGCACCCAACTGTAATAAATCTATTTTGGATTGTACCATCGTTTTTGCAGACACAACAATAACCGGAATATCTGTGAATGTTCTTAATTGCTTTAAAACATTATCACCACTTAAAACAGGGAGCATTAAGTCCAAAATAATAAGGTCTGGCATAACTCTTTGGCATAATTCTATACCTTCTTTTCCATTTAGAGCAGAACCCACCTCATAATTTTGATGTATCAAAAACTTTGTTATCATATTGCGAATGTCTATATCATCTTCAATAATTGCTATTTTCTTCAATTTTATATTCCTCCTACAAGGGTACATTATGAGCACTTATAACCTGTTTTTCATTATGCCTCGATGTTTATCCCATTCTCTCTTAAATATTGACGAAGTTCTGATACATTGCCGTAATAGACGCATCCCTTCATGCCGACATTGCCTGCTGATTCCACATTTTCAGGTCTGTCATCAACAAAAAAACACTCCTCTGGCTTTAATCCGAACGTTTTGAAAAAATCAAGATATGCGGCGGTTTCTGGTTTTATTACCTTATGTTCACAGGAAATCCAAATTCCTTTCATATAAGAAATGGATTTTATAAATTTCGAAAATGAATGGAAGCGGTATGATGTATTAGATAACAGGTACATGTCATATCCGTTTTCTGACAATTCTTTTACCAGTTTTTCCATGGGCAGATTGGGGGGCTGCACCATTCTAAATTCTCGGATAAAGCGCTCCACTGTATGATGCAGATGTGTTGGCACTCTTTTGCATATAGACGCAATTGCTTCATCATCGGATACTACCCCTCTGTCCATTTGTATCCATTCCACAGAGGAGCAAACATGATTTTTTATCCACCAAAAATCCTCCTCATTCTCTACATAGCCATAAATATACTCTGTTTGATGGTAGATTGTCAGTACATTTCCCATATCAAAAACAATATTCTTAATCATATAAATCCCCCATTCCTGCCGGCAGCCCGCAAATTTGGGCACAAGCACTAATTTGTTGTGTGAATAATCCCTGTTTTGGCGTTTTTCGGTGTGAGACCTAATATTTCTCACACTATTCATATGTTCTCTTAATAGCCTTTCCGATATTCTCTCGGCGTACATCCCATATATTTGCGAAAATAACTGCCAAAATGACTTGGACTAGAGAATCCTGTCATTTCGGCAATATCCAATATACGCAAATCCATATTTTTTAAAAGTACTGTGGATTGACGTATTCTGTATTGCATCAAAAATTCCATAGGAGTCATCTGTAATGTTCTCTGAAAACCTCGACACAATTCACTTCGGCTGATATACGCCGCGTTTGCGATATCGTCAAGTTTTAATGATTCCTGATAATTTTCCTGCATATACTGAAGCGCCGCTTTTACCCGCTGCTTATCCCGTTTGGCATCAGCACTAACAATATCCTTTTCTTTTGGCATCTTTTCAAATATCTGAAGCCACAAACTTGAAAGCAATATCACAATTTGAAGCTGATATGTTAATTTTCTGCCTGCAAATAAATTTACCACCTTCTTTAACAGAACTTGCGTTTCTTGGTATGAAGGACTATTGCTGTCCCACACCATATAAGACAAATTTCCTGTCAAAACAGGTTCAACACATTCCTTATAAATATCACTGCCTCTGGTATTGCCTATCAGCTCTCCACGCCATATAAACGAATACAGCTTTCCCTGTGCAAGCATACATGGTCTAATCTGGTGCATCAGTCCGGAATTGATAAATACAATATCTCCCTCTTTCAAATGCAGTTGCTCCGATTCTATCTGGCATAAAAAAGCACCTTCTATAATCATCGTAACCTGCACTTCTTCATGCCAGTGCCAGCATATATATCCATTCTCAAAATCTGCGAGATCGTGATGTGACTGGAGTTCAGACGTGTGCTCTTCCGATCTATCGAGATACACTGCCAAAGGAAACCCTTCTGTACCATGCATTTTGGTTTCCCGCAAACTGTCATCAACAATTGTCTGTGTTGCCTTCATTTTTTCCATTGTTTTACCTTCCTAACTACAATCTCCTTCATTCTAATTCGCTATTATTATTATAGTTTCCACGTCTATTTTGTTTGTTTTATCCTTATTTTTCCTATATAATGATACTAATTTAATAGTTTATGGGCAACTATATCGTATTTTCAATAGAAAGGATTGGATTATTATGGAACAAAATTTAACAATGTTTTCTCTAAAAGGAAAAACTGCTCTTGTAACAGGAGCAAATACTGGTTTAGGACAAGGAATCTGTGTCGCTTATGCAGCAGCAGGCGCAAATGTAATTGGTGTTGCAAGGCGAAGTTGCCAGGAAACAGCGGAAAAAATAGCTGCAATCAGCGGAAATTTCACAGAAATTATTGCGGACTTATCGGATACCAACATTATTCCCCGTATTGTAGAAGAAGCCAACAAAGTATATGGTCGGGTCGATATTTTGGTAAACAATGCCGGAATCATTAAAAGATGTGACTCTGTAGATGTAACCATTGAAGACTGGGAAGCGGTTATCAATATCAATGAAAAAAATGTATTTTTCCTCTGTCAGGCATTTGCAAAAGATTGGATTCCCAATAAACAAGGAGGCAAAATCATTAATATTGCATCTATGCTCAGTTATCAAGGAGGTATCCGCGTTCCTGCATATACTGCCAGCAAAAGCGCTGTTATGGGGCTTACCAAAGCACTTGCAAATGAATGGGCAAAATACAATATCAATGTAAATGCCATCGCACCGGGATATATGGCAACAAACAATACGCAGAATTTAAGAAGTGACGAACAAAGAAGCGATGAAATCCTTAGCCGTATTCCAGCCGGCCGCTGGGGTACCCCCGAAGATCTTACAGGCGCTGCAATTTTCCTTGCATCAGATGCAGCTTCCTATGTACATGGATTCACAATTGCTGTCGATGGCGGATGGCTTGCGCGATAATATATCCTATATTTTATACGGGCATAACTGCATTTGCAGTATGCCCGTTTTTGTATCTACTTTCTATTCAATATTCTCTATCTGCCAGTCAATTGGCTCTACTCCATTTGCCTTCAAAAACTCGTTTGCCTGACTGAAATGTTTACATCCAAAGAATCCATTGTTTGCAGAAAGCGGACTTGGATGTGCTGCCTTAAGTATTAAATGTTTTGGATTATTGAGCATAGACGCTTTTTTCTGTGCCGGACGCCCCCACAACAAATATACAATAGGTCTGTCCTGCGCATTTACTGCCTGTATGATAGCATCAGTAAATTTTTCCCATCCATGTCCTTGATGAGAGTTCGCCTGATGTGCACGCACTGTCAAAACAGTATTTAGTAACAACACACCCTGATCCGCCCATTTTTTCAAATACCCATTGTTTGGAATATAGCAGCCTAAATCATCCCGCAATTCCTTATAGATATTTTGCAACGATGGCGGTAATTTGGGTTGGTTAGGAAGTACTGAAAAGCTCAATCCATGCGCCTGATTTACATTATGATATGGATCCTGCCCCAACAAAAGCACTTTTACCTTGCTAAGCGGCGTAAAATGCATGGCATTAAAAATGTCATCTGACGGCGGAAATACTAATGTATTTTCATACTCGTCTTTTACAAATTGGTACAGCTCCTTGTAATAGGGCTTTTGAAACTCCTCTTTTACGGATTCCATCCAGTCATCTGTCAGCATTGCCATAATCATTTCTCCTTTGTTTAAAATAATTGTATTGGGTTGTCTATCCATTATAATCTTACTGAGATTCCTTTGTTTCTTAAATACTGTTTGACTTCTTTTATCTCTAGTTCCTTGAAATGAAACAGAGACGCCGCAAGCGCCGCGTCAGCACTGCCAGCATCAAATGCCTCATAAAAATGTTCTAATTTTCCTGCTCCACCAGACGCAATCACAGGTATAGAAACCCTTTCGGACACTGCCCTTGTAAGTTCTATATCATAGCCGTTTTTGGTTCCATCACAATCCATGCTAGTCAACAGTATTTCTCCTGCTCCAAGTTCATTTGCCCTGGCAGCCCATTCAACGGCATCAATTCCCATATCAACGCGCCCGCCATTTTTATAAATATTCCATCCACTATTGTCTGATCTTCTCTTTGCATCTATTGCAACAACGACGCACTGGCTTCCAAATTTATCAGCCGCTTCACGAATCAAGTCGGGATTCATGATTGCCGCACTGTTCACAGCCACCTTATCAGCACCTTCTCGGAGAATCGCTTTGAAATCATCAACTGTTCGGATGCCTCCGCCGACCGTAAACGGTATAAATACTTTCTGCGCTACTCTGCGCACCATATCAACCTTTGTCGCACGATTGTCAGAAGACGCTGTAATATCCAAAAAGACGACTTCATCTGCCCCTGCCTTATCATATGCGGCAGCAATTTCAACGGGATCGCCTGCATCAACCAAATTTACAAAATTTACGCCTTTCACCACACGGCCATTATTTACATCCAGACATGGAATAATTCTTTTTGTAATCATCATTTAACTCCTTTTAGTACTCTCATATCCTATATATTTCAGTGAATCTGTACAAAATTCTTTAATATACGCAGTCCTACATCGGAGCTTTTTTCAGGATGAAACTGACAGGCAAATACATTGTCTTTCTCTACGGAAGCATGAATATGTACCACATAATCTGTAGTTGCTGTGACAATTTGCGGATCTTTTGCCTGAAGATAATAGGAGTGTACAAAATATACATAAGATTCTTCGGTTATTCCCTCAAACAACCTTCCTTTGTTTGGAAATTGAATCGCATTCCATCCTATTTGTGGAACCTTTAGTCCCTTATCATCTGGTATCTTTACAATCTCTCCCTCTAATATTCCAAGCCCTTCTATCCCTGGAGCCTCTTCGCTGGATTCAAAGAGAAGCTGCAATCCTAGACAAATTCCAAGAAATGGTGTTCTCTTTGCCACGATTTCCTTAATAATTTCATCAAGCCCATAATTTCTGAGCTTTTTCATAGCATCACCAAAGGCACCAACTCCTGGGAGTATCACTTTTTCTGCCTTCAAAACAGTTTCTCTGTCTCTGGTAATAACCGCCTGTTCTCCCAATGATACCAATGCTTTTTCTACACTTTTAATATTCCCAGCATCATAATCAATAATCGCTATCGTGTTTATTACCTGCCTTTCTTATTGAATGCATTCTCTTTCGAATCCTTATTTTTTGAGTGTCTATTAATTGCCTGATACAATGTCACTTAGAGCAATTGTATACGTTAATGCATCCTCTGTATTCATAAGTTCTCTTGCTGCCGTTTCATCAAGTCCATATTTATCCTGAAGTGTGCCATAAATATTCGACATAATTGCATCTACTTCTGGAAGTACATCATATTTTTCTGCATCTTCATTAATTGTATCATATGTCGCAATTCCTTGAAGAAGTGCATCAAGTGCTTCTATTTCACGGCCCATTTTCAGATTTGTCTGATAGGAATCATACCGCCGCTGCATTTTTAACAGCACTTCACTCTTTGCCTTGATTCGTCCTTCTGATGAAGTTTCATCGAAATCCATATCATACATGAGCTGGTATACGGACTTATAATCCTCTGCAATATATGCATTGCGGGCTGACTGCAAAAATCCCTGCGTTGCAAGTGTATTCGTTGCTATGATAACAGCGCCGCCCACCGTGGCACCAAACACGGCGCCAACTGCCATCTTCTTAGGCGGAATGCGCTTTTTGGGACCTTCTGCCTCTAGTTTTGCCCGTTTTGCGGCAGCTTTCTTCTCCTTCTCAGCCTGCTTTTCTTTCTTTTTCTGTGCTGCTGCTTCCTGCTTTGCCTTCTTGGCAGCCTCTTTTTCCTCGTCTTTTGCTTTTTTGTTTTCGTCGTTGGCGAGTTTTTCCTCTTCCTTTTTTGCCTTCTCCTCCTGCTTCTTTGCCGCCTTTGCTTCCTTCTCCGCAGCAAGCTCTTCCTCGGTCGGTTCGGGAACAAGATCTTCTGTCAGCATATGAAAGAATTTGCCAAAAAAGCCCGGTTTCTTTGGATCGTCTGACTCCGCATCCTCCCTGCCGCCTTTAGACTTCTTTGCAGATGCTTTCCTGCCTTTTTTCTTGCCATCATCATCTGCTGTATCATCTGCTGTCGCTGTTTGCCCAGCCTGATTTGCATTGAGCGCAGACGGAGGGAGTTTTGGAAGCGGCACGCCATCATCGTCATCATCTACATGATTAATTCCGGCATTGACCGATGCGGCTTCATCATCTGCCATCTGGTGCAGCAGATCCATCATGTCATCCTGAATTGGCTCATTGTTATCTGATTTTTTGAGCATATCATTGATTTCAGCAAGCTCAGCATCATCATCCAGCATATTTAACACATCTTCAAGATTATCCTCCATGCCAATTGAAGCTTCGCTCTCATTTGCTTTTGCATTTTCTCTCAGCAGCTCTGCGGCATCTGACAATTCTGGGAAGGCGGCTGCATCATCTATATTGAGATCAAAATCTTCTGAATCAGGAATGTCAGGCATCTCCAAATCGGGGATTTCAACGTCAAAACTATCCGCTTTTGCTGTCTTATCGCCAAAGTCCAACTCGTCAATATTCAATTCGCCTGCCATCTCAAGCTCTGTTTCTGACTGAATTGCCTCGTCCAGCCCATCAATGTCCAACTCGCTATCCTCCAAAGGTAACTCATCCTCCAGCTCTGGAAGTTCGATATCTTCTAGTTTAAGTTCATCATCTTCTGGCATTTTATTATCCTCCAAACTCCATTCTTTGTCTGTATCTGGCATCTCTATATCCAAATGAGTATCCTTCTCAGGTATCTCTGTATGTAAGGCTTCTAATTCCAGCTCATTTTCACGCACATTCGTTTCTTGCACTTCTGGTTCTATTTCAGATATTTCCAGTTCCTCGGCTTCCAGCTCTTGCAAGTCTGATTCTAGGTTTTCAGATTCCATTTCGGGAATTTCCAATTCTTCATCTTCTAGTTCAAACATTTCTGATGCTGAGTTTTCCGTCTCTCGTTCTAAGAGTTCTGGTTCTGAAGTTTCTGGCTCTAGTTCCGACAGTTCCAATTCTTCTAGTACTGGGAGTTCTGGCTCTAACTCTGGGATTTCCAGTGCTTCATCTTCTAATTCAGACGGATTGGACTCTTGGATTTCTGAGGCGATATCTGTTATCTCCAGCTCTTCTAATTCCAGCTCATTTTCAGGCATATTCGTTTCTTGAATATCCGGCTCTGGTTTTGCTTCCTCGATCTCTGATATGTCGAACTCGTCTTGTTCATCTTGTATGGCAAGTTCGGCATTCGTCTCTGCCGAAGGCTCTGTCACTGTTTCTATATCTGACACTTGTATTTCCTTCATGGGTTCTGTTGGCTTTGGCTCTAACACATTGTTAAGCAAATTATCCAAATAGTTTTCCTCTGAACTCATGATAATCCCTCCGTCTCTGTTCTATCCGACAATGTATACTCTCTGAGAAAATCGACTGCATTCATCGCAATACTGACGCCCTTGCCACTCAATTCCTCTGTCATTTGGTACAATGAAGCATTGATTCTGAAAAAACTTGCCTTTTGGTTATAAAAAGCAACCTTTTCAAAAGGCCATCTGATTATATTGGGCAAATTTAATTCCACACCCAGTTCAAGAATGCAGAGTTTTTTATTCAATGTCCCTTGCAGCCATTTCGTGTAGTTCTCCCACTGCTTTTGATACCCTTCTTCGACATAATTCTGTTCGCACAAAATATTGCTGTAAACTAATGATTTGCCGCAAACAGGACATTTTGGCTCTTCAAGAGAATCTAAGCCTACATTATCTAAAATTGCCTGATTAACTAAATCTGAAAAGTCTTTCGATGGATATAAGGTATTACAACACTTTTCACTGCATTGGAGCATTTGATA
>OFGM01001911.1_pt1 | contig 10974 bp, 8 predicted proteins | sample 1521741 | NCBI WGS metagenome assembly OFGM01 (sample SAMEA3504079, study PRJEB24116) | mouse gut metagenome | biome: mouse gut; feature: mouse-associated habitat; material: faeces | place: Denmark | collected 2011
TATCGTGTCCACTTTTGTCTATGTTTATATCTATATTTATCTATTTTTTATTACTTAACAATTAGTCCTATTCTACGCCAAACTTTAGAATATTTCACCATATTTTGAACATTATAGCACAACTTTTTCCATTTATAAAGAGTCAAATCTATTTTAATGGAATAAACTTGTAAAATTACAGAAGTATTTTTTTGAGGGGTGGCAAAAGGGGGACGCTACGGAAAGCCCCTCTTCAAACGAAGCCGCGCTTTCGCTAGTTTATAGAAGCGGCAAGGTTATAAAGCAATATTCTGTTATCACAATAAATAATAGTAGTTATTTAATTTAGTACTTTACAAAAATTAGATTTCTTGATTAATAATTATAGAAAGTATAAAATTTGAATGGGATAAAAATAAAATTAACCAAGAGAAATATAAAATATCATTTGAAGAGGCAGGTATTCCATATCAAACACTGATTAATTTATATCTTTCGGACTGTGCAAAGCAAAAGAAGAAATTGCAAATGTCTTGGAAATAATAGATTGTGTATAAATTTTAATGAAATAGACGGTTACAAAATGAATGTTAGATTATTAGATATTATAGAGATAATTCATATATAGTATAAAACTTTTATTTTGTGACCGCTTTTTTGTCTAGTATGGAAGAAATTTTTAAAAAGATTTTCTAATGTTTGTTTTTGATAATATAAGTACATAGTGCAGGCAAAATACCAATGTCATTTAGTTAAGGCATTGGCGAGGTCGCTCCTCTTTAGGCAGAGATATCGGAGTTCCTATCTCTGCCTACTTTTTTACTTTTGAAGATTGTATAACGACTTTTATGTAACACAAAAAGACAGATTGCCATCTGCCTGAAAAAGCGATATACTTTTTTTGTGGTTAAGCTACCCGGTACAGAAAACTCACCACTGACTTGGGTCTGACTTTGCGAGGGTCTGACCGCCCAGGTCTGACGGGTAAAAGGTTTTTCTGTATCAGCTTCTCAACATCAGGTGGAGAAATATCATTCCGCAGGAAATACCTGCATATGTGAATGGCTATTGTGTAATTTATCTGATATACGTGCTTTGTATCTTTTTGCTGGATCACCACATTCCTTGTAATGATCTCACAATAATTATAGAGAATCAGGCGCGCATAGATTTCCTGCATGATATACTCCACCTTTTTTGAATGGAAGCAGGTTAATCCAATGGCGTATTTTAATTCCCTGAAAGATGTTTCTATGCCCCACCTCATTGCATAAAGTTTTTTGATTTCCTCCATCGGAAACTCTCCTTGTGGTAAATTTGTAATAATACACTCATAAGAACTCTCTGTAATGGCAAATCGTACAACCCGGAAATTTATAGGATAAAAAGGTTTTTCATGTAAATCTACGTAATCAAAAGGACTCTTCTTATCAAGTATCTTATAAAGTTCTGGATGCGCCTTTACTTCGTTTGTCTGTTTTCTGGTTAACAGCAGATGCATGTCGTGATCAAACGCTTCTTTTTTGGGGAGACGGAAACTTCCTGTCATGCTGCCACCGCCTCCGTCTTTTACCCGGATCATATAATACATTCCTTTTTCTTGTACATGTGCAAAAATGTTATATGTTTCATATCCCCTATCAGCAATGAAAATCGTTTTCTTATCACCCCTATACCGGTCAACCATCTGTGTCATAGCCGAAGATTCATTTTCCTTACGTGACGGTTGAATGACAGCATCCACATATCTTTTACTGCACAAGTCAAAAAGAGCGTTCAGGTGAAGTTGGTTATATCCCCTATCTGTTGGACTCGACTGAAAATAGGTATCTTTGTCTTCTGGATTGCGGGCGATGTTTAAATCCGAGCCATCACAGGCTAATAATTGATAGCCATTGTATTTTTTCTCAAGAGAAAAACCAGCATTGAATTCATGGAATAGAAATTCCCAGGTTTCCAAAAGAAGTTTGCTTCTTTGCTGAGCAAAAGCAGAAGCTGTGGGAGTGTCCGAAGAAAACTTGAAGAAATCCAATAACTCCTTCTTAATAGAAGCACTTTCCATAGACAGAATCATTTGAATTGTAGATGCAAAATCAAGTTTTCTGGTACGTGAAAAATCCGTTGAAGGATTTTTGGAAAACAGCCATGGAACGGCAGCCATTTCTCCAATCAAAGACAATAATTGATTTTTCACCTGTTCTGCAAATATCATAGACGTCACCTCCAAAATATATTACATTCAAGGGGCTTCGTCGCAAATTTTCAGATATTTGTCAAGTGTTTTTTGAAAAAAGTTACAAAAAAAGAGCAGGGTACATATTTCTATATACCTTGCTCTGAAAGGAGCGACCTCGCCAATGCCTTAACTAAATGACATTGCATTCTGTACTGCTTCCCGTATGTATATGACGTACAACAGAAGAAGGACAAAACATAATCTTTTTTCCAAGTTTTCTGATACGATAAGATAAATCTGTATCTTCATAGTACATAAAAAATCTCTCATCATATCCGCCGCAGTTATCAAAGTCTTCTCTGCTCATCATAATAGAAGCACCACATCCATTGTTAATTTCATATGGTTTTTGATACATTTCTCCATCTAATTCACAAAATCCGATATCAAATCCATCATAATTTTCTGTCACACCTGAACCAGCATTTTGAATTAAAGTATATTGATATCTTTTTATCTGATCAGATGTTAAATTTAATATTATATTAGAATTTTTAATAGGATAAGTTTTATCTGCAATCATAATAAAATCCGTTTTTTCATTGAATTGTTTTATATCAATCTTTATTTCTCTTGTATTCGTTCCAAATAATAATGGAACAGAAATTTCTGTATGTCCAAAACAGGTGATATCCTCTTTGTTATATAAAAGATTTTTGCAGAATTTATTATCTAATTGATAGCTTGTCCCATTTATTTCTATCTGTTTTTTATGAAAAATCTTATCTTGTGTTTGAAATTTCAACTTTATAAAATCATAGAAAAACACTAATTTCGAGTTTACCATTCCATACTCTGGATTCTGTAAAATCATATGATATAACTCCTGAAGCCATAGAATATCCACCGCTGTGTCATTATTCAGACAGACCACATATCTCCCCTTACTATTCTCGATTCCAAAATTATTTCCACCAGCAAATCCTCTATTGACATCACTTCTCACCACATTTAAATTCAAATCCTTGTCATAGCCTTTTTCATATAAAAATGCGACAGAATCATCAGTAGAAGCATTATCTTCAAAAACTACCTCAAATGTGAAATCATCATGTCGCAACCTTTTTAAAGATTCAAACAAAGCCTCTAAATATTTTTTTCCATTATAATTCACTAAAATTATAGATACATCATATACATAACTCATGAAACACCTGCCTATTTCTTTCATAAAACGCTTCCACAGAATATTTTTTCGCCCTCTCCACCGATACACCTGCCATTTTTCTTCTCAATGTATCATCTTGTATCAAACGAGAAGTCTTTTCAATACATTCCTCTTCTGTATCCCATCGAAAACCATTTACTCCCTCTTCCACTGTTTCCTTTTGTCCGCCTTTATTGATGACAACAGAAACAGCCCCAAAACTCATTGCCTCTACAGTTGTAATTCCAAAGTGCTCCATTTTTTCTGGTTCTACATTTTCATTCACTCCATATCCTGTCCCATGCCAAAATATTTTTGCCTGTTTATATAACTCTATTAATTCGAGATAAGGACAATTTTCATGTATAAAAACATTATTCACAGTAGAAGCTATTTTTTTAATCTCATCTAAATAGGCGATATCTTCAGGATAGCTAGAAATCGCTCCTACTAAATGATATTCATAAGTTTGAAATACTTCATAATGATTCACAAAAAATTTCACCATATCTAATTGTTTCTTACTGTGAGATGCCACAAAAAATCTACCTACACTAATAATAATATTCTTTTTCTTCTCTTCTTTATAGCGCCCTACTAACTCACTGTCCTCAAATACAGGAGGATAAATCACATAATTTTTATTTTTTATCTTCCAAAAGGTACTGAACCAATGATTGGTATATTCAGAATTGCTGATAAAACAATGATAAGAATGAGAAAAAATAAAATCTGCTTTCTTTGCATATAAATAATTGAGAAATCCTTTTTGCCGCTGCATCATATAAGTTTTAGGAGGAAACATACATTGATAAATATTCACTTTTGCTTTCCCTACATGCCTGCTGAAAATCATAAAATTAATAAAAACATCATATTCTTTGGTTATCTGACTGATATACTCGTCCATCTTCATCTCAGGAGGCATACCATTAAAATTTTCTTTTCTGATATAGGTTTTTTTTAACTCCAATCCAAACTGCTGATTTATTTTCTCGATGGTCACATAATCCTCAGAATAAATATTTTCTTCATTATAATTGTGTACAAGAATATCTAATTGAAGGTCATAATGATAATATTGTTCTATAAACTGACATAGATATCCCATGTGTTTTTCTCCTCCTCCCAGTGTGGGAATATAGGGATTTAAAACAAGTATTTTCTTCATCTTTTCTTGTGTATTTGTATACACGCTCTCCTCTCTCCATTATTTTAAATAGATACTGTTTACACGCCATGATAAATTTCTATTATCATTTGCAATACCTTGTTCAAATTGATTCACATAAGAAGTGGCCTGAAACTCTATCGTAATATACTCTTCTTCTTTATCACTTAATAACTCCTGCTTTTCCAACAAAATAATAACCTCACAGTCTTTTTCATACGAAAAAGACTGTACTTCCTTTCCATCTACAAGCACTTTAAGTTCTACCATATTTATTCCTGCTTTTTGATGAATATCTAAGGGCATAAAGCCCTTAATCTCTATTTGAGTAGTATCTGGAATATTTTTTAATTCTATAGAAGAATTTGCCTCTACCCAAGCGAATTTACTTCCATCTGATAAGGTTTCTATATCATAAGAGCCTTTTAACACCTCTGTACTATTCATACCTATTTCTGCCCAATCACTCATAACATCAAAATGATCTACTATTGTTGTATTTATTATAAACATTCCTGAAGAACTTTCATTTTCGTCTATCTTTGTCAGTTCAAGACCTTCCCTTGCTGAAACAGAACTGTTATCTGCATTATTACCTCTTACAAAAAATATAATAATTAAAATAAAAAGTGCTAATCCTAAAAATATCGTAGCATTTACAAAATGTTTTTTCTCTCGTTTTAACTTCTCCTGTTGTACCATACTATTATGAAAACTTTTCTTTGTTTCCTCTAATTCTGTTTCTAATCCTTTCACAAGAGATGAAAAATCCAATTCTTTTTGTTTATATTCTTTTTCTTGCTTCTCTTCTAATTCCATTTCTTTTTGTAACTGTTTTTCTATCTGTGAAATTTTTTCTCTCTGTTCTTCGATATAATTTTCTTTCTCTCCAATCACTCCATTCGCTTCTGATAACTCTTTCTCCACCTCTAAAATCTTCTCTCTCTGTTCCCCGATGTAATTTTCCTTCTGCTCTATCACTCCATTCGCCTCTCGTAACTCCTTCTCCACCTCCAAAATCTTCTCTCTCTGCTCCCCGATATAATTTTCTTTCTGTTCTATCACTCCATTCGCCTCTTGTAACTCCTTCTCCACCTCTAAAATCTTCTCCCTCTGTTCCCCAATATAATTTTCCTTTTGTTCAATAATTTTTCCGGGTTCTCCTAACCTTTCTTTTAATTGCAAGACCTCATCTTTCAGTAAATAATACATATTAGAAGCATCATAGATAACAGAAGAAATATCCGCTTCTCCTTTTCTCTTTCCACACACAGCAATTAAATATTCCGATCTAGTCTGATCTGACTCTCGCAGTATCAATTTTTTCTCTCGTCCAGAGATGCCCTGTTCCTTTCCAAAAATATAAGAATTGCAAAACATCCCTTGATAATAATATTTTCTGTTCGGAAAATATCTTTTTAATAGAGCATCAAACTCTTCAAAATATAACTCATGTACATGAAATTCATTATGAAACTGTGGGATATCAGAATAATTTCTTTTATCTGGTGAAGACATAATGAGAATTCCATCTTTCTTTAATATTCTCCTGATTTCTTTTAGAAATTTTCTCTGTATATCCTCTGTCACATGTTCTATTGTTTCATAGGATACAAAAACATCTGCCCAATTATCTTCCACTGGAATACGTTCCACAGAAGCCTCATAATAATGTAAATTTTCCTTTTGATATTTTCCCTTTGCATTTTCAATCGCTTCATGGCTGATATCGATTCCAATCACACAAGCGGCCTTCTCTGCTATAAAACTAGAACCATATCCTTCTCCACATGCAGCATCTACCACATTTTTTCCTGCACAAATAGAAAGAATACTTTCATATCTCTGACGATGAAATATGCTTATTTCACTATCAATATTCATCTCTGGCAAATATCTTTCACCTGAAAATTCCATATCACACCTCTTTATAAAATATAAAATAAATAATTACAAAACCCCAAACTCTATAGAAATACGAACCTTTTAGAATATATATTTCCTGTATCTCCTCACAGAAGTTTCATAGATTATGGCAAATTTCACTTTTCAAAAAGTAGAATAGCCAACCAACAGCGGAGACAAGAAAGTATTCCATAAGAAGCCCCTTGGAAGACGTCGGCACTTAGCAAACAGACCTTTACGGTCTGTGCGCTTAGTACCGCTACGTCTGGAACGGAGCGAAAGCGCGGCTTCGGTGGAATACTTCCTTGCCGCAGCGTCCCTTTTTAACTTTCTCAATCACCTAAAATATAAAATTCTGCATCATCAATATAATTATAACCTTCCAGATTAATATCCCTTTTATTTAAAACTTGTATGACCATCGCATCAAATATCCAACAATGTTGTATATGGTACGCCTGTGAACCTGAAGCAATAGCTGGAGAAATAGTATAATATCCATCCACCAGTTTAGGCAGTGTAAATACAAATTCAAATAAATATGTCTTATTCGCTTCTAAATGCAACTCTTTGTTCATCACAAAAGTATTTAATTGAAAAATAATCGTTCCCAGTTTATCCTTAAACGTGAAACCCACAATCGCATCTGTCAATTCTTCTTTTATATGTGCCTGAAATAATAATTGAATCTTACTGTTCGCATCTGCCACCGATATCTTATTTCCTTCTGCATCCATACATAAAAGACCTAAAAACTCTGCTTTATCATCTCCCATCATATCCACATCTTTTGGAATAGCCTCCAGCTCAACTCCTATTGTCTTTTTCTCCATCTGCCCTCTATCCGCCTTACTTGTGAATTTCGCATCAATCATATAAGCTCGAAACTCTTTTGCGATCTCAGCAGGATTTCCCTCTGATTGCATCACGCCTTCATTCAACCAAATCGCGCGGTCACAGAACTTCGTAATGCTGCTTAAATCATGAGAAACTAAAATAAATGTCTTTGTTTTTTTAAATTCCTCTATCTTCCGAAAACATTTTCTTTGAAAACGAATATCTCCTACCGATAACGCCTCATCAATAATTAAAATATCTGGATCGACATGAATCGCAATAGCAAAAGCCAATCTCACATACATTCCACTAGAATAAGTCTTCACTGGCTGGTAAATAAAATCTCCGATATCTGCAAATTCAATAATATCTGGAATTTTTTTCTCCATTTCCTCTCTTGTAAACCCCATAATTGTTCCATTCAAATAAATGTTTTCAAATCCATTATATTCTCCATTGAATCCTGCTCCTAATTCTAAAAGCGCAGCGATTCTCCCATTCAATTTCACTTCACCCTCTGTCTGTTGCAGCACACCTGTGATTATCTTTAAAATCGTTGATTTCCCAGAGCCATTTTTTCCTACAATACCAAGTGCTTCCCCTCTTTTTACTTTAAAATTCACATCTTTTAGAGCATAAAAGTCCTGATGATAGCATTTCTTTCTGATACTAAAAGCCTCTTTTATACGATCAGACTGTTTATTATATAATTTATATATTTTCGTTAAATGATTCACTTCAATCGCATATTCTTCCATTTCTATTTCTATCTCCCTAGTTTTTCATCCTCTTCTGCTCATCTTCTATCAAATCCCTATAAAACATCAGCAAAATGCGGTTTTAATCGGCGAAATGTACCTCTCCCAATCCATAAAGCAGCCAACACGATCCCCCAATAATAAAATGTCATACCCGGACGCTCCCAAAACCATATACGATCAATAAAACAATCTCGATATCCTTGGATCAAATAGTACAAAGGATTATATTTTAAAAGGGGAATCATCACGGCTGGAAAATTTTGATCTGCTATCATAATAGGAACTGTCCACATAGAATATTGTAGTAAAATGCTAACAATCTGACTCATATCTCTAAAAAATATATGAATCGCTGCTGCAAAATATACCAATCCGATGATCAATAATAAAGTACAAAAGCTATAATAAATCGTCTGTATTGCATAAATAGTAATCGGATACTGATAAATGAGAAATACAATCACTACAATAAAAATAAAAAAAGCATGTACAAAAGTAGAAGATATTATTTTAATAAGAGGAATGATACTGATATTAAATCTCACCTTTTTTACAATATAACTATATTCCACCAATGAATTTATAGAGCTGTTCAGTGCATCATTTAAAAAAAACCAAGGGCATATTCCAGAAATCAACCATAATAAAAATGGATAATCTCCCTCTGGTCCTGTTTTTAACCCTTTTGAAAAAATAAACCAATACACGGTTACATTTACAATCGGCTGCACAAAGGCCCAAAAAATCCCCAAATAAGAACCCGCAAATTTATTCCTAAAATCATTAGAAGCAAGCTGTAAAATAATCCTGCGATTCTTAAGCAAATCTTTTATCGTCGCCATTTTGACCTCCTAAGTACTTTCCTTTTCTGAAGTCTTTCAAATAGATTTTGATTCCTTTTAAAAAACATTTCCATAGAATATTTATCCGCCTCTTTCGCTGCCCTCTTAGCCATTTCTTTCCTCATCTTCTCCGCCTGTATCAATCTTTTTGTCCTTTCTATGCACTCCTCTTCTGTATTCCATAAATATCCTGTAACTCCCTGTTCTATCATCTCCTTCTGTCCGCCCTTATTAATCACAACAGGAACAACGCCATATGCCATCGCTTCTACCGTCGAAATACCAAAATGTTCTAATTTCTCTGGCTCTCTTTCCTCTTCCACTTGATACCCTGTTCCATGCCAGAAAATCTTAGCCCTCTCATACAGCGAATCCAACTCTCCTCTCCCACAATTCTCATGAATATAAATTCTCTCTGTCTTCCTCGCTTCCCTTTTAATCTCTTCTAAATACCCCCTATCTGCACTATCTTCTGCCACATTTCCAACCAAATGATACTGATATCCCTTTAATTCCTCCTGATGATTTATAAAAAATCTCACTAATTCTAACTGTTTTTTATTATGACCAGCAACAAAAAATCTCCCCACACTCAAAATAATATTTTCTTTTTTCCACTCCTGATATCTCTCCCCCTGAAAAGCTCCAGAAAACACAGGCGGATAGATCATCTCATCTTTTCCCTTCACATTCCAAACCTTACAAAGCCACTTTCTTGTATAATCAGAATTACAAATATAAGCATCATAATGATGTTCAAACTGCCTGTCCACCCAAAAACGATATCCCTTTCCCAAATGTCTAATACTCGTTTTTGGATATTTCTTCGGCGGAAACATACAAGCATAAAGATTCACTTTCGCCTTCCCTATCTGCTTACTTAAAAACATCCAATTCACAAAAATATCATATTTCCTAGATATCCTTCTGATCTTAATATCCTCTTCTAAATACCTAATATGAGGATTAGAAGTTTGAAATGTCACCTTATATAACCTCGTACACTTTAAATCTAAATCAAACTGTCGATTTAATTCCTCTATTGTCACATAATCTTCCTTCCAAATATCAATATCCTTATAACCATAAGTCAAAATATCAATTTCTACCTCCCCTTCATAATATTCCTCAAGGAATTTACAAAAACAGCACATATGCTTTTCCCCTCCACCCTTTGAAAAAACATAAGGATTGAGAATCAGAATCTTCTTTCTATTCATAACTCCTTCAACCTCTCTGCCATCTGTTTTGCTATTCTTTCATAAGAATACTCTTCCCTTATCCTTTTTCCATGCTCTCCCCTTATCCCACAAAAAATCTCCCTCATACACCGTTCTATTTCTTCTATCCTATGATAAAAATATCCCTCCTGTAAAATTTCCATTCTCTCTCCTTCTGGCATAATAATCGGCAACCCACATGCCGCCGCCTCTAACATCATTCCCTTCCCCCCTCTTCCCATCTCATAAAAAATCACACAATCCACAAAATGATATAACACCGCTCTCTCCTGCTCCTGTTCCCTCATATTAATAAAAAATCCCACCATCAAATCCCCATCTTCTCCCTCAAACACCCTTTTTATTCTATCCTTCTCATATCCCTCCATAACCCTTCTGACATAAACAAACACTACAACTTTCCTTCCCCCAAAAATCCTCTCACCCAAATCACATATCATTTTTAAAAACTCCACCTCTACATCTTCCAACACCACCAAAAATCTAATCTCATCCCTTATCTCCTTTTCCTCCATCCGAAAATAATTTCGATTGATTCCAAACGGATATACCTGAATCGGCACTCTGATATTTTGCTTTCTTAAAAATTCTCTATTCCCCTCAGAATCCACCCATATCTCATTCACATTCCTTAAATACTCTATCCACCTATCATTCATATCCGAAATATGAAATAAACTGTAGCAAATATGATAGTTTTTTTAGACTACAATGGTTAATTTAATGTTTCTAATGATATAAAATGAAATTAAAGTGTTTTATTAATATCTAAAAATTGAAATTTTAGAATCCTTATTTATTTGGTATTCTTGTGGAAAGAGAAATTACTTCTTATAGAACAGCCAATAAACTAGT
>OFGM01001918.1_pt1 | contig 10942 bp, 8 predicted proteins | sample 1521741 | NCBI WGS metagenome assembly OFGM01 (sample SAMEA3504079, study PRJEB24116) | mouse gut metagenome | biome: mouse gut; feature: mouse-associated habitat; material: faeces | place: Denmark | collected 2011
TGGATTATGACATGATACGGATGCTTGCAAAGAATGTACCGTTTGCCAATCATCCGCTTGCCGAATTGGAGGACGGATATGCCTGTAGAATTTATATAGAATTATTGTTTAGTGTGATGCATATGGATACAAACGGTATTACAGAAAAAATGGTATTTATACAATGGATTTTGGAAGAATCACGCCTGGATATGGTACTAGAAGATGTATATGCTGAGAGTCTTGAATTAGAGAAAGATGTCTATTTTGAGATAGGTGAATTATTGAATACAGAGTATAGGATGTTTTTTATTGTAGACGCACTTATTGTTGCAAATTTTGTTGGCAAAGCTAATGAAGAGGCGACGGAGTACATCGGAAAGCTTTGCACATTGATGAGAACAAATGAATCATACATTGAAAACTGTATTGTACTGGCAAAAATTGCACTTGAACAGAGTGTTGAAAATATAGAAAGTGCAGACATGGAAAGAGTGATGCCGTTTATACATAAATATGAATATTGTATAGCAAAAGATATAATGGAGATAGTGGATCCAAAGTGCAGAGTAGTTTGCGTTGATATTAATGATAATGATTTGCGGGCAGATTCTTCTTTTACATGGTTGGTGAAGCAAAGAAGTATGGTAAATAAAGGGGATGTAATTGCGAAGTATAGACGAAAACAAGGTCCGACCCAGACGGCTTATGCATCAAAGAACGGTAAACTTTTTCGATTTCGGTTATGTAAGAAAAAAGATTCTTCAACATTTTCTTTTTGGGGAATTGAAAGTTATACGAGAATTGGGGTGATTTCGCATCCTTCTGATACGGAGAAAGAAATTAAGCAATGGCTGAAGGAAAAGTACGGAACAGATGTAACAATAGAATCGGTTTGAGATTATTTAATTTCATTTAGGTGAAGAAAAGTTTTTAATTCGTGTTATGCTGGCGGTCGAAAAGACTGACTGGTGAGTATCATATGATGCGTACAGTCACATAAGGGAATGTGCCTCTTTGCGGTTACAGTTGGCACGGTACGAATGGCAGATTTTATCTGTCGTGAGTATAATATAATGTTTGATTTGGAGAGATGAAATGAAAAGTTTATTGGATATACAAAAAGAAGTGAAAGAACTGGAAACAACGATACAGGGGGCAGTAAATTCTCTGGACTGTATCAGCAGGGAGATTCAGGAAATCCGTACTTCAAATGACAATATGGGAATGGATTATGACATGATACGGATGCTTGCAAAGAATGTACCGTTTGCCAATCATCCACTTGCCCTATTGGAGGACGGATATGCCTGTAAACTTTATATAGAATTATTGCTTAGTGTGATGCAGATAGATACAAACAGTATTACAGAAAAAATAGTATTTATACAATAGATTCTGGAAGAATCACGTTTGGATATGGAGTTGGAAGATGTATATGCTGAAAGTCTGGAATTAGAGAAAGATGTCTATTTTGAGATAGGTGAATTATTGAATACAGATTATAGGCTGTTTTTTATTGTAGATGCACTTATTGTTGCAAATTTTGTTGAGGAGGCAAATGGGGAGGTCATAGAGTATATCGCGCAGTTATGTGTATTGCTGGGAGTGGATGCATCATATATGGAGACAAGTGTTATATTAGCTAAAATTGCGCTTTATCAGGACATTAAAAATACTAAAAAAGCAGATATTGAGAAAGTACTTCCATATATAGACGATTTTGAATATTGTATTGGTAAAAACACAATAGAAAAGGCGTTTTGGTTGTTCAGATACGTCTGCGTTAAAGTCTATAATGACGATTTGTGGGGAGGGTATTCTTTGTCATGGAAGGTGAGGCAGATAAGTAAGGTAAGCAAAGGGGATAATATTGCGGAGTATCGACCCAAGCAAGGTTCTACAACATATGTAAAAGCATCGCAGGATGGCACACTTTTTCAATTTAAGGTGGAAAAAGGATATTCTTGCGGAAGCGTTGGGGTGATATCACACCCATCTGATTCTGGTAAAAAGATTGAGCAATGGCTGACAAAGAAGTATGAAGGAGAGAATGTAACATTTGAGTTCATTGATGAAAGTAATCGATTTTGGTGAAAAATGACATATAACCACAGAAAGAGGAAAGCAAAATGGAAATATTACAGATAAACAACGCCCAGTTTACCAATTTCATAGAGGATGTTCAAAAAATCATAAGCAATCTGTCAGAAAAGGCAAAGCAGGAAGACATTGCCGGGTTGGAAAAACTTATTGCAAATTTCCGGTTAAAGACAGAGGACTTTTTCCGGGAAGAAAGAAAGCTTAATATCGGCGTGGTGGGACAGGTGAAAGCCGGAAAATCCTCCTTTCTGAACACACTTCTTTTTGATGGTCAGGAGATTCTGCCCAAGGCATCGACGCCTAAAACGGCAACACTGACCAAAATGGAATATGCAGAGGAAAATGTGATTCAGATAGAGTATTATACAGAAGATGAGTGGTCAGTACTGGAAGAAAATGCGGGTGTGGATTTGGATGACGAGATATATACATCTGCCAGGGAAATCGTTTCAATGGTAAGAAAAAATGGTGTTGAACCGCACATGTACCTGCAGCGGAAGAAAGAGGAAATTCACTTTGATACATATGAGGATTTAATCGCGCATCTGAACGACTATGTAGGGGAGGACGGAAAATTTACGCCAATCGTGAAAGCAGTGACGCTTTTTCTGCACAAAAAAGAGTTTGAGGGACTTTCGATTGTGGACACGCCGGGACTCAACGACCCGATTGCGTCGCGCACCATTCGGACAAAGGAGTTTATGGAGGTCTGTGATGTTGTGTTTTTCCTTAGCCAGTCCGGAAGCTTTCTGGATAAGAGTGACTGGATTCTGCTTTCAAGCCAATTACCGCAAAATGGCGTGAAAAAGCTGGTGCTGATTGCCAGCAAATATGACAGCGGTGTCCGGGATGTTCTGCGTATGCCCACGGAGGAGGATGATATTTTTGGGGAGGATGAAAATACGGCGGACAATATTCCCAAGGCAGGTAAAATCATTCAGAGGAAGCTGAGACGGCGCGCAAAAGCCAAGGTGGAGGAATTTACCAGGGATTTGCAGGCAAGGGGCAGCAGCCGCGAGCTGATTGAAGTGATTTCTGAATGTTCTGAACCGATTCTGGTTTCATCAATGGCATATAATATGTCAAGAAAGAATGCAGATGAGTACAGTGCGGAGGAAAACAATGTCGCCTCTGCACTTAAAACGTTTTCTACAGACTTGCAGGAAGATCTTCGTCGACTTGGCAATTTTGAGGCGGTACAGAAGGTTTTTGACGAGGTGGTCAGGGAAAAGGAAGCCATTTTGGAAAAGAGAGCCAAAGGGTTTATACCGGATGCCGAGGAGAAATTGAGGGCACTGCTGCTGGGATACAAGGAAAAGGCGCAGAAGCGTCTGGACGTATTATCAGGAAATGACAGGGAAAACCTGATAGAGCAGCGAAGCGTGATAGAAGGACAAATTAATAATGTCAAAGCCGATATTACTGTGGTGTTTAGCGAACTGTCCGCAAAACTTGAGTCAAAGAAAGCGGAGGGGGTTCGGGAGCTTCGGTCGGCAAGTAAGGATTATTCGAGTCTAAAGGAGTATACAGGGTCGAAAACCGTGCAGGAAGCGCATACCGTGTCGGATTCTACGTGGTATAAGCCGTGGACTTGGTGGAAAACCCATACGGAATACACAACCCACACGGAGCACTATTCGTACTGTGTGGCGAGCGATGCCATTGACAATCTGCGCAAATATGCCATGGAAGCCACGAATCAGATTGAAAAAGTATTTTCGGAGGCAATACAGGTAAAGGAAATCAAGCGGAAGCTGCTGGATGTTGTCATAAGAAATTTCGACATGGGCAGCGAAAAATACGATTCTTCGTTAATACGAATCATGGTGGAGGAGGTTGTGGGTGCGATTGAGTTTCCGGTATTCCATTTGGACTTTTCAGATGCCATGAATGGAATTGCAGGAAGATTTACAGGAAGGCTGACCTCGGCAGCCGAGAGAACAGCACTGGTGCAGGCACAGGCAAAAGCGATATCAGGAATTTATGATGAACTGAGCACAAAGCTCACTGCGAAAGTCAGAGAGCTAAGAGAATCCATGAATGCGATAAGCAGGAATGTGCAGGATTCCCTGCTGGCGGAGATGAACAAGGAATTTGAAATGCTGATACAGGAATGTGAGGACAAGGACGCGGAGATTGCCGCGTATCAGGCTTATATTGAACTGCTTGGGCATGAAATGGCAAAACGGTAGGAGGGCGGATATATGGGAAATGCGCTTGAGGTGGTTAGAACCGGACTGGATAAAAAGCTTGTGCGCTCAATTGACAACGCCACCAGTATCATTACCAAGAATTATCTGGATAAATTGGAATCCTATAAAATCCTGTCTCCTTCTGCGATGGACACAGACATTGACGTGAAGGAAATTGGGGCGTTTTATAAGCTGACGAAGCTTGTGTGGAATAGGGAAGAAAATTTTCTGGATAAGCTGACAACGATTGTTAATGTCGTGTATTCCATTAAAAGCACGCTTGTGACCATAATCACAAGCGATGGCGGAGCGATTGAATATTATATCGGAATCTTGTCGAAGGAATTCCGCAGAGATGCCATGTCGGACAAGGAGCGCAGAAAAGCGGACAGAATAGCATTTTCGGGTGCTTTGTCCGGCAATATGGCAGGAGCGGAGATTCAAAGCCTTAGCCAGTCAGAGATAGAAGTATTACAGAATCATATATTTGGCGGACAAGGGGGAAAGAGTATATCGTCAGTGTCAGGCATTGTGGCGCCAAGAAATGAAAAACAGTCGGAAATAACTTCCTATGTACAGGGAATAGAAAACCTCGTCGATTCCCTGAGAGGAATGAAATATACGATATTGATGATTGCAGACCCGATTTCGTCCAGTGAAGTACAGGTTATGAAACGTGGATATGAAATGCTCCATACACAGCTGTCAACATTTCGCAGTAGTTCCATGACCATGTCAGAGAGTGATGCACAGTCTCTGTCGAAGGCAAACACGGAGGGAATCAGCAAAGGAATTTCTACGGGAATCGCGATGGCGCAAAGTAAGACGATGTCTAACGGAAAATTCTCGTCGGTATCTGTAAATGGCGGGGTTGATATCGGTATTTCGGAGGTGTTTCGTGTAAACGCGGGAGCCGGGTATGCGAGGGGAAAAAGCTCGGGTATATCAGATACGTCAGGGAGAACGGATACAAAGACAGAATCCAGCCAGCGCAGCAAGTCCCTCACGGAGACAGTAGGTTCATCAAAGACAATTGGGAAAAGCTTACAGATGAACTATGAAAATCGAACAGTACGTGCGCTGCTGGACAAAATTGACCGCAATCTTGAACGCCTGGACAACTGTGAAAGCTTTGGGGCGTTTGAATGTGCGTCTTACTGCCTTGCAGATACCAGAGAGGAGGCGCTTGCAGTTGCAGGCAACTATAATGCAATCCTTCGGGGAAAGGATTCGGGAATACAGGCATCCCATATCAATACATGGTATCGGAAGGATGAGACGAAATTAATTTCAAAGTATTTGGAGGTATTTGTTCATCCTCGCTTCAGTAATACAGTAAATGCAGATGATGGAGAACAGATTGTTGTCTCGCCAGCTTCTGTAATAAGCGGCAATGAACTGGCAATACAAGTAGGGTTTCCTAAGAAATCCGTTAATGGCATTACGGTGATTCCGATGGCGGCATTTGGAAGAAATGTACGATTGATTCCAGAGAATCAGGAACTTCCCATAGGAAAACTGTATCATATGGGAAAAGTTGACGGAGACTTTTCTACAGTATCGCTAGATTTGGAAAGCCTTACGATGCATACCTTTATCACAGGGTCTACTGGTTCCGGAAAATCCACAATGATTTACCACATGCTGGATACACTGATGCAGAGGAATGTAAAGGCTGCGCAAAACCAAAAGATTAAATTTTTGGTAATTGAGCCTGCGAAGGGCGAGTATAAGAACCGGTACGGGAACAGAAATGATGTTTATGTATTTGGCAGTAATTCTGAAAAAACACCGCTACTTCGGATAAATCCATTCAGCTTTCCGAAAGAAATCCATGTATTGGAACATATTGACAGGCTGATTGAAATTTTTAACGTCTGCTGGCCAATGTATGCAGCCATGCCCGCAGTCCTGAAGGAAGCGGTGGAGCGCGCCTATATGGCAGCGGGATGGGACTTGACACAATCAAAATGCCAGTATAGGAACTCGGATGAGGAATTTTTATATCCGACATTTGCGGATGTCCTGCAGCAGATTAACCTTGTCATGGAGGAATCCGAATACTCGGCGGACAGCAAGGGGGATTATAAGGGTGCATTATGTACAAGGATAAAGTCCCTTACCAATGGAATTTATCGGCAGATATTTGCGTCAAATGAAATTCCCGGGTACAGGCTGTTTGATGAGAATGTGATTGTTGATTTATCCCGCATTGGTTCTTCCGAGACAAAGTCCCTTATCATGGGAATTCTTGTGATGAAGCTTCAAGAGTATCGAATGGGGGCAGAGGGAGGAATGAATCTTCCGCTCCGCCATGTAACGGTATTGGAGGAAGCACATAATATCTTGAGGCGAACTGCACATGACACAGGTCAGGAAAGTGCAAATGTGGCAGGAAAGGCTGTGGAGCTGCTGGCGAATTCGATTGCCGAGATGCGTACTTATGGGGAAGGATTTATAATTGCGGATCAGTCACCGGGACTAATGGACATGTCGGCAATCCGAAACACAAACACGAAGATTATTCTGCGTTTGCCCGATTTGTCTGATCGTGAGCTTGTTGGAAGGGCTGCAGGCTTGTCGGAGGAACAGATTCTGGAGCTTTCCAAACTGCCTGTGTTCGTGTCGGCAGTTTACCAAAATGACTGGCTGGAACCTGTTTTGTGTAAGCTGGAGCCTGCATTCCCATTAAAAGAAGAAAAATATGTGTATTTTAGTCCGGAGAAAAGGAAAAAAAATGAATGGGAAAAATATGTGCAGTTGCTTGTTATGTCATTAAAGGAGAGAAGTAAGCTTGACAGTAGATATGTAAAAGATCTTCGGGACGAAATATATCGGTTAAATGTCTCGGCAGAGACAAAGGTTGCTTTTACAAAATATCTGTGGGCAGTGGATAGGAAGGATATACAGCGTTGCCGCAGGATTGCGCTGTATGGTTTCTTTTATTCCGAGAGAGCCTTTGCGCTGTCGAGACAGTATGAAAAGGAGTATTCAGTCTGGTATCAGCATATGCGTGAAGTACTTTTGCCGGATATACGAGGATTTGCCAGTACTGACCAGCAGTGCATTATTGCGAACCTTGCGATGGAAAATACTATGATGAGAGAGAACACGCAGGCAAGGCGTCTTTTTGAAGACTTGATGCGAAATATGTGAGGAGGAATTTGCTTTGGGATTTCATATGAATGAGACAACCGATATGTCTAAAAATGCAGAGTCTGGGAACTGGGAGATTTCGGATGAGGCGATGCGCAAATTTGATAAATTGATGGGAGACGATGATCTGCCGGAAAATCTGGCAGATTTTAAGGACTTTGATTGTCTCTTGGAAGATCCGGAAACAGAATATTATACAAGTTACGAAGAACGACTAAAATGTACGCCAACAGAAAACTGTGATTATGGACGTTGGGAAGGCGAACGAGGGGAGTCGATTTTTATCCCATACAACAAAGAAGCCGAATATGTGCTGGAAAGCTATGATCAATGGGGAATTCCTTATAAAAACGGGATTGCGGACTTTGGTAAAGTTTCAGAGGAAACTGTGGATATCGATTGTATGACAACACACCGCCATTCTATGATTGATCCAGAGAGTGGTGAAAGGATTACAGGTAACTTTGAGAAAGCAGATGCAAAATGTGCAGAGAAGTGGAATGAAATTGAAAGAGACGGAAAAAGTGACTGGACTGCAAGGGATGTTGCAGTATGGAGAAGCGAAAATGGTTATACATGGCATGAGGATAATAATATGAAAACCTGTAATCTGGTTCCATATGCAATTCATAATGTATGTAAACATTCTGGCGGGGTTGCGGAGTGCAGGAGACGAGATATGGAAGATATAGGAGGCGGATTTGATGAGTAAAGAGAAATTTTTGATATGGGGAAGAGCATTTGAGTTGAATGTTCAGTATGATTGTTATGAGGATGAAGATATCTTACCAGCACAGAAAGTAGCTTTCGCGTTTTTCAAAGGGGAAGCAGACCATATCTTAAATTCAGACCGGGAAATAAAGAAATACTGCTTGGAAAATAATGGGGCAGAAATCGGGGGAACGATAGATAATATTTTTAAATATGTAATCCCTGTCAGTATTTTTGTCAAAAGAGATGAAAAGAAACATGTTGTCGCAGTTATGTGCAATTATAAGTTTGATATCGAACATGGGATTGCACTTATATATATAAATGAAAAGCTTGCTCAAATAGGCTCACAGGACATTGTTTTATAGATGTCGTTTGCAAAATAAGGGGAAATGTTCTTATCCCTAACGGCTACAAATTTTATCATCAAATTTTTTCCTACATAGACAAATCCTGTCTATCCCAATTGTTAAAATTTAACTATAGGAAGCAAGAAGCGATTCTTGTAGTTGGATTAATGTCGTAAAGGACAGTGCCTTTTATCGGAAATTCAGGTTGATTTCCGATATGAGGGGCTAAAACAAAGAGATCCAAAACTCTAAAATTGGAGAAAGAGGTAACAATGGGAAAGACAGAAGAAACAAAATTATTGGAATACCTGCTTGACGAGTGCATGTTTGTTCGGGCTGGTCTTGATTATGACGATTTGCAGTTCAGTATTCGCGTGGTTCGAAAGGCATCCGCCATGGGAGGAATCTTTTCCATCCATCGGGCAGACTGCACAGGAGACGAGAGAGCCATCATTGGTGTCTCTGTCACGGATGTGCAGAGATGGACAAAGGAATATGGGGAGATAGCCACACAGGAGATGCTGTGCTATGGAATTGGTCAGGAGATGTATTTTCTAAAGGACATGGAACGACGCTGCATGGCAGGGGAAAATGAAGCGGACTTAACAGGACATGGCGTGTGCTATTTAAGAGGGGAAATTGACCATGTTAATGAAATGCGCAGTTTTCATGGCTCTTGCGCAGACTGGGTAATCACGCCGTCTTATAGCATTGCGGAGGATGCCGACGCATATGCGCTCTGTATTCTTGGAATGTCACCGGAACACTATCAGAAATTATTTGACAATATAATACGGGTTACAGTCAGGGAAATGGTTCTGGTTCCTGCCGAATATGATACGTTGCTGAAGATGGTACAGGATAGCTATATGGGAAGAAAAAAGCGCGTTGCTGCCCGGCTTGCACAGATGCAGGACAAAGAAGATGTGCCGTACCTCAGGGAACAGGTATCTGTATGGGCAGACTGTCTCATGGATATTTGTAATCTGGCATATCTGCCAGTAAATGCCGACGAATCAGATGACTGAGTGGAAGTATAGGATGCTATAACAACAAACGAAGACGGATACTGGTATCATAACAAAGAAAAATAGAAAAGCCTTGAAATGATAGGAAAAGGAGTGACAAAATGACTTGTACAAACTGTGGAAAGGAAGTGGCGGGGGCGTCAGGAAAGTGTCCTGACTGCGGAGCTGCTTTAAAAGAAAACCAGCCCCGACTGACATGGTAAAAGGAAAACGAGGATTTCCGGAGGTTTAACTACTGTTCGGCGGAAAAAGTATATAAAGAGTTTATGCTGTATGTAATCGACCGGAACATCATGAAATACCATCGGTTTGTATATCATCAAATTGAAAAATATGAGGGAAAAAGGGAACAGAAAGCAGCTTAAACAAAGGCGCACTTTTCAAAATTCAAACAAGGGGGATATTGTGCTCTGAAATAGAAATGATTCAAAGAAGGAGACAGTTCGGAAAAGCTTGAATTTCTAAGGGACTGTCTCCTTCTTACCCTTTCCGGCGACGGCACCTGTGTCCATTCCCATGCTTCACCTTATGGGCATAAGGTCTGTAACTGTCTCGAAAATGGCATCACTGGCTGTTCCTGTAAACGTCATTTCTCCGATCCCGATGCCCACTGGGGCTGCCCCGTCTGTGATGTCTGAGACGAACCGGGCCGTTTTCTCTAAGGATACATTGCACCTGCTGTTCAAAAGAAAAAGGAAAGCTTTCAGGGAACCATCGTAATTCACATCGTCTGTCACCTGGCCAGGGAATGCAGAATGGACATTCCGTCCTTTCTTCTTATCGTAAAACTCCTCAGTGCGGTATTCGGTCACAACCGGAACAGCACAGATGCCGACCACCTGTCTGGAGACGGTATTTCCTGTAGGGACATATCTTGGATCTTCTTTAAATCTTTCTTCTGTCTGTATCTCCACCACTTTATCCGGCTTCATGGCTTTACGGGGATGATGGGGATGCCCTGCCTGGGCGCCAGGCTTCTTTCCGGACTTTTCCCTGTTGTTTGTGATCTTTTTGCGGTTGATGCATTTGGAGGAAGGCAGGGAAGAGTTCTCATAGTCATGGTTCACCTGTGCCGTGAGCTTCACGATAAGTCCCTTTGCATCTTCAAGCTCTGTGGCTGTTTCATAATAATCCTTCAGTGCTGCTTTCCTTTTTTCATCCAGTTCAGCATTCCGCTTCTTCAGGCTTGCGGTGATGTCTAAGAGTTCGGTAATGACCTTTTTGAGTCTGTGCACTTCTTTTTCGTGTTCCTTCTGGACATCCTCCAGCACATCCATCCACTGCCTTGTGATCTCTTTACGGGAAAAGGAGATATCGTCCCGTTCCTGCCGCAGCCTTTTTATCGTAAGGTTCAGGCCGCGGATAATTCCCTCGTAATCTGTGCGCAGCTTCACATAGGCATCACCTGACCGGAAGGAAGACA
>OFGM01001920.1_pt1 | contig 10918 bp, 8 predicted proteins | sample 1521741 | NCBI WGS metagenome assembly OFGM01 (sample SAMEA3504079, study PRJEB24116) | mouse gut metagenome | biome: mouse gut; feature: mouse-associated habitat; material: faeces | place: Denmark | collected 2011
TACATTTATCCAAATCTTTCGCATCACACCCAAAATACACAGAAAATACCCCGGTATCCGAATAAGGCGTATAAACAGCTTCCACATTATAAGCCAACCCGTATTTTTCACGGATATTCAAATTTAATCTGGAATTCATTCCCGAACCTCCCAGAATATTGACTAAAAGCGATAAAGCCAACCGGTTGTCCTGGGTATAATCATAGGCAATATTCCCTATGATACAATGATTCTGATAAGTATCCATAACCATTTCTTTCACCTGAGGAACATATACCTCCGGTTTGCGCCGGACCAAAGCTGTCTCGCCACCGGGAATATCCCCAAAATACTTTTCAATCAAATAAGCCTTCTTGCTCATGTCATTTATTAAAGTTTTACCTTACTATTTTCATCTCTGATTTTATGCCGTTAAATAATTTTTTAAAGTTTTTAATGCATTTTTCTCTAATCTAGAAACCTGTGCCTGAGAGATATTGATCTCTTCTGCTACTTCCATCTGTGTTTTCCCTTCAAAAAAACGCATACGAATAATTTTATTCTCTCTCTCACCTAATTTTTTCATCGCTTGTGATAAAGATAACTCTTCCACCCAGTTTTCCTCTTTATTTTTCTTATCACTGATCTGATCCATTACGTAAAGTGCATCTCCTCCTTCTGTATAGACAGGTTCATACAGAGAAACTGGATTTTGAATCGCATCTAAGGCAAATACTATATCTTCCTTACTTATCCCAATTTCTTTTGCAATTTCACTGATCGTTGGCTCTTTTTGATTATTTTTCATCAACGCCTCTTTTGCATAAATCGCTTTATATGCAGTATCTCTTAACGATCTGCTCACTCGAATACTATTATTATCCCTTAAGTATCTTCTTATTTCCCCAATAATCATGGGAACAGCATACGTGCTGAATTTCACGTTTTGCTTTATATCAAAATTATCAATGGCTTTAATCAACCCAATACATCCGATTTGAAATAGATCATCTACATTTTCGTTGCTGTTGGAAAATCTCTGAATCACACTCAGCACCAGCCTCAGATTTCCCTTAATATACTTTTCTCTCGCTTCCTTATCCCCCTGCAAAATTTTCTGAAATAATGCCTCTTTTTCTTCATTCTTCAATAAAGGAAGCTTTGCTGTATTCACCCCACAGATTTCCACTTTATAAGCCGCCATATAAACCTCCCTAATTATAGCTTTCCATTTGTCTTTTCACTTCTGCACTTTTTTTCTATTTAAGTTTACATTCGATAAGAAGCTTTCTGAATTAAGGATTCACGAAATGAGAAAAGTTTATACGAAAAAGCACTCAAATTCCCCATGCCATTTCCTTCCATCTCTAACATCAAAAACCATCTTATTTATAAATAAAAAAAGGAATATTCTAATGCCAATGCCATATATGGTAGAAAAAGCTACAACTATGTAGTATACTTATAAAAGTATAATTGAACACTATGAAACCGAATTTGCACACATATTTGTAGTAAAAAATAACCCGACAAAACTTAGCATAGAATATCGGGAATTATACTATGCCTTTGTGTAGAATATAGTCAGATAAGGAGGGATATAATGGATTGGATAACGGGTATTCAAAACGCTATCGACTATATCGAGGAACATTTAACGGAAAGCATTGATTACGATAAAGTTTCAGAGCAAAGTTTTTCATCCAGCTATCATTTTCAACGGATATTCAGTATTTTGTGTGGATTTACTATCGGTGAATATGTTCGCAATCGCAGACTTTCTCTTTCTGGCAGCGAATTAGCAACCACAAATATAAAAGTAATAGATGTTGCGTTAAAATATGGCTATGAAAGTCCGGACAGCTTTGCTAAAGCGTTTCAAAAATTTCACGGTATCACGCCATCGGCTGCCCGTATGAACGGCAGTAAGCTAAAATCCTTTTCCCGTCTTATTCTAAAAATATCTTTGGAAGGCGGTAAATTAATGAATTACAGAATCGAAAAAAAGCCAGAAATGATTTTAACGGGATACAAAAAACATTTCACCGGCGCTCCCTACGGTAAGGAAAGAGAACAGCAAGAAGAACAACTTTTTATAACGACAAGAGGAAAACAATGGTTTCTTTGTGGTGCATCTCAAAATATTGATGCACATTGCGTTATCACCAATATTACAGATGAAGGTTATGATTATTATTATTGTCATTTGCTAGATAGTTGGGAAAGAGAAAATCTTTATAATAAATCAGTTACAGGTGTTGATTTTGTTGAAGATTTGGGATTAGAAAACATAGTTATTCCCCAAAGCACTTATGTGATTTTTGAAACAACGGATATAAAAAATCCCATTTGGGATTATTTTGATCTTCTGAATTTGAGAATCCAAATCCTGACCGAATGGATGCCTGATATGGGATTCCAATTAAAAAATGCACCTGAGCTTGCAGTTTATCATTGGCAACCTAAACCCGAACGAAATGTTCAAATTTGGATACCGATAGAAAAAATCAAATAATACAACCTCGCCGCCTGTAATAAAGTGGGCGGCATTTCAAAAAAATTATGAAACCACCTAACCAACCTCAGATTATTCCGACTATATAGGCGTAACAATCATGATTGAAACGAAAAAGGTGAAGATGAAAATGAACGAAATACTTAAATTACTTGATGATAAAGACTTCCTTGATAAGATATATCATTTTTCTTATCACAGATGCAATACCTCTGTTGAAGCTGAAGATCTATGCTCGGATATAGTTCTTGCTGTAATCTCAGCCATACATAAACAAGAACAGATTGAAAACTTTTATGCTTTTGTATGGACTATTGCTCGCAGAGTTTATGCTGACTATTGTAAAAACAGAAATGCAAAATGCCAAGTATTCAGCATTGAAAACAGCGAACTAATTTTGGCATCGAAAGAAAATGAAATAGACGAATTTATTGAGGAAGTAGCTGAACAAGAACAAATAAGTAGAATTTTCAAGGAAATTGCTTTTTTGTCAAAGGCATATCGTGAAGTGATGGTAATGTTCTACATTGATGAGTTGAAAGTAAAAGATATTGCTATAAAACTTAACATCAACGAAACCACTGTAAAACAACGTTTGTTTTCTGCACGAAATTCAGTTAGAAAAGAGGTTGAAACTATGAGCGAAAGAACTTATGTCTTAAAGCCTATCAAATTGGCTATTTCAGGAACTGGAAATCCTTACGGAAACGATCCTCGTTCTAAAACCGAAAGGATGTTTTCTCAAAACTTAATTTACTTGTGCAAAGATAAACCGAAGTCAGTCAAAGAACTGTCTGAGGAACTTTGTGTGCCTATGCCTTATATTGAAGAAGAATTGGAAATTCAATGTCATGGTGAAAACGGAAAATATGGTATGCTTCGCAAACTTGATAACGGCAAGTATGCGGTAAATATCCATTTGGTGGACTATGATGAGTACGACCAAGCCAACAAGATTTATGAAAAGCATTTACCTGAGTTTTGTAAAGTTATCAAAAACTCGCTGAAGCAGAATGAAGAAAAAATACTTTCGTTCCCTTATTTAAGCGAACAGAATGATTTACGATTCATTATGTGGTCTTTGATCTCAAGAACCGTTTGGGATTTTTCTGAAAGAATCAATAAGGTTCTTGCAGAAAAATACTTTTCTGACATTACTCCAATTAAAAGGACTTTTTCTTGTGTTGCAGTTGCATATACAGAGGAACAATATCCTGAATTTGATTTCTACAGTAATGATGGCATTGATGCAATTTCAATCGGTGGATATAAATCGGTATTCGTATCCAATATTTATGGTAAGCGTATAGATAAGCACTTTGATTGCGGACACAACCTATCTCACGATCCAAAGCTCTTAATGGTACTCAGAGCTATTGGAGGAGTTACGATTGATGAACTGTCCGAAACCGAAAAAGAAATAGCAACCAAAGCACTTGAATGTGGGTATCTTCGCAAGAATGGAAATATGATTGAACCTAAAATTATCGTGATTGACAGAAAAAATGATATGGACTTCTATAACCTTTCTTTTGATCTCAATAACGATATGGAAACGGTTATCGAGCAAATTGCCGCAGAGCTTTCTGTATTTATGAGAACACACATCCCCGAACATCTGATGGATGAGTATCAAATCTATACAGGACTTATTGCAGGCGTCAGAATATTGGCAAAAGCAATAGAGGAATGTATCAACGAAGGTCTGCTTGTAGAACCTGAAAACAGGGTTGGAGCAGAAGGTGTGTTAATGATTGTAGAACGATAAGTAGTATTCCCACTTACCGAAAAAATATCGCCGCTTCCTTCAATGCTTCTGGGGTACTGTTGACAGGCGGAAAGTGAACGAACAGTCTTGTCTTTGAATTTCAAAGCTGATACATTAACGTGATACCAAAACCACAAGGGATAAGTCTATCCTTTTTAGGTCAAGTCAGTATGCGTTAGTGTATCGGCTTTTTTGCTTTGCTCTTTTTCAAAAATTTTTCGCCCTTTTCGATGGATATTTATTAAGGGGCAAAAAGCAGTAACACAGGAAGTCATTAACCGTCAGCAGACCTCGCAGGAAACAAAAATCAAACCAAAAGATTACGGATTTAAGGCTTTTATTTCGCCCCCTGCGAGAAATGACAGAGATTAACTGTTTTGCTCTCTATGTCCTCTTCTTCTTTTCTTTTGAAAAAGATACCCCATAAGAAAAGATATCAAGATTCCTCCTACTATAATTTTAATAATATCACTATACATCGCAATATAACCCGATATTTCCCCCCAAGAAGCGCCTGCCCATGCCCCTAAAGAAACTAATGCTGCATTCCAAATCAAGCTTCCAACCAATGTAAAAGATAAAAATTTTCCTATTTCCATCTTTGTCATTCCTGCTGGGATAGAAATCAGACTCCTCACCATAGGAATACAACGACAGAAAAATACTGTAGCGATTCCATACCGTCGAAACCATGCCATTGTTTTCTCCACATTCTGTTTCTTAAAATGCAGTATCTTCCCCACTTTCCCATCTAAAATCCGTTCCAGCCGTTCCTGATTTAAAATATAGCCAACTCCATATAAAACAATCGCTCCTAATACAGAACCTAATGTAGAATAAATAATAACACCAAATACATTCATATTGGTACAAGTAGTCAAAAACCCACTAAATGGTAAAATAACTTCTGATGGAATAGGAGGAAATACATTTTCTAAAAAAATCAATAAAAGTATACCAAAATACCCATATGTATTTGTGAGATGTACAATCCATTCCTGCATGAACACCCTCTTTTCTATTCTATTTCACTCTTTTATTCTAATATATTCTCTTTTTCTTTATTCATTCCTAATCTAATCAGAATAGTTTTTATCCCACACCAAGAAATTCCTCATTTAATTTTTATTTGTACCAAATTGGCAAATAACATACCCCACTAAACATATACCTACCAAAATGCAAACAAACGAAAGAACAAATTTACTCTTCATTCGTTTTTCTTTTTTTCTATTAGAAAGTAACAAGCAAACGCCATATATTGCAAAAATTAGACCAATACAACTTTGAACAACCAAACTTACAACTTCCATTACAGATTTATCCTCAACTTTCTATGTAATTTGCATCATTCTTTATGAATATACATTCTTGTCATATTAGGCTCTCCATCTCCCTGTACCATACAGAGAAATTCCCAACCATATCTCTCATAAAAAGATATATGATTTGTTACAAGATATAAAGTATCAATTCCTTTCTCTTTCATATCATTACATACATAATCCAGCAAAACACCAGCGATTCCATTACAACGCTTATCTTTTTCTATATATACAGCACATACATTTGGAGTTAGATCTTTCCTATCATGAAAATCATTCTCAATAACTCCTAAACCACCAATAATCCTATTATCCTCCATTGCCACATACCATTGAGGAACAGTTTCTTTTTCCGTCAAACAAGCCTCCATACTTTCCACATATGCCTCCAAAGAAATATGCCATTTTTCATGAAACCATTGTGCAGCTCGTTCTTTTATTTCTGGTTTATCGATAAGTCTTATTATTTCATAACCCATTTCTATATCCTCCTATTCCATTTTTTCTCTTTTCAACCTCTCCCAAACTATTACTTCCATATCATTTAGATAATAACAAAACATTTCTTTTCAAAAATCCAACCACTTTTACAAACAAATCTCAAAATCATTTTCCAGAAAAAAGTCTACAAACAGCAAAACCATTTGTAGACTAAATCTTTTAACGGAGAGTGTGGGATTTGAACCCACGCGCCCGTAATGGACAACTGCATTTCGAGTGCAGCTCGTTATGACCACTTCGATAACTCTCCATTCTTTCTTATAAAATTTATCTTTATAAGTATAAAATAAATTTCACCTTTCGTCAATACCTTTCTAACAACATTTCTTTTCTGTTGTTACAGTTTAGTCTATCTGGACATCAAAGGTTCGCTACGGCAAGGAAGTATTCCAAAAGAAGCCCCTTAGAAGACGTCGGCACTTAATGAGCAGTTTCGCAAGAAGCGAAACAGCGAATTTAGTACCGTTACGTCTGGAACGGAGCGAAAGCGCGGCTTCGTTGGAAGAGATGCTTACCAGAGCGTCCCCCTTTAGTCAAACAAATCAAGCTTATTCAAAATTTTGGTATATTAGGAAAATATTCTTGCATATATCTAGGAAATACTATATACTAAATAATAGAAATTCGTACACTTTAGAACTATTTATGAGGAATTCAAAATAATAATAGGAGGAGATAAGAAATGAAAAGTATTGAAAATTTCTTAAAGAAGTATAGGATTGACAAGAAATTAAGACTATCATTTAGGAGTATGAAAATACTAATTTTAATTGAAATGATAGTTGGAGTAATTGGATGTACAGTAATCAGCAAAAATTTAAAAGACTTTTACAATATAGATTACCAAAATAGTATTTGTCAGATGGAAATTTATAAAGATACTCAGACGATTGAAAAGATGCTTTTAAGTTCTTTGACAACAAGTAATTTAGAAGAAAGAAGAGCCTATTTAGAAGAATCTCATGTATATTCTGATAGTATTGCTAATAACCTTAAAAAATTGAAGGAAACCTTTTATGATCAAAAACTTTTGACAGAATTAGAAACTTCTATTAAAGAGGCGAAAGGGTTAAGAGAAGAATTAATTGCATTAGTAGAAGCGAATCAGATAGATGATGCACTTCTATTTTTTAATGGTAAATATGGTAATGTAATAGACCAAGCGCAAGATATGTTGGTTCAATTTGGAAAAGAAACAGATGAAGCCGCACTTCAAAAACATGTAGATGCTAATCGTATTGGAGTTATAAGTGTATTAGAGTTGTTTGCTCTCGGCATTATTTGTGTTATTTTATCATCTATATTGGGAAAGGCTGTTACAAAACAGCTTGTAGAGCCAATTTATGATATAAAGGGAGCGACAGATAAGTTAAGAGAAGGAATTTTGAATGTGAAAATTTCGTGCGAATCAAAGGATGAATTTGGAGAATTAGCAGTTAATTTTAATGATTCATGTGAAACATTACATAATATTGTTACAGATGTGGGAAGTTTATTAAACCAGATGGCGCAGGGAGATTTTAATATAGAAGCTAAGAAAGAGTATGTAGGAGAATTTACAGAAGTACTTCAATCCATACAGAAAATGAATTATGACTTAAATAATACATTAAAGAATATTAATGAGGCATCTGTACAAGTGGCATTAGGTTCAGGGCAGCTTGCTGAAGGAGCGCAATTACTTGCAGAAGGGGCAACAGAACAAGCGAGTACGATAGAAGAATTGACAGCAACAATAGAAAATGTATCTAAGCTCGCACAGGATAGCGCGGCAAGAGCAGAAAATACATATTATATGGTAGAAGATGCAGAGAAAAAAGCTGAACGTAGTCAAGAAGAATTAAAAGAACTTACAAACGCGATGGAACGTATTAATAGTACTTCTATGGAAATTCAAAATATTATAGCTTCTATCGAGGATATTGCATCTCAGACAAATTTACTTTCTTTAAATGCATCGATTGAAGCGGCTAGAGCAGGAGAAGCAGGAAGAGGATTTTCTGTAGTAGCGGATCAGATTAGAAAATTAGCAGCTGATAGTTCACAAGCTGCTGTAAATACAAAGGAATTGATTGAAAAGTCATTAATGGAAATTGGGAAAGGAAATGATATTACTAATAAAACCGTATATGCTTTAAATGAAATTTTAGATATAATGAAGTCTTTTTCAAGTACAATAAAAGGAACTAGCATGTTATCGAATAATCAGGCGGAGCTTTTGAAACAGGTTGAAGCTGAGGTGGAACAAATATCAGAAGTTGTTCAAAACAATTCATCTGCTGCACAAGAAACATCTGCAACAAGTGAGGAACTATTAGCTCAGTCAGAAAATTTAAGAAAACTTGTTGAACAGTTTAAACTGCGTGAGAAATAATATATTAGTAATAAGAAGTTATAGTAAATAGATGGAAGTAATAAACAGATTTCAAAAACGAAAAAAGCCACGAAAAATTTATATTTTCGCTGGCTTTTCATATTTTATGACTTTATTTTTTGAAATAAATAAAAGAAAAATTTTAGTTTCTATCATGAAAAGGAGAAGAGCATGATAAAATAGGAATGATGGATAAAGTATAAAAGTAAAGGGAGGTAAGTTCTTAGGATTTTTCATTGAATCTGATTTTTGGATATGGTATGATTTTTCTAGATTCAAGGTTGAAACACATGGAAGGGGAAGTAAGATGGAAAAAACAACAGAAAAAGCGGAACAAGTGTTAAAACAATATTTTGGATATGATAAGTTTCGAGAGGGACAGGAAAAAATCATACACAGCATTTTAGAAGGAAAAGATGCATTAGGTATTATGCCGACAGGAGCGGGAAAGTCTATTTGTTATCAAGTACCAGCACTTATGTTGGAAGGAATAACATTAGTGATATCTCCTTTGATATCCTTGATGAAAGATCAAGTGAGTGCGCTCAATCAGGCTGGAATACATGCAGCATTTATCAACAGTTCTCTTTCTTTTCGTCAAACTCTTTTAGCACTTCGCTATGCGAAAGAAGGGCGATATAAGATTATCTATGTAGCGCCAGAGAGATTAGAAACAGAGGAGTTTCTGGATTTCGCTCTTCAAAGTCCGATTTCTATGTTAACGGTAGATGAGGCACATTGCATTTCTCAATGGGGACAGGATTTTAGACCAAGTTATTTAAAGATTATGGATTTTGTTGTAAAACTCCCAAAACGTCCAATCATAAGTGCATTTACTGCGACTGCTACAAAAGAGGTCAGAGAAGACATTATTTGTATTTTAAATTTAGAGAATCCAGAGATTTTATTGACAGGATTTGATAGAAAAAATTTATATTTTTCCGTGCAGACTCCCAAAAATAAATATCAGACAATTTTAGAATATATAAAGATAAATTCAAATAAAAGTGGAATTGTATATTGCTCTACCAGAAAAAATGTAGAAGATGTGACAGAAAGACTACAAAAAGATGGTATTTCAGTCACAAAGTATCATGCAGGACTTTCCGATGAAGAACGTCAACATAATCAAGATGAATTTATTTATGATCAGAAACAGGTTATGGTGGCGACAAATGCCTTTGGAATGGGGATAGATAAGTCTAATGTGAGATATGTCTTACATTATAATATGCCTAAGAATATGGAAAGCTATTATCAAGAGGCAGGACGAGCAGGACGAGATGGAACGCCAGCAGAATGTATTTTATTTTATAGTGGGCAAGATGTTATTACAAATCAGTATTTTATAGAAATGGAAAAAGAAAATGAAGAAATGGACGAAGAAGCTAAAAAATTAGTGAGAGAAAGAGATAAAGAACGCCTGAAAAGAATGACATTTTACTGTTTTACGAACGATTGTTTAAGAGAATATATGTTACGCTATTTTGGAGAATATGGGAGCAATTATTGTGGAAATTGTTCTAATTGTATGACACAATTTGAAGAGGTAGATGTCACAGAAATCAGCAGAGATATCATTGGGTGTGTATTGGAAAGTAGGCAGAGATATGGCATCAATGTGATCATGGAAACATTACATGGGTCTAATACAACAAAGGTGAGGCAGTATCAGTTGGATAGAAATTCTTATTATGGCAAATGGAATACCTATCCTATTTTTAAGCTCAGACAGATATTCAATCAATTATTGTTAAAAGAATATCTACATTTGACAGAAGATGAATATGCTATTATAAAAATTAATCCTAGTGCGAAGGGGATTTGGGAATATAAAGAAACATTGAGAATGAAGTTAGTAAAGGGAGAAAAGGCTGTTTCTATTAAAGAAGAGAGTAAAAAAGTAGCAGAGAAGATACCTCTTACAAACAGAGAAAAAGAACTGTTTGAACAGCTCAGAGAATTACGAATGAAAATAGCAAAAGAGGAGAGGATGCCTCCATATATTATATTTTCTGATAAGACATTGACCGATATGTGTGTAAAGATGCCGTATTCTAAAGAAACTATGCTGATGGTGTCTGGAGTGGGGGATGCGAAGTATGAAAAATATGGACAGAAGTTTTTAGATGTGATAAAGAGGTATTCTAATCAGATAGAAGGTTATTAAAAAAGAGTAAAGTTATTGTTATAGAGAAGGAAAGCGGCTTTTTATTGCAACACAGCAAAACATTTGATATAATTTAAAAAAGATAGGAGATATTATCAATAATGGTTATTATTCAGGGTGTTGGGATTTGGGGTATTGTATTTATTGGCGAAGGTTCACGATTTCTCCGTGATATACCCCAGCAGACGCGCTTTCGCTCCGTTCCAGACGTAATGGACACTAAATTCGCAGCCCCGCTTCTAGCGGAACTGCTTATTAAGTGCCAACGTCTTCCAAGGGGCTTCTT
>OFGM01001922.1_pt1 | contig 10910 bp, 12 predicted proteins | sample 1521741 | NCBI WGS metagenome assembly OFGM01 (sample SAMEA3504079, study PRJEB24116) | mouse gut metagenome | biome: mouse gut; feature: mouse-associated habitat; material: faeces | place: Denmark | collected 2011
CTCATTTCATTTAAAAATTCATTGATATAAAACATGTACTGTTCTCTATCCATTGCAGACACCTCCGTATGAACGATATTTTACTGCTTCTAAATATTTTACAACAAGCATTAAAGCTCTCTTGTCATTAATATCTTTTAAAATCGATGCGATATATTCTTTTTCTTCTTCCATTTTTATTTACCTCTTTTTTTATTGAATCTTGAGGCACTTAGTAGTACAATGTAAGTGCCTTTTTGGTAATAGCGAGTGATGTTTTAGCGGACACGAACTCGCTATTTATTTTATTTTAAATTTTTATAGACCTTTTCTAAACCCATCATTAAAATTTCAGTCCTAGTCTTACCCAACTTTTCCATACACTCTCTTAGCATTTCGTCTTGCCTTTGGGTTAACCGTAAGCCTATTCTAATATCTTTTGGGTCACTTGTAGGTCTACCCATTTTTTTACTCACAATGTCTCCTTTCTTCTAAGTTTTGTACAAACAAATATTAACATCTGTACAAACATAAGTCAAGGACTATTTACCTCTTTCGTTTAAAATTTAAGATAGAGGCTTATAAATTATTTATAATTATGCTATAATATATAAGCCTCTCAATGTGGCATAGAGTGCTTAACTTTCTCAGGGTTAGGAGCGCTCTATTTTTTTTTACCTAAAAATTGAATAATCGCTTTTCTAATAACTTCAGCTCTAGTTTGGTTGTTGTTATAACAGTAATCATTTAGAGCTTTTAAAGTCTCGTCATCTACTCTTACCTTTATATCATTAGTTTTGGGATTATCGCTTTTAGGTCGTCCTGTTCTAGGACTCATGTTACACCTCCTTATTTTTTGAGTTCCACAAATACAGTATAATAAACGGAACTCATAAAGTCAATACATTTTTGTAAATTCCTAAAAACTATATTAATGTATTATTACACACTGCCTAAATACCATAAATTTACTTCTATCCTGATGAACACCATTTATAGTCACGACTACCAAAGCTAAATTACCTTGATTTTATCAGTATTTTTTAATCAGCGGTGTACGAAGTGTACAAAGCGGTGTGACCTCAAAAATTTTAAAAAAGCCTAATTTTTTAGCATATTATAAATATATAAAGGTCACACCAATTTGTCCCCTTTGTACCCCCTAGAGTAAAATTGCTAAAAAAAGACGGTAATCTTATACGATTAAAAAGCATAAATATTTGTATATTTTCTAAAAATTATGGTTATAGCACTCATCAGCTTATTTACTGCTGGTGCAGTAAATACCCATGGTCTTTTGATGCTGGTAGCATCATTGGACTTTTTTGTTTGGACTTTGAGAGAGTCTTTTAATACTGCAGTACTGATATTATATTGTGATCACATGTATATAGTACACTTACAACGTGCATTTGTCAATATATAAAATAAACTTAATAAGTAAATTAATAAATATAATATGTAATCTTGTACTTTTGCTACGTGTACTTTATAATTATCTTTATAGGAGGTGTACATAATGACTAAAGATAAGATAACAGATTTAATAAAACTAAGTAGAAAAAAGCAAGTAGAGCTTGCACCGCAATTTAATATGTCAAAAGGGAGTTTTAATAATAAAATTAGAGCATCTGAGACTAGGTTTAATCTAGCTGATCTAATCAAATTAGGAGAGCTTACCAATACTCAACTAGCCTTTATTGATGAGAATAACAAGCCTGTAGTGGTGTTTGGTAAAGAAGATTTGGAGTAAACCAATGCAAAAAAGAAGAATAATTAAACAAAAAATATTAAAGTTTGTTAGTGGTCATAAACTGAGTATTATTATATTGGCCACTTTACTGTTATTATTTATTGTACCGCCATTTATTAATTGGGTTGTTTCCACTGATCTTGGGCTTGGAATTGGGTTTATAACACCTGAAAATAAAGACACATGGATAGGTTTTTATGGTGCTATAATAGGTGGTGGTATTACCTTGGGCGGAGTATGGTGGACATTGAAAAAACAAGAAGATATTAGAATGGAGGATTTATATAATCATTACTTTCCACAGTTTGATATTTCATTGCAAGATAAGAGTAATGTATACAAATTGTCGCCTGCTTTGTTATTAAAACCAAATAATAAAAAGTTTAGCAATGAATTAACAGACCTAAATCAATCTATTAAATTCACAAATTTAGGTAAAACAGCTATTCAAGATATAGAATACGAGGTAAATGGTATCCTATTTTCATCTAAAAGACTTAATATAAATTACGATAACAATATTTTATATCATGAGATTGATAATTCAGGTTGTGGTAATTTAGTTCCTATAACATCATCATTTTTTTTGAATATAAAACTACCAAAATTATATTTAGATTATAAAAATATAACTATAGGAGAAAACATTTTTTCTATTAACGTAAGCTTATCGATACTAATTCCAATATCTTATACAGAAGATGATAAATATGAATATTTCTTATCATTTGAAATTAATGCTTACTCACTAGGAAATACATATGAACTTAAAATCGAAAATATTTTATCCACTCGCTAAAAAGTATAAAAAGTTCTCATATTTAACGTATGAGGGCTTTTTGCTATAACGTGATTATTAATACCAATTCATCTTAAATATCTCTGTAGTCAAAGAAAAACTTATATCTAGGCTATTATATTTACTTGTCACTAGATATAAGCTATACTTATGGTGAATATAAGAGTTATTTATATCATGGCAAGGAGTGAAACCATATGAAGCTAATTGACTACAACAGATATTTCAGGAATGCCAGCAAAGACGAGCTAATGGACCTTGAACGGGGTAAGTTTATGGAGCTTACCAAAAAGGAACTGTTAAGAATATGCTTTGCAATGCTGAGCTGTTTAATTGATTTGAAAGACTAAAGGTAAATGATCCTTTAGCATATATAAAAACTCGCCACATTTTCGACACTTTTTAAGTGTCAAATCAAAAGGCACGTACTGGCATGTAACCTAGTATGTGCCTTAAAATCCTTGATATAGCGTCATGTAATAGCGTATAATGGTATATATAAAAATAATAGGTTAAGTCTTGGGACTTCTTTTTATTATATAGGAGGAAATATGTCAAAAGTAGTTAAAACTAATGCACTAAGATTATTAGATAAAGCTAAGATTAGTTATGAAATAAAGGAATATCAGTATGATGAAGAACATTTAAGTGGTGAACATATTGTATCTCAAGTAGATATGGAAGCTAAAGATATTTTTAAAACTTTGGTTTTAAAAGGCAATCATGATTATTTAGTTTGTTGTATACCAGTATTAGAAGAAATTGATTTAAAAAAATTAGCAAAACTTTCTCATAACAAAAGTGTTTCAATGATTCATTTGAAAGATCTTTTACAGATAACTGGTTATCTTCGTGGTGGATGTTCGCCAATTGGTATGAAAAAAAAGTTTGATACATATTTTGATAGTTCCATTAATGAATGCACTAAGGTTGCTTTAAGTGCAGGTAAACGGGGTTATCAAATGATTGTTGATGCTAAAGAGCTTATGGATTATTTAAATGCAATAGTTGGTAATGTGATAAAGGAGTAAATATGATTCAATGTTATTATGGAAATGGAAAAGGTAAAACGACTGCAGCTGTAGGATTAGCTTTAAGGATGGCTGGAGCAGATAAAAAGGTAATGATGATTCAATTTTTAAAGGATGGTTTTAGTAGTGAAAATAAACTTCTTGAAAAATGTGGAATAAAAGTATTGACTCAAAAGATGCCTGCGATGTTTGTTGATATGAATGACCCTAAAATGATTAAAGAGGTAGGTCATTTAGTCAACGATTTATTTTTAAAGATTGATGAAAGTTATGATGGTATTATTTTAGATGAATTATTAGATGCTATTGCATTGAATTTAATTAATGAAGGAATGGTTTATGATCGTTTAGTTGATTTAAGAGATAGTCATGAAGTTATTTTGACAGGTAGAATGCCAAGTCATAAAATTAAACCAATTCTTGATTATTCTAGTGAAGTGAAAAAACATAAGCATCCTTATGATAATGGAACTAAGGCAAGAAAGGGAATTGAATATTAAAGAGTTAATTATTTAATATAGAAAATGTAGTAATTTCATATATAAAACAAGTGGTCAAATTTATAGAGATTTGTTATAATTAATCCAAGAGGTGAAAAACATGGATTATAATAATGAATATCAAAGATGGGCAGAATGTAAAGATTTAGACCCATTATTAAAAGCAGAATTAGCTAGTATGAATGAAAAGGAAAAAGAAGATGCTTTTTATATGAATTTAGAATTTGGTACAGCTGGAATGCGTGGCGTTTTAGGTGCTGGAACAAATCGAATGAACATTTATACAATTAGAAAAGCTAATGTTGGTTTTGCAAAATATGTATTAGGTTTACCAGAAGGAAAAGAACGTGGTATTGCAATAGGCTATGATAATCGTCATATGTCATATAAATTTGCAATTGAAAGTGCAAAGGTTTTAGCTACTTATGGAATTAAATCATATTTATTTGAAAGCTTAAGACCAACACCAGAGTTATCTTTTGCAGTCCGTTATTTAAAATGTGCTGGTGGGATTATGATTACTGCTAGTCACAATCCTAAAGAGTATAATGGATACAAGGTTTATGATGATACTGGATGTCAATTAATTCCTGAATGGGGAGATCAAGTAGTTGCTTATGTAAATGAAGTTAAAGATGAACTTGGAATTGAAGTAATTAGTGATGAAGAAGCTTATTCATATATTACATGGATTGGTGAAGAAGTAGATGAAGCATATTATAAGGAAGTAATGGCAATTGAAATTAATCCAGGTATGGATAAAAGTGATTTTAAAATTGTATTTTCACCACAACATGGAACATCTAACTTACCTGTAAGAAATTGTTTAACTCGTTTAGGATATAATGTAATTCCTGTATTGGCACAGTGTGCACCAGATCCAGATTTTTCTAATACTGCATCACCAAATCCTGAAGTTGCTTGTTCATATGATCTTGCGATTAGAAAAGCAAAAGAAGTAGATGCTGATGTTGTAGTAATTTGTGATCCAGATGGGGACCGTTTAGGGGTTGTTGCTAAACATGAAGGTGAGTATGTATTGATGTCTGGAAATCAAAGTGCAGCAGTTTATCTAGAATATATTTTAAGTGAATTAAAGAAACAAGATAAATTACCAGCTAATGCAGTAATGTATAATACAATTGTTACTAGTGATTTAGGAGAATTAGTTTCTAAGTCTTATGGAGTTGAAGTGGAGAAGACTTTAACAGGATTTAAATTTATTGGTGATAAGATTCGTAAATATGAAAAAACTAAAGAAAAGGAATTTATTTTTGGTTATGAAGAATCTTATGGTTGTGTCGTAAAAGATTTTGTTCGTGATAAAGATGCTGTACAAGCTGTAGTAATGGCTGCTGAGGCAGGGAATTTCTATAAAAAACAGGGAAAAGATTTAATTGATGTATTAAATGATTTATACGCTAAACATGGTACTTTTAAAGAATCTCAAATTGCTTTAAGTAAAGCTGGGGCTGAAGGTGCTAGACGTATTAAAGAAATTATGGATAATTTAAGAAAAGACGCTCCAACAATGATAGGTGGTTATAAAGTTGTTGTGGTTGAAGATTATCAAAGCAGTCAAAGAATAGAAGCTGGTAATGTTACAACTATTGATTTACCAAAATCAAATGTTTTGAAATATTATTTAGAAGATGGTTCTTGGATTGCAGCTCGTCCTAGTGGAACAGAGCCAAAATGTAAGTTTTATTTCTCTATCAAGGGTAATAACGTAAAAGATGCTAGTGATAAAACAGAAGTTTTCCAAAAAGATGTTTTAAATATTATTGGTGAATAATAAACTAACCAAAAAACGTTTATTTATCATGGTCATATCTCATTAAAATAAAAAGCGGAGATAAGAGATTTATTTTCTATTCTTCGTTTTTTTATTTAATAGAAATTTGTTTGGTGAAAGTAATGGGAAATCTAACTAAAATGGAATGACGTTAGAAAAAGTATCAGAAATCATTGTTTCTTGGATATTGTTTTATTAAAGTTAGGAGATTATAATTGTACTGTTTCTTTTGGTTCGTGTTTAGTTTTATAAAATATGATTTAATTTTTTCAGTTTTATCTTGTTTAACAGATTTATTATTCATTTTTTAAATTTTTAATTTATTTGAAAATAGAATGTTTTACTTTACTTTTTTGAAAATAATGATTAAGAAATATTGTTTATATGTATTATTTTGAAGAAATATATGGATATGGATTAGAAAATTCTAGTATGAAGTTTGAAATAGATTGAGAAAATAATCCTATATAAATATCAAATTTTGTAAGAAAATGGTAATTGCTATTTCTTTTTTTATACTATTTAATCAGCTATAATGAAGATGTCATCATATAAGTTAAAGGAAGATAATGAAAGCGCTATCTTTTTATGGTGAAATTATATTTAAATTATGATATAATAGTAATGTCTAAATTTAATAGAGAAAAGGGGGAGTGACACATGCTCGATGATTTTTTAATACATGTATTTCATAAAGGAAATACTCTTGAGGCGTATAAGCTTTTTGGTGCCCATTTTGAAACAAATAACCATAAAAAAGGTGTCCGCTTCACCGTATATGCACCTAATGCACGAAGTGTGCAGGTTATAGGTGAATTTAATGATTGGGATGGAAAAGACCATTACATGGAAAGGTATACAAATGGTGGTATTTGGACTTTGTTTATTCCAGGAATTAAAGAGTATACATTATATAAATATCGAATTGAAACACAAAATTTTGCAACTGTTGATCGTGCTGATCCATATGCTTTTTATAGTGAATTGCGTCCTGGAACAGCTTCAAGGGTCTACAATATTGAACGTTTTCGCTGGTCTGATAAAAAGTGGTTAAATAATCGAACTAAGAATTTTGACAAACCAGTAAATATTTATGAAGCTAATATAGGCTCATGGAAAATGAAAAAAGATTTTACTGATGAAGAAGATGGTGAATTTTATACTTATGAAGAAATGATTGATTTATTGATACCATATTTAGTAGAAAATAATTATACTCATTTAGAATTAATGCCATTAACTGAATTTCCATTTGATGGATCATGGGGTTATCAAGTAACAGGTTATTATAGTATTACTAGTAGGTATGGAACACCAAAAGAATTTATGAAGTTTGTAAATGCTTGCCATAAAGCAGGTATTGGTGTTATTATGGATTTTGTTCCTGCTCATTATGTAAAAGATGGGCATGGATTATATAAATTTGATGGTGGCTTTGTTTATGATTATCCAGATATTAATCAAAGATATACTGAATGGGACAGTGTTTATTTTGATGTTGGAAGAGACGAAGTTCGAAGTTTTTTAATGAGTAGTGTAGGATTTTTAGCTGAGTATTTTCATATTGATGGAATTCGTTTTGATGCTATTAGTAATTTAATATATTGGAAAGGTAATAAGGAAGCTGGAATTAATGATGGTGCTCACGAATTCATGAAACGTATGAATAATCATATGAAAGGTTATTATCCTAATGTTATGTTGATTGCTGAAGATTCTAGTGATTTTCCTGGTGTTACTAAATCACCAGATGTAGGTGGTCTAGGTTTTGATTATAAATGGGATTTAGGTTGGATGAATGATACATTAAAATATATGAAATTAAATCCTATTTATCGTAAATACGATCATAACTTATTGACTTTTTCAATGGCATATTTTTATGGTGAAAATTTTATTTTACCATTCTCTCATGATGAAGTAGTTCATAGTAAAGGAACTATAATTGATAAGATTTGGGGGAATAATGAACAAAAGTTTGCACAATTAAAAACACTTTATACTTATATGATGATTCATCCTGGTAAAAAATTGAATTTTATGGGAAATGAATTAGGAGAATATAAGGAATGGGATGAAAAGGTTTCTTTAGGATGGAATATTCTAACATATCCAATTCATGATTCATTTCATAATTTTATAATAAAATTAAATGAAATATATCAAAAATATCCTTGTATGTATCAACAGGATTATGGTTTTGATGGTTTTGAGTGGCTTGTAGTTGATGATAGTAACCAAAGTGTTTTTGCAATTGAACGAAAAGATGTTAAAGGTAATTCGTTGATTGCAATAATGAATTTTACTGAAAATAAACATCAAGGATATATGATACCAGTAAATCAATCTGGTAATTATAAAGAAATTTTAAATAGTGATACAGATATTTATACAGGTGGTAATTTTATAAATAAGAGAGTTATCAAGGCTAAAAAAGGATCTGTATTAAATAAAGAATATTATATACCAGTGAATATTGCGCCTTTTGGCAGTATGATTTTTGAATATAGACCAACTAAAAGTAAGAATGATAAGTAAGGGGAGTTAAAATGTTTAAGACAAAAGAAGAATTTAAGTATGAATTTTCAAAAAGAATTATTGAGACATATGGAAGAACAGTAGAAGAGTCACATCTTACTGAAAAGTTCTTAGTATTAGAACTAATGGTAAGAGATTATGCTTCTGTAAATTGGGCTACTAGTAAAGCTTTAATACGTAATAATTATCAAAAACAAATGCATTATTTTTCAATGGAGTTTTTAATTGGACGTTTATTAGTTAATAATATGATGAATCTTGGTATCTATGATATTGCTAAAGATGGATTGGCTGAATATGGAATTAATATTCATGATTTAGAAGAATTAGAATCGGATGCAGGATTAGGGAATGGTGGTTTAGGAAGATTAGCAGCTTGTTTTATGGATTCGTTGGCATCATTAGCTTATCCAGGACATGGTCATACTATTCGTTATGAATTTGGATTATTTAAACAAAAGATTGAAAATGGTTATCAACTTGAATTACCTGATCAATGGATGCAAACAGGTTTTAATTGGGAAGTAAGAAAACCTAAACATAGAGTTCCTGTTAAATTTTTTGGCAAAATTGTTTACAATGAAACAACAGGTAAATATGAACATGTGGATGCTGAAGAAGTTTATGCTGTTCCTTATGATGTACCAATTATTGGAAATAAAACTACAACAACTAATACACTAAGATTATGGGAAGCAGAAGCTAGTGATAATATTCCTGCAAATCAAAACTTTAGACAGTATATTCAAAATGTACGTGATATTTGTCAAATGCTTTATCCAGATGATTCAACTCCAGCTGGTAAGATGTTGCGTTTAAAACAAGAATACTTTTTTACTTGTGCTGGTTTAAACTCAATTGTTAAAGCACATTTAAGAGTTTATCCAAATATGAATAATTTTCATGAAAAGAATGTCATTCAATTAAATGATACTCATCCAGTTTTAGCGATTCCAGAATTGATGAGAATTTTAATTGATGAACAAGGTTATGAATGGGATGAGGCATGGGATATTACAACTCAAACATTTGCTTATACAAACCATACAATTTTAGCAGAAGCCCTAGAAACATGGCCAATTGATTTAATGCAATCATTATTGCCACGAGTTTATCAAATTATTGAAGAAATTCATCGTCGTTTTATCGGTTATGTAAAAATGGTAAGTAATCGAGATGAAGAATTATTGAACCGAGTAATGATATTAAGAGATGGTATTGTATATATGGCTCGTCTTGCAATAGTTGGAAGTTTTAGTGTAAATGGAGTAGCTAAATTACATTCTGATATTTTAGTAGAACGTGAATTAAAGGATTTTGCAAGTTTATATCCAAATAAATTTAATAACAAGACTAATGGAGTAACACATCGCCGTTGGCTTGCATATTGTAATCCTGAACTAGCTTCATTAATTAATGAATACATTGGTAATGATTGGATAAAAGATCCTGATAAGTTAGAAGATTTAATGGCACATGTTGATGATGTTAATTTACAAGAACGTTTCTTAGAAGTAAAACGTGAAAGAAAACAAATTTTAGCAGATTATATTTTAAAACATAATGGTATTAAGGTTGATGTTGATAGTATTTTTGATATTCAAGTAAAACGTTTACATGAGTATAAAAGACAGCTTTTGAATGTATTCCATATTATTGGATTATATTTTAGAATGAAAGAAAATCCAGATTATAGAATTGAGCCAAGGACATTTATTTTTGGAGCTAAAGCTGCAAGTGGATATTATTTTGCTAAAAAAGTAATTAAATTAATTAATAGTGTTGGTGATATTGTAAATAATGATCCAGAAACAAATAAATATTTAAAAGTTGTTTTCTTAGAAAATTATGGTGTAACTTTAGCTGAAAAGATTATGCCTGCTGCTGATGTTTCTGAACAAATTTCTACTGCAGGTAAAGAAGCAAGTGGAACTGGTAACATGAAATTTATGATGAATGGAGCAATTACTTTAGGTACTTTAGATGGTGCTAATGTAGAGATTTCAGAGCGAGTTGGTAATGAAAATTGTATTATTTTTGGTATGAAAGATCATGAAGTAAAAGCCTTACAAAATAGTGGTACTTATAATGCTTGGGATATTTATAATAATAATCCTCATTTAAAAAGGGTTATTGATAGTTTAATGGATGGTACATTTATTGAAAATAGAGAAGAATTTAGAGTTATATTTGAAGAATTAATGAATAAAAATGATGAATATTTTGTTTTAGCTGATTATGATGCTTATTGTAAAGCTCAAATGCAGGTAAGAGATTTATACCAAAATCGTTTAGGTTGGGCTAAAGTATGTTTAATTAACATAGCTAAGAGTGGTTTCTTCTCATCGGATCGTACTATACAAGAATATGTTGATGATATCTGGCATTTAGAAAAGGTAAAATTTTATACCTGTTTATATAATACATGATTTATAACGGATGTCAACCAGTATGATATAACCCAAATGACTACCTATGCCTCATTTCCGTATGTCGCATATGTAATAATGTTATA
>OFGM01001924.1_pt1 | contig 10904 bp, 13 predicted proteins | sample 1521741 | NCBI WGS metagenome assembly OFGM01 (sample SAMEA3504079, study PRJEB24116) | mouse gut metagenome | biome: mouse gut; feature: mouse-associated habitat; material: faeces | place: Denmark | collected 2011
ATGAATTTTGTAATCACCTATTAGTGGTAAGTCTTGCTAATATTAGGCGTATGTTTTCTATCTCCTTTAGTACGATTTTAAATGAAGAACAACAAAAGAACAATCAAAAAGGGAACAAACCATTTCTGATTCATTCCCTTATTGTTAAAATATAGTGTATAGTGTTTTTTTTGATTAGTTAAAGTATCTCTTTAATAATCCTTCAAAAGCTTTTCCGTGTCTTGCCTCATCTCTTGCCATTTCATGAACGGTGTCATGAATTGCATCTAAGTTAGCAGCTTTTGCACGTTTTGCGAGATCAAATTTTCCAGCAGTAGCACCGTTTTCAGCATCTACTCTCATCTGAAGATTTTTCTTTGTGCTGTCGGTTACAACTTCACCAAGTAATTCTGCGAATTTAGCAGCGTGTTCAGCTTCTTCATAAGCAGCTTTTTCATAATAAAGACCGATTTCTGGATAACCTTCTCTATGAGCAACTCTAGCCATAGCTAAATACATACCGACTTCAGAACATTCACCTTCAAAGTTAGCTCTTAAATCTTTTAAGATATCTTCACTACAGCCCTGAGCAACACCAACTACATGTTCAGCAGCCCAAGATAATTCACCAGCTTGTTCTTTGAATTTAGAAGCAGGTGCTTTACAGATAGGACATACTTCTGGAGCAGCTTCTCCTTCAAAAACATAACCACAAACAGTACAAACAAATTTTTTCATATTTATAATCTCCTTTTCTTATATAAAGTCTTAAATTTATCTCTAAAATTAATAACAATAATTATTACTGTTTTATAATATCATAAACAATAATTTATGTCAAGAAGTTTTTTGAACTTTTTTTGCACAAGTTTCACATACTCCGTAAAAATAAAGGCTATGTCCGTAAATTTTTCCGTTGAATTGGGAAGCGGCTAATTGATTGATTTGTTCCATATCGGATAATTCTAAATCTGTAATCATTCCACATTCACAACAGGAAAAATGATAATGAGGAGTTATACGAGCATCGAAGCGATCTGCATTATCTCCACAAGATAATTTTAATATTTCGCCTCTGTCTGCTAATAAAGAAAGATTTCGATATACAGTTCCTAAACTGATATTAGGAAAATCTTCTTTAATATTTCTATATACTATATCAGCGGTGGGGTGGTCGCTGCGACAGCTCAGAAAATTTTTAATCGCTTCACGCTGTCGGCTATACTTTAAAGTTTTCATAATTTACACCTATCTCTTTCTAATTATAAAAATAATAATTATTATTGTTTTTATAATAGCAAATAAATGGGAATCTGTCAAGATAAGGAAAAAAGAAAAACTGTAAATTTATGGAAACCAAGGAGAAGAGGATAAAAAGGTCTACAAATATAAGACAGTATAACAATAGAATATTATTTTAAATTATACACATATTTTTTATTAAAGTATAGTAAAATTTGTGAATTTATACTATTTTTTTTGTGTGCAAAAAAGTAGAGTTTATTGCATAACAAGTAATTAATAATAGAATAAATCTATTATAAATAAAGGAGAAAAAAATGAAAAAGACATTTGATGAAATATGGGAAGACATTCATAAAAATAAAGAATGGGGGAGGTATCCATCAGAAGAAGTAATAAGATTTGTTGCCAGAAATTATTATAATCAGGACAGAGATAAAGTAAAGATTTTAGACTTTGGCTGCGGAGCGGGTGCAAATACATGGTTTTTGGCAAGGGAAGGTTTTGATACATATGCTTTTGATGGTTCTAAAACAGCGGTAAATAAAGCAAAATCCTATTTAAAAAAGGAAAATCTGAATGCAAAATTTCAAGTAGCAGATGCTTTAGAAGTTTCTTATCCAGAAAATTATTTTGACTGTATTATAGATGGTTTTGTGATATCATTAAGTACTCTTTCTAATATTATAAGCATTTATCAAAAGGTATATAAACTTTTACTCCCAGGGGGAAAAATTTTTTCCACAGGGGCGACGAAAAGTACAACAGGCTGGGACAGTGGAATTAAAATAGAAGAGGATACTTATAAGGATTTAAAAAGAGGGTTATTAAAAGATAGAGGTACAATACATTTTTTTCAGAAAGAAGAGCAGATAAAAATATTGGAAAAGATAGGGTTTAAGAATATAAACTTTTATACAATGACAAGAAAAGAGGAAGAAGATATATTAGAACTTTGGGTTATAACAGCTCAAAAATAAGAGAAATAAAAGTTATATGTTTAACAGATATTTCTGAGTTTTAGTCATGAAAAGCTTGTAAATAAAGGAATTATTTTATACTAGAGTTTCTTTGAAATGAAGATTTTGTGCTAAAAGGTGAACTTTTTTAAACACTCTGAAAAAATCATATTTTCTTAAATTATACATGGATTTTTGCATAAAGTATAGTAAAATTTATAAAAAATTATAAGCCTTTGTTGAATTTTTATATATGCAAAAAAGTTCACTTTTATGATTATACATTATAAAGGATAATATGCTTACAAATAGAAAAGAATTTATAAGGAGGAACTTTTAATGAGTATATATAAACCAAAAGAATTTGCAGCTATGATAGGGATATCTGTAAAAACATTACAGCGTTGGGATAAAGAAGGGAAATTGAAGGCATATCGCTCTCCCACAAATAGACGTTATTATACTTATATACAATATGTGCAATATATGGGAAATGGATGTCCTAAAAAGGGAAAAAATGTTATTTATGTGAGAGCTTCTAATAATCAACGGAAGGCAGAATTATCTAAGCAGGTAGAGATTTTAAAGCAGTATGCACAAGAAAAAGGAATTGTAATTGATGAAATTTTGGAGGAAATTGGTGGTGATTTGGACTATGAAAGGAAGAAATGGAATAGACTAATTCAAGAGTGTAGAAATGGATTAGTAAAAACTATCCTCATCACCAGTAAAGATAGATTTATTCGTTTTGGTTATGAATGGTTTGAAAGATTTTTAAGAGAAAATGGCGTAGAAATTATGATTGCTTATAATGAAAAAATGTCTTCTGAACAGGAAACAGTGGAAGATTTACTTTCCATCATTGACAGCTTTTCTTATAAAGTACATGGATTGTATAAATATAAAAAGAAAATAAGGGAGGACTCTGATATTTGGGTTTAAAAGCTGAGGATAATGTGAAAGGTTTGATTATCAGTATAGAAACATAAAATAAAGAAAAGATGAAAGAAATATTATTTTATTATTGAAATTATAGAAAAACACTGACATAATCTTAGAGGGTGGATTATGTCAGCGAGGAATAGAAAAAGGTTTTTGATTTTGTATTATTTAAAATATAGAACAATCTATAAATTTAAACATATGTTATAATGTTTGAAATGATTCTTAAGAAAATTCAAGTTTTTATTGAATTATATTATATATCTTAAACAAATCTAAATTTATTTAATATTTCGTTTATTTCTTTGATTGTAGAATAGAGGATTTAGTAACATATTTTTTTCTATTTCTATATAATCATCATTAAAAAGTTTCATGAATCTGGTTTTATCGTGTGCATTTTCGCCTAATTCATAGAAAACAGAAAGGTATTTAACGTGAAATAGGTTGAATAGTTCGATTAAAATTTTATTAAGAATTGTAAAAAGTAAAGAATTGATTTTTTTATGATAGGGGTATACACTTATTTTATACGGAAACTTTTAGAAGAGTTAGCCATAGGATGGTGAAGAAAATTTATGATACAAATAGCTATATGTGATGATGACGAATTTATGTTGAAAGAGATGACAAATGAAATTGAAAAAGTTATGAAGGAACAAAGGGTAGCCTATCAATGTGATAAATATACAGAATCAAGAAAATTATTAGAACAAATGAATGAGGAGAAATATAATCTTTTATTTTTAGATATTGAAATGCCAAACAAAGGTGGGTTTCAAGTGGCACAAGAAATAAGAAGAAAATTTGTTAGCACGATGATTATTTTTATTTCTAATTATGAAAGTAAAGTATTTGAATCTTATGAATATGAGCCATTATGGTTTATCAGAAAAAGTGATTTAAAAGAGATGCTTCCTAAGGCTATTATGAAATTTATGAGTAAGATAGCAGAAGAAGATATCTATTATGAGTTTCAGACAGGAGCGAATAAAAAAGTCGTAAAAGTAAAAGATATAATTTTCATGGAATGTAATCTACATGAGATAACAGTAAAAGCAGTGAGTGAAGATTTCAATATTTATGGAAGTCTAAAGAAATTAGAAATAGAGTTCACACAATTTGGATTCATAAGAATACATAAAAATTACTTGGTAAATAGAAGATATATTTTTTCTGTAGATAGTAAGAATGTTATTTTGACAAATAAACTTTCATTACCTTTAAGTAAAATGAGAAGACAGAATGTAAAAAATTTATTATTTGCAGGAGAATCATATGATATTTTATAAAACGATAGATTTAATTATGAATGCAGTTAGTTCTATCATAGGAATTAGTTTTATGAAAGACTATTTTGGCGAAAAGTATAAAGGATGGAAAGAAATATTATTTTTTTGTTCAGCTTGTTTTATTTATTTTATCTGTGTGACAATACTTGACAGTTTTGCAACATTTGAAGGAATCTCTGGAATTATTTATTCACTGATTTTATTTTTATATGCCTTTTTTGCATTAAATGGTCATTGGTTTGAAAAAGCATTAATATCTATTATTTGGAATATTGTTTTATTAATAACCAGTTTTGGAACTTTTTGTGTATTCCGATTAATTTTTAATCAGGAGATTATAGATATCATGAGCAATGACGATTTCGTTCGAGTTTATATTGTCATAACAGTAGCCATCCTTAAATACATTTTTTCCAGATTGATTGTTTTATTTAGAAAAAAGGATATTTTATATTTGAAAAAACAAGAAAGTATTGCCGTTATTTGCATTTTTGTTTTATTGTATATTATGGTGATCGCTTTCTTTTCTATTGAATTACAAACAAGTTCAGAGGAGAATATAAGAAGACATTATACAGTAATATTACTTTTATGTGGTTTTATTGGAATAATAGTCGGAACATACTACTTTTTTCATAAGTTATCAGCTTATAATAAAATAAAACTGCAACAGGAATATTTACAAACATATATAAAAGAACAAGAGAAATACCTCAATGATATGACTAAAATGAATGAAGAATTTCGTATATTCCGTCATGATATAAAATCGCATTTTACTAATATTCATTATATGATGAAGGAAGCGGAGTTTGAAGAAGCGATAAAATATTTGGAAAAACTGGATGGCAGTTTAAAGCACTATGCATGGGTAGGAGATTTTACAGAACAGAAAGGAATCAATGTTGTACTTTCTAAAATTGTTCAGAACTGTTATGAGAAAGAGATTGAATTTACTTATCAGATTGGAGGAAATTTTTGCGGAATAGAAGAAATGGAGTTAGGAATTTTATTGACCAATATTCTGAATAATGCTGTAGAAGCTGCAAATAAAGTGAAAGGAAAAAGAAAAATACATCTTTTCATTCAAAATAATAAAAATTATCTAGAAATTCTATTATCTAATAGTGTTTTGCAAGGGAGCATAAAGAAAAATCCTAATCTGGAAACTACAAAAGAGGATAAAATACATCATGGATATGGATTGAAAAGTGTAAAACAGATTGTAGAAAAATATGATGGAATTTATCAATATAAAGAAGAAAGTGGAAAGTTTATTCAAAAAGTCTATTTAAAACAGATTAGAAATTAAAAAAAGTGTCCGTTTATGTTGTATATTGTCTTTTTATGATATAGATATTGAAAAAGGTTTAAAAATAATGTATAAGATAGATATGCTGTTTATTTACTTGGAGAATGAAAGATGTTAATTCAAATAACAAAACGTATTATTAGAGTATTACTACATGAAAAAATCATAACACAAGAGGATGTAGAGGTATATGAATACGGTTGTCAAATTACATTAGCTAATATCATTAACTTTATCATTGTTCTAACAATCGGAATAATTTTCAAGTCTGTTATACAATCGGCTATATTTTATCTTTCTTTTATAAGTTTACGTATTTTTTGTGGTGGGTATCATGCTAATTCCTATCATAAGTGTTTTTTTATCTTTGGATGTACTTGCAGTATTTGTATTTTATTGGGGCATTTTTTAGAAAAAGTTAGTATATTAACATTTTTATCAGTGGGAAGTATTTTTTTATTGGGGATGGCTATTTATAAAAAAGCTCCGATAGAACATGAGAATCGCCCTTTTATGGAAGAAGAAAGAAAAAAGTTTCGCAAGAAAAGTTTTGAAGTATATGTGGGTTGGGTGATTATCTGTAGTATATTCCGAATTTTCGGTCAATTCTCTTATCAGGCAGTATTAACAATGTCGTTTTTAGCAGTTTTGGTATTAATGATGGAATCAAAATAGGAGGTGAAATATGAAAAAAGAGGGATTAAAAATATTGGCAAAGATATTTGCAAATGCTGCTGTGCGTGCAGATGGAAAGGCTTCTGAATATGGTGCATATCAGCCTAAAAAACCAATAAATAAGAAAAAATAAAAAGGAACACAGAGGGGAAAAATAATCTAGAATAGAGCAGAAAAAGAAGTGAAGTGATGAGTGGGAGCTTCTTTATAAATTAGGAGTATATTAATAACAGGAACGGTGAAAATAAAAACAGTTCAGGAATAGAGGCAGGCTATTTCTGGACTGTTTTTTTACATTATCGGCTTTAGCCGGTTGAGTACGGCGGAGTTTTTCGCGTTCCGAAAAACGGAAACGTGCGAAACAAAAAACCACCTGCTATGCGGGTGGTGTAGCAAGTGCTTATAGCACAAAAATCACCTTTCCGTTATGATAGAGTTGTTCAAGCTACTACATAACGAAAGGAAAGGTGATTTTTATGGCTAACAAGACAAACAGTATGGCACATACGAAATGGATGTGCAAGTACCACATTGTCTTTACTCCCAAGTATAGACGAAAAGCAATTTATAATCAATACAAAGTAAGTATACGTGACATTATAAAACAACTTTGTGCGTATAAAGGGGTGGAGATTATCGAAGGACATTTGATGCCCGACCATATCCATATGCTGGTAAGTATACCACCCAAGTATAGTGTGTCAAGCTTTATGGGGTATCTGAAAGGAAAAAGTGCTCTGATGATATTCGACAAGCACGCAAACCTGAAGTACAAATACGGAAACCGACATTTTTGGGCAGAGGGATATTACGTCAGCACAGTAGGACTGAACGAGGCAACGATAAAGAAGTATATCCAGGATCAGGAGAAAAGTGACATAATGCAGGACAAGTTGAGTGTGAAGGAATATGAAGACCCCTTTAAGGGGTAGCCGGTATTACGAACGCCCTTTGAAGGGCGGCGACGAGTCAAGGGCGTAGTGGCTTGAACGAAGTGAAAGCCAGCGTCTTTAGGCGCAGGTCGGTAACAAAGGCTTATAGCCGCAGAGCAAACCACCCGTTTTACGGGTGGTTATGATTTTGTTTATTATTCATTACAGGATATATAGGGGCATGAATATCTCACCTTGTTTAAGATACTCTACTTTTTTAGTTTTTGCAAAGTAATATTAGTTTATAAGAATAAATCATCTTTTCATTATATAATGAGGTATTTCATTATTTTTATAATGAAAAGATGATTTTTTGAAATTAGATGTAATAAAATTAAAGATGATAATCTATGATGACTTGTTGAAGGATAGAAACATGTATTTTTTCATCTTGAATAATTCGTTTTAAATTTTCTACAATATTTTCTTGTTTAATAGCGCAAATTTGCTGTTCATATTTTTTGATAGCCATCAGTTCTTTATTTAAAGCATTGTGCATTAGGCGGCTGAGTTCTAATGTATAGTGATTATAGTTAGGTGTCCAGTAAATAGCGCGATTACCACGTTTTGTCCAAAGTCTGGGATTTTCTCCTAACAGAAAAGAAAGTTTTCCAAAAATTTTTAGATGATGCATTTCTACAACACTGATTTTTTTAAAAATATTTGATAGTTCCTGAAAATTTTCCCCACAGATTATGTTATTGTAGATATAAAGGGAGATAGTAGACATTTCTGAATCAGAGCCTCCCATATTATCCAACATCCATCGCGCATATCTTAGATTTTTTTGAGAGATTTGGATCTCAGGATAGGGTTCATTTGAGGCATAAAGAATTTCATCTGCATTTGAGGTTGACATTTTTATCCTCCTAAATTTTATATAGTAAATTTTATGAAAAGAAAAGAAATATATGAAAAAATAAATTTAAAATAATTGTAGTTGGAAATTTTAATGGATTAAAGGAAGGGAAGTTGAAGGCATGTTGTGTCTGAGAGATAATCTATAGTATGATTAAAAAGGAAAGAATAAAATCAAGAAGATATACTGATTTTGCTAAAAACAGAAATCCAAGTTTCTCTTTCTCCTGCTTCTTCTGCTTTTGTTGGAATGCTGACTAACACAAGCAGTGACTTTAGCCTGTTCAATATAAAACTTAGTGAAACGGTATTAAACTGACTGATTGACCACATACTGATGGGAGAACCTAAGAAAATTAACAGAGTAAAGCACCAAAAGTTTGGATTGTATATAATTTTGTTGAGGAACTGTAAAAATCAAAAGCCATATCTGCGTTTATTGAGTAGATATGGCTTCCTAATATTAAACCAATTAATATTGTTTAAGAAATTCTACTATTGTGACAATTTCAGGCATATCTACATCTAAAACCAAAAAATCTTTATCGCCAGTCACAAATACGTCAATTCCCTCCATAATTGCTGTCGCCAGTATTGGTGAGTCATTTATATCACGCATTTCAGGGAACTCATTCAAATTTAACGATTTTGGTGTATAGACTAACTCGAAAGGCAGCTCCAGAAAAAAATGGTCAAGAAATTTCTTTTTTTCCGGAAATTTTCGGTCAGTTACAAGTTGCAATTCCTCAATCACATAATCGCATACTACAATTTGGTGATTGTCTGTCAGGTTTTTTGCCAGTTTCCTTGTCTGCATGGATGGGAAAAAAATCATGGAGATAAAGATATTAGTATCAAGCATTACTCGCAAACTAATACCCCCTTACTTCTTTTCGGATTTCTTTCATATAGTCCTGCATTTCTTCTTCAGTAGAAAAACCTGCTTTCTTTGCTTCTCCGGCAAAAGCATCTTCTGCCCTTCTAAAGGCCAGCATTGCTGAATTTTCAAAATAAAATCTTCCGTTTTCCTCTAAAATAACAATCTTATCCCCTGTTTTTAGGTTCAGCTTATTTCTTATAGATATGGGAATGGTAATCTGCCCTTTACTGGAAATCTTTGCTATTTCCATGTTTCATCATCCTTTCATAACTAACGCTTGGTTTTCTTTACTTTCTTTACATCTTTATTATACTCAATAGAACAAATAATATCAATCCATTTTAACAATTATTCTGAGATTATTTTGTAATGTTATAAACTATTCCACTCCATTTGTAAGTCATTTTTAGAAATATTTAAACTCACCACTTGATAATGTTGCATAGAAACGATGAATCAGGATGAGATAGCAGTCATAGATGATGGGAAATGTATCATGCAACTTAGAGGCGTCAGGTCATTCTTCTCGAATAAATTCGATATAATGAAAGCAGGTACAAGGAGCTGTCCGAATATAACTTGAAATTGACATTAAGGGATATGTGAAGTATCTGAACTATATGAAAGTTACACCAAATACAAAGATGGAATACTTTTTAAAAATTGATTTCCGTAGATTTTGAGAAGTTTTGGGTTGCGTTTTGTATTTAAAGAGATATAATTAGATTATAAAAGTAAATGGATTGTTATTTATTCTAAGATGTTTGTCTGGGAAATGGACATGTTTGTTTTATGAGGATAATTTTAGAATAAGTGGTGATAAAAAAGTAAGATATGGAGGGAATGGAAAAATGAGGATTTTAATGTTAGATTTGGATACTTTAAGACCAGATCATTTACACTGTTATGGTTATGAAAGAGAAACTTCACCTGTCATAGACAGTATTTGTGAAGATGGAATGAGATTTGAGAATTATCATTGTTCTGATGCGCCTTGTCTGCCATCTCGTGCGGCACTTTTAACGGGTAGATTTGGCATACATAATGGGGCTGTGAATCATGGAGGCATGGCAGCGGATTTAAGGTTGAGAGGAATAGATAGAGATTTTCAGAATCAAGATTTGACAAATGGATTATTTTATCTTTTCCGAAAAGCTAATTTCTATACTGCCAGTGTCAGCACTTTTGCAGAAAGACATTCTTCCTATTGGTTTCAATCTGGATTTCATGAGATTATGAATTGTGGGAAATGTGGGGGAGAAATGGTAGATGATGTGCTTCCTACAGCATTAGACTGGTTGGAAAGAAAAGGAGAGAGTGATAATTGGTTTTTACATATTAATTTATGGGATGCACATACTCCATATCGTACACCGTTAGAATATGGTAATCCATTTGAAAATGATCCTATGCCAGCATGGCTTACAGAAGATGTGGTAAAAGAACATTTAAAACATGTAGGACCACATGGACTAAATGAAATAGGAATGTATACAGATGATTTTGCAAGGAATTTTCCAAGACAGTTAGGGAAAGCTACGAATCTGAAAGAGGTAAAACAGATCGTAGATGGATATGATTGTGGAATTCGGGGGCGACACGTTGCTAGTTTAAAGTAAACAAAGACTAGCCAGTAATATTTAAGTATTACGAGAACTATTCATTCGACAAGTCAAATGAGGGAGTAGTGACCCAAAGGGCTTGCTCTGATACTCCGCCATGCAAATTAATAATAAGGTTAGTTTGTGTGAGAGCGCGGTGAAGTCGGTTGAAACTTATCCCTAAGACTTTCTATAGGAAAGGAACAGGAAAACTAAGCCAGAGGTGGCTAGG
>OFGM01001929.1_pt1 | contig 10865 bp, 7 predicted proteins | sample 1521741 | NCBI WGS metagenome assembly OFGM01 (sample SAMEA3504079, study PRJEB24116) | mouse gut metagenome | biome: mouse gut; feature: mouse-associated habitat; material: faeces | place: Denmark | collected 2011
ATGCCGCAGTGAATATGAACTGCCGCAAAACCTGAAAGACAAGATTGCGCTGTTTTGTAATGTTCCCAACAATCATGTACTGCAAAATCTCGATGTGGAATATTTATACGAAGCGCCCCTTGCCATGGAAAAAGAGCATCTTGCTCAGGTTGCCTGCGAATGCCTGCACTTAGACTGCCCGCAGCCGGATCTGGCGGATTGGGAATCCATGGTGGACGCATTGAGGACTCCTGATAAAGAAGTCAACATTGCCCTTGTGGGAAAATATATCCAGCTCCATGACGCCTACATCAGCGTTGTAGAAGCATTAAAGCACGGCGGCATTTCCAATAAAGCTACCGTAAATATCAAATGGATCGATTCGGAAACCGTTACCGACGAAAACGTGGACGAGCTTTTAAAGGATGCGGACGGCATTCTCGTACCCGGCGGTTTCGGCGACCGTGGAATTGAAGGAAAGATCAAAGCCATCACTTATGCAAGGACTCATGAGATACCATTTTTGGGTCTTTGTCTCGGTATGCAGCTCTCTATTGTGGAATTTGCCAGAAATGTGGCCGGCTTTAATGATGCGCACAGCATTGAACTGGATCCAAGCACCACCCATCCGGTGATTGCCCTTATGCCCGACCAAAACGGCGTAGAAGATATCGGCGGCACATTAAGGCTTGGTTCTTATCCCTGCGTGCTTGACAAGACTTCGAAAGCCTTTGCTTTATATGGTGAAGATACGATCCACGAAAGGCACAGACACCGCTATGAAGTAAACAATGATTATCGTGCCGTACTAACGGAAAAGGGAATGAAATTATCCGGCCTTTCACCGGACGGGCGTATTGTTGAAATGTGCGAACTTTCCGGGCATCCGTTTTTTATCGCTACACAGGCTCATCCTGAGTTAAAATCCAGACCCAACAGACCTCATCCTCTGTTTAAGGGATTTATCGAAGCGGCTCTTAAAACTCAAATGTCATAAAATAAAGAAAAAAGACTGCCATACCTGATCACGATCCTATACTCGCGATCAAGTATGGCAGTCTTTTTTTATTTCAATCAAATATTTTCCATATTAACTCTCATCTGCCTGCTTTAGCAGGCAGATGAATCAGGCTCGTGAAATTTTATATTTCACGATCGTACAACACACAAAATAATTTCCGGATGCCATCTGTTAAATACGCATGTCGAACCGCTTGTATACTTTCGGTTCATATGCCTGTGCCGTTTCCTGCTGTAACTGCCCGGCTGTCTCCTCTATCCGTTCTAACTGCGCCAAGTCTTCCAGCTCGTCTGGCTCTTCTAAATTCTCTAAGTTTTCTAAGCTTTCCAAATCTTCTACAACTTCTTCCATGCCGTCTAAAATCTCTGACAGCATTCCTTTGTTTTCGTCGGTTCCCAAAGCTTCTTCCACAAGATCTTCTTTTCTTTCTTCCGGCGTCTTCGGCGCGGTCTCCTCAAGATGCTCCGCTAACTTTTCGGCACGTTCTTTGGCTTCATCCATCATATGCCACATCTGTTCGTTGTTATAGGCTGCTTTCACGGCGTCGATCTGGTCTTCATAGGAATGAAACATTTCCAGTTTCCTTGCAATATCTTCTAATGTACTACCTTCCCAATTTTTAAGATTCTGCTTTTGGTTTTCCCAAAACTTAACCTGATTCTCGCACTTCTCCTGCCGCGCTATTTTTTCCTTCGTACTTTTCAATCCGTTGTTTACATTCATCTGACGGTTTCGTGTAAATGAAAAATGGTTGATCGTTATCGACATACAGGCGGTCACCCTCCTCCCCGTACTTTTGTCTGCCCGCTCTTCACAGCGCGCTGATTCACAACGCTATGAAACACTTTGTTTTTCCGCTTACTATGTATGTCGGCATATTCCTGCTATACTAAAGTTAAATGGTATGAAAGAGCTTTTTTTTGCAATAAAATCACTTCTTTGTCTTCAGGAACAGAAGACCGAACGCACCGATTCCACAGTTACTGGAAATAGTCGCAGATGCCTTCTGTAATTGTATATATTCAAAGTTAGAATACTTATTGATCTCCTTTTGTATCTCCTTCAACTGCTTTACGGAACATCCGGCGTAAGTAAGGAATAAAATACTCTGATCCACCTTCTTTTTATCCTGCAATTGCTCTTTAATATATTTTTTATATGCTTTCTCTCTTTTTCCTATAATAATTTCCTGAAGTTTGATCTTGCTCTGTGAAAGATGCAGCACCGGATGCAGATTCAATGCACGGCACAGATTCCTTACCCCCTTGCTCATCCTTCCGTTCCGATACAGATTATCCGGCGTGGAAAGAATAAAAGTAGTAGAGACCCTGTCTTTCAACTCGTTCAGCTCGCTGCAGATCTCTTCCACACTATGCCCGTCCTGCGCCATCTTTGCCGCATGCAATACCATGATCCCCATGCCGCTGGACAAATGCCCGGAATCCACTACAGTAACGTTGTCAAATCCATCCGCAGCCATGGACGCCTTTTCATATCCCTCGCTGGAACGGGACGCCATGGAAATATGGATGACTTTTTCGGAGTCTCTCAAAGCCTCCGCAAAAAAGCTCTCATATTCTTCCACAGAAGCGGACGCGGAACGCGCCGTATTCTCCTCATTTTCCAAATACTTCAGCAGATTATCCGACGAAATCTCCGATACGTCGCAAAAACGCCCCTCTTTCGTATATACATAATAATACATATTTTTAATATCAAAGCGTTCCATCCACTCTTTCGGCAAATCGCAGACGCAGTCCGTCGTCACCCTGACCTTTCTTTTCCGTTCCATGGAAATGATCTGAATGGCATCGTCCGCACTTTCGTCCTCATCCTCTTCCACATTATATTCAATCAATTCTTCCGGCAGATATTTTAACAAAGTCGCTTCAAATAACGGGCCGTTGATGGGTTTCGCAAGATATCCCTCAAACCCTTTATCCTGATAGATCTGCTCCGCCCCCGTCATAACATTGGCAGTCAGCGCGATGACGGGTGTTTCTTTGCATCGGCCGTTTTCCTGCCTGCGTACTTCGTGCAGCGCCTCTTCCCCGTCCATTTTAGGCATCATATGATCCATAAAAATAACGTGATAGGATCTGCTTCTCGTCTTCTCCAGACATTCCTTTCCGCTCTTTGCCGTGTCAATTTGAACTTTCGTCGCCCGGAGAAGCTTGCAGGCAACCATCAGATTCATTTCATTATCATCCACAATAAGCACTCTGGCATCCGGCGCCTCAAAACTCTGCTTATACTTGTCTCTGTTATACAGCTTCTTCTTGGCCATAAAATTCAGGGAGCCGACAGGATTGGAATTTACGATCTGCTGCTCTACCGTAATGGTAAAAACAGAACCCGCCTGATAAATGCTGTCCACTGTGATTTGTCCGCCCATCATTTCGATCAACTGTTTGGAAATGGACAACCCCAGCCCGGTTCCTTCAATATTACGGTTTTTGGCCTGATCCACCCTTTTAAAGGATGCAAATAACTCGTTCAGGCTCTCTTTTTTGATCCCGATTCCCGTATCTTCCACGGCAATCCTTAAGCGTATCGTATTGCTGTTGATCCGTTCGCTTTTTGCAGACAGCGTTACGGAACCGCGCTCCGTATATTTTACCGCATTCGTTAAAATATTCGTCACTACCTGCCTTAAGCGTACCTCATCCCCATAAAGCATGGAAGGAATATTGCCGTCTATGTCCAATTTAAACTCCAAATTTTTTTCATGCGCCCTGATCCATATGATATTTACCAGATCACTAAACATGGCTCCCGTTTCATACTGGACAGGTACGATCTCCATTTTTCCCGATTCCAGCTTCGACAGATCCAAAATGTCATTGATCAGCGCGAGCAGCATTCTGCTGGCATTTTGGATATTCACCGCATTTTCCGCAATCTCTTCCGAAATATTATCTTCCCGTAATATCATTTCATTTAAACCGATGATGGTATTGATGGGCGTCCGGATCTCATGACTCATATTGGCAAAAAATGCGCTTTTCGACTGATTGATCCGCTCAACCTCTTCCTTTTGCCGCTTGGTGATCTCCCGCTCCTTTTCATACAGTTTATCGTAAAATTTAAAAATAACGCCGCTTGTAAAGCCAACCATAACGACAGCCTGAAAGGAATCCGTAAAAACGGCTGTCATATCCTTCATCGGAATGATCCATTCCGGATGCAGATGGGCAAGGCAATAAGTAATAAGATCGGCCAGACAGGTCAATACCAGCATAATATACAAATATTTTCCCGAAAATAAAAGAAACACATATACGATCCCCAGCACGAACCAAACGGTCGCGCCGCTTTCGATCCCGCCGCTCACAAAAAACATGATCGGAAACAGGCATACATTGATGAGCACTCCCATCACAAATGCCGCCAAGTTCATTTTGTGATGCTTACAAGTGATATAAAGTCCCAATCCAATCGCAAAATCGATCAATATAAGAGGAATAAAAACAATCAGCGGCGAACGGACGAAAAAACTTGCAATTACAGCGGTGGTAGCTATTACAAGTCCCAGCGAAAGAATGATGCGGAAAAGTTTCTCCCTGATGCCGGTAACTCCTCCATATAATTTTTCCATCCAATCTCCGATCACTTTTTTATCAAACATCATTATCCCCCATTCTTGCCTGTTCTACGGCCTCTTCCGAAACCGGCATCGTATGCCTTTCCCTTCCCTGCCGGTTAAATCAGTTTCGCTTTGACCGTTTCCAATTCCTCTCCGGCTCCCATAAAGTCAAAGGCATCTGCCTTTGCTTTCACGTTTCCAAGCAATTCCTTCAGTGCCGTTCCTTCATATTGATATTGTAAAAGCTCTCCTAATACCGCTTCTATCCCTTCCAGTTCAAAAGTCTCCAACTGTTCCTGCAGCTTTTCCGTTTCCTGTAAAAACTGTTCTTTTGATATTTCCGGCAGCCCCGAAGCCATTTTTAATGGCTCTGTCGTTTTCAATGATCCTGCCATTTTTAATGGTTCTGCCATTGAAGACGGCCCTGACATTGCAGCTGGTTCTGATGTTGAAGCTGTCCCGGGCATGAAGGTATCGGTTCCTTCCCCGAGCGCCTGCTTTTGACCGGTCAGAAGCTGCTCCGCTTTTTCCTCATCCGGCGTCCCCTCCGGAAAGATGATCCGGTTACGTCCGATCACACCGAGGATCTTTTCATATTCTTCCAACATCTCTTCATTGTGTTTAAAGATATAGTCTTCTCTTTCCGCCTTGCCCGCCGCTTCCAATTCCTTTGCCATATCGGAAAGTCCGGCTGCGCCGATACCCATCGACATACTCTTTAAAGAATGTACCTGAATGGAATAATTTTTCCAATCCCGCTTGTCATAAGCCTTCCGAATCTCTTTGAATTTTATCAGGCCGCTTGTATAATAGACTTGTACGATTTCTATGTAGTCCTTCATATCGCCGCCGCTGAATCCAAGTCCCATGGATACGTCGATCCCCTCCATCCGTATTGTCTTGTCTTCTTCACGGGAGGGCGGTGAATACGCCTTGTCAATGCCCTGCGTATATTCTGCAGCCTGTTCCGGCGCCTCTTCGATCTTTATGATCTTATGTTCCGGAATGTGCCGCCGCAATACCCTTTCCAGCACCGAGGTTTCGATAGGCTTCGCCACAAAATCCGAAAAGCCTTCCGACAAAAACATCTCTCTTGCGCCGCCAATGGCGTTTGCCGTCAGGGCGATAACAGGCACGTTTTTAAAATACTGCCCGGGTTTCTGCCTGATGCGGTGAAGGGTTTCCACCCCATCCATCTCCGGCATCATATGATCCATGAACACAAAATCAAATTCCATGCTTTCTATTTTGGTAAGCGCCTCTTTTCCGCTGCCCGCCACAAATACTTTGATCTGATACGGCCTTAAAAGCCCTTCCACTACTCTAAGGTTCATGATATTGTCGTCTACGACAAGCACATTTGCTTTAGGCGCAATAAACCTTCTGTTCTGATAATGGCTGCCGTCCATGCTTTGTATGATATGCTCTCCGTTCAGCACAGACGCCACCGACAATACATAAAACGGTTTGTAGACGTGAAGTATCCTGCCTCCCAGATCTTCTTCGTTGTCCCGCCCCTGCACTACGATTACCTTTACATGTTCGGACAATTCTTCAAAATACGCTTTATCTTCCAAATACTCGTCAAAGCTTACAAACACATGGGTAAATTTTTCCTTCTCCACACGCCTTTTTAATTCCATCAGATTTTTGCAGTGACGGTAATAAAACCCCAGTTGCTCCACCATATGCTGGATGCTGGCGGCATACCCGTCCCTGATCAGGGAATAGTTATATTTCTCCATATCAATGTACCCTGCCACACGGATCGTCTCCGGATTTTTCACGGAAACGATCGGCGCCTTATCCAGCACCTTCTGCGGGATCACAAACTGGATTTCGCTGCCCTTATCCGGCGCGCTCCGTACCGTAATAAAACCTCCCATTTTTGCCACGATCGCCTGTACGATAGCAAGCCCCAGCCCAATGCCGCCTTCCTGCCGGTTCCTCTTCGTATCTACCTGATTAAAACTGGTAAACAGATTTTCAATGTTTTCCGCATTCATGCCGATTCCCGTATCTTTCACCGTAACCGACAGATTGATGCCGTATTCTTCCTTTCTCGAAGACACTACAATAACGATACCGCCCTCTTTTGTAAATTTAATGGCGTTATCCACGATATTCATAATGATACGGCGTATCTTCTGCTCGTCTCCCAAAAGACTGTTTGGAATAGAAGCGTCGCAATCTACAATCATCTCTAAATTCTTTTCGCTGTTCTTAGCAATCGCCATATTCATAATATCATTGACCGTAGAGGTAATATTATAAGGCTCCTCCACCAGTTCCATTTTACCTGATTCCAGCTCCGAAAAATCCAGAATATCGGTAACTACGGACAACAGATTCCTGCCCGCTGCCTGTATATCGAAAATATCCCTGCGTATGGTATCGTCCAGCTCGTCGCGCATTACCATTTCGCTGATACCGCATATGGTATTGATAGGAGTCCTTATTTCGTGGGACACATTCGCCATGAAATCGTTCTTGCTCCGTTCCGCCCTTTTCAGATCCTCTATTGTATCGAGCAGCTTTTTATTACTCTCCTCCTGCTGCTTCACCAAATAATAGGTAATGTATTCCGCCACAAAAACGGATAAGATCTGCAATATTAATCTGGTTCCGTCTTTTGACAGGGAAATGGAAATATCTGACAGGTAAAATCCATGATATAGCAATAGAAACAAAGAAATGGCTACGGCAATATACACAGTCTCATAAATGCAGTAAATGCCAAGCAATATGATCATGGCGCACATAGTTGACAGAATCCCAAACAGATCTTCGGAGAAGATCCCATAGATGGTAAAATTCATCCACGCCATACAGGAAGTAAAAAAAGCACGAAAACGATAGCCCTTATATTGCTTTATATGTATGAACCAACTGACCAGCATTCCCGTGATAACGATCTGCGGCACCAAACGGCTCCACCCAAGCAAAAAGGACACGACTGTCATTCCTATAGTATAGATGCTGTAGATCAGCAAAACGACCCGTTCTTTCTGTTTTGCATTCTCAATATGATAAGTTTTCTTTTCCATGAGCTTTCTACTCCTCAAGAAGTTTTTCCAGTATCGGTTTCATGCCGATAAAAACGTCTACGATCGCCGCGTCAAACTGCGTGCCCTTTCCTTCCTCCAGGATATCCAGCACCTTCTGCAACGGGCGCATCGGAGGTTTATAACAACGTTCTTCATATAAAGCGTCGAATACGTCCGCTACCGCCATGATCCTTGCGCATAGCGGGATCTCCTCTCCCTTCAGTCCCTTCGGATACCCTTTACCGTCCCATCTTTCATGATGGCACATTGCAATATTGCTGACGATCTCCACATAATGGGCGTCTTCCAGATCGCCTATGATGTCTTTGATGATCCCTGCGCTGTAGTCCGTATGCTTCTTCATGAAAGTAAATTCTTCGTCGGTCAGTTTTCCGGGTTTTTGTAATATGCCGTCCGGTATCTTGATCTTTCCTATATCATGAAGAGGCGCCGCTTTACAAGTATTCTGCATATATTCTTCATCTAAGATATCCTGATAGAGTCCCTTTTTATGCAGTTCATTCACAATAAGCTTTACATAAGTCTGGGTATTTTTTACATGCTTTCCCGTACTGCCGTCCCTGCTCTCGATCAGATTTGCCATTCCCACAATGATATGCTCCTGCACTTCATTGAGACGGTTCGTCTTTTCCGCAAGCAGCTTTGCCTGTTCTTCTACTAAGATCTCCAAATTACTGCGGTATCTTTCAAGCTCCAATGTCCGTCTCACTCTGCTTAACAGCACGTCCGGCACGAAAGGCTTCCCGACGAAATCCACCGCCCCCGCCTGAAAACATTTTGTTTCCGTTTCCACGCCTTTATCCGCTGTTAAAAAAATGACCGGAATCGAAGCGTAAGCCTCCTCTTTTTTTAGTTTTGCAATCGTTTCAAAACCGTCCATCTCCGGCATATTGATATCCAATAAGATCAGCCCCGGTTTATTCTTTTCCAAATATTTAAATGCAGCCATACCGGAATTTGCCGCCGCTATGCGGTATTCTTTCCCCAGAATTTTCTGCGCTACCATCAAATTTGCACTGTCGTCATCTACAACCAAAATAACTTCGTTCATTCCGCCGCTCCTTTTGCCAGTGATCCCTATCCGTACTTTATTCCCATTATAGCATAAAAACGAGAAGAAACCGATATTTCTTCTCGTTTTTATTAAAAAATTAGTAATAGTCCGCCCTATAGAAATGATTGTGTCTTTCGTATTACAGGTCAGCACCATGATCGATTACGATAACCTGACCGGTGATGGCGGAAGCTTCATCGCTTGCAAGGAACAAAATTGCGTTGGCAACTTCTTCCGGCATACAGACCGGAAGCGACAGATCCGCATGTTTCGCCATTGCCCCCATCATATCCGGATCCAGATTTTCTTTTTTCATCCCCATCGTCATCGGCGTTACCACGCTGCCCGGGCAGAGGGCATTACAGCGCACATTCGCACTGGCGCACCGCATCGCGATATTTTTTGTCATACCGTTCACTGCCGCCTTGCTTGCTACATAAGCGACTCCGCCCCCTCCGGTATAACCCGCCACACTGGAAACATTGACGATAGATCCCGACTTTTTCTCTATCATGATCTTTGATGCTTCTCTTGTCATGTATAGCGTCCCTTTTGTATTAATGTCAATAAGCGTATCAATGGTCTGGTCCGTCACTTTTTCAATGGCTTCAATGCCGCTGTCTACCACGCCTGCATTATTGACTAAAATATCTACCGTACCGAACGCCTCTACTGCTTTGGCGACTACATTTTTGCACTGTTCCTGATCGGATATGTCGCAGGGAACTGCCAATGCCTCGCCGCCTGCTGCTTTGATTTTGTCAGCCACCGCCTTGAGCTGCTCTACCCTTCGCGCTGAGATGACTACCTTTGCGCCCTCCTTTGCAAAAAGCTCTGCTGCGCAGGCACCGATGCCTGAGTTGCCTCCTGTGATCACTGCTACCTTTCCGTCAAGTCTGCCCATATGATTACCTCCTGAATGTTTTTGACTTTTTTTGATTTTTGCGTTATTTTAATTATAACATACGCGATCAAATAAATACAGGAAAAAGAATATAAAATATGATTGTATTAATAGGAGGAATGACCAATGAGAAAGGAACTGATCTATCCGAAACCAGATGCAGAAAAGTTAGAACTGGCAGGAGAACTGATTGAGCAGATTGCCAATGGGGAGGGCGATATTGCAGAGGCGCTGCGTAAACTTGAAGAACTGACGGGAAAGAGACAGGATGAGACGGAGTTTTCCGAATACTGGAGTCATACGGATTTGGAGGTGCTTGTAGAGGAAACTCTGGTGCAGGAAGCGCCGCTTGTTCAGGATTTGACAAGGGAGGAACTGATCGAAATTGTCAGTGTCATGTCAGATGCTTTTTATAATGGAGAGGACGGCAAACTGTCATTTTATGAAAATTTATTATATAAATCATTATCACTGCCCTATGCGATTGATTATATTATGCAGCTTGACGGCACTTCTGAAGAACTGGCTGATCAAATGCTGTCAGATGCAAAAACTGGTAATATTCTCTTATGAGCATAGGAACGCCTCAGCATGGCAATGCTATGAGAGTAAAATCCATTTGAATTGGAGTTTACTTTCATAGCGTAATCAGAGATGAATATGAGGTGCAAAAATGGATTATACAGATAATTTGCAGAGTGGATTGCCGCTTGGTCTGGCGTTTGGCATGGCGATGGACGAACAGGCAGTCAATCATTACGGTAAGATGACAGAGTATGAAAAAGAGCAGGTAATCGCCAGAAGCAAGGATGTAAAAAGCAAAGAGGAAATGCAGCAGCTTATACAGAAAATCAGCGATGGCGATACCATCATGTAAGCTCAGGATGTGAGATTTGGAGGAGAAGCAGCCTTCGCTTGTAAGCGGGGGCTGTTTCCTCTGATTTAATTAGCTTAATACATACAATTGAATTGCAGCATTGCATCAATTCTGCTATAATACCTTCATGGGTACTGCCATAATGGTAGGCGGTTAGCCCTCTGCTGAGGGACTGTGACCCTCCGATTACATAGAGAACTGTACGAAATACAGTAATATGGACAGAAAAGGGTGATGCGAATGATGACGATTGACAGTCTGATAGCGGTAATTAGTCTTGTACTGACCGCATTTGGACTTGGATACACAATCGGAAGCAACAACACAAAAAAATAACCGCCCCAGTCTCACAAACTCAGCGGTTATTTTTTAAACT
>OFGM01001939.1_pt1 | contig 10795 bp, 11 predicted proteins | sample 1521741 | NCBI WGS metagenome assembly OFGM01 (sample SAMEA3504079, study PRJEB24116) | mouse gut metagenome | biome: mouse gut; feature: mouse-associated habitat; material: faeces | place: Denmark | collected 2011
GGCGTCCACAGCCACATCACCCACATTCAGGCGGCGGTGAAGATGGCCCACGATCTGGGCTGCCCCAAAATCTTCGTCCACTGCTTCATGGACGGCCGGGACGTGCCCCCCACCTCCGGCAAGGGCTTTGTGGCTGAGATGAAGGAGACCTGCGACCAGTACGGGGCCCAGATCGCCACCATCTCCGGGCGCTACTACGCCATGGACCGGGACACCAACTGGGACCGGGTGGAGCGGGCCTACAAGGCCATGGTGTACGGCGAGAGCGAGCACCGCTTCCTCGGCGACCCGGTGGGGGCCATGCAGGCCAGCTATGACGCGGGCGTCACCGACGAGTTCGTGGTGCCCGTGGTCACCGCCGAAAACGCGGAGATCGGGGACGGGGACTCCATCATCTTCATGAACTTCCGCCCCGACCGGGCCCGGGAGATCACCCGCGCCTTCGTGGACCCCGATTTCTCCGGCTTTGAGCGGAAAAAGGGCTTCTTCCACGTGAACTACGTGTGCACCACCTCCTACGACGCGTCCATGCCCAACGTGTCCATCGCCTTCCCCAAGGAGAGCCTGGACAACATCTTCGGCGAGTATATCGCCCAGCAGGGCATGACCCAGCTGCGCATTGCCGAGACGGAGAAATACGCCCACGTCACCTTCTTCTTCAACGGCGGCGTGGAGACCGTGTTCCCCGGGGAGGACCGGTGCCTGATCCCCTCCCCTAAGGTGGCTACCTATGACCTCCAGCCCCACATGAGCCAGCCCGAGGTCACCGCCGAGGCCGTCAAGCGCATCGAGAGCGGCAGGTACGACGTGGTGATCCTGAACTTCGCCAACTGCGACATGGTGGGCCACACCGGGGTGTACGAGGCCGCGGTGAAGGCCGCCGAGGCGGTGGACAGCGGCGTGGCCCAGGTGGTGGAGGCCACCGCCAAAATGGGCGGCGTCACCCTCATCACCGCCGACCACGGCAACGCCGAGCACATGGTGGAGGAGGACGGATCCCCCTTCACCGCCCACACCACCAACCTGGTGCCCTGCTGCGTGGTGGGCGCGGACGTGAAGCTGCGGGACGGCCGTCTGGCCGACCTGGCCCCCACCATGCTGGACCTGATGGGGCTGAACAAGCCCGCCGAGATGACGGGCCAGACCCTGATTGTGAAGTAATCCAACCCGCCAGCTTGAACAGAAAGGAGACTGCCCCATGTCGAGTGAAAAAGAAATCCTCATGGTTCAAAAGGCCACGGTCTATGACCTGATGCGCATTTTGGAGCAGAACCCGGGCAAGACCTATACCGTAGAGGAGCTGCGGCAGCTTATCGATGCCTATATTCAAGGCATGGAACAGTAACCCCCAACCATTTGGTCTCTGAGGCATACGCCTCTTAACCTATCACCTTTGACATTTTGAAAGGAGCTTGATTCCCATGAAACAGATGCTTGAGATCGTTGACGTGCTTGGCCGTGAAATCCTGGACTCCCGCGGCAACCCCACCGTTGAGGTGGAGATCGTGCTGGAGGACGGCACCATGGGCCGCGCCGCCGTTCCCTCCGGCGCGTCCACCGGCGTCCACGAGGCCTGCGAGCTGCGGGACGGCGACAAGAGCCGCTACCTGGGCAAGGGCGTGGAGAAGGCCGTGGCCAACGTGAACACCGAGCTGGCCGAGTGCCTCATCGGCATGAACGCCCTGGACCAGGTGTCCATCGACAAGGCCATGATCGAGCTGGACGGCACCCCCAACAAGTCCCGCCTGGGTGCCAACGCCATCCTGGGCTGCTCCCTGGCCGTGGCCAAGGCCGCCGCTGAGAGCCTGGGTATGCCCCTCTACAACTACGTGGGCGGCGTGAACGGCAAGACCCTGCCCGTGCCCATGATGAACATCCTCAACGGCGGCGCCCACGCCACTAACAACGTGGAGATCCAGGAGTTCATGATTATGCCCGTGGGCGCGTGCTGCTGGAAAAAGGCCCTCCAGATGTGCGCCGAGGTGTTCCACCAGCTGAAGAAGACCCTGAAGGACAACGGAACCCCCGCCGCCGGCGTGGGCGACGAGGGCGGCTACGCCCCCAACCTGAAGAAGGACGAGGACGCCTTCAAGTGCATCGTGGCCGCCATCGAGAAGTCCGGCTACAAGCCCGGCGAGGACTTCATGATCGCCATCGACGCCGCCTCCTCCGAGTGGTGGAACGACGAGGAGAAGTGCTATATCCAGCCCAAGTCCGGCAAGAAGCTGACCCAGCAGCAGCTGGTGAACATGTGGAAGAAGTTCGCCGACACCTACCCCATCATCTCCCTGGAGGACGGTATGGCCGAGGATGACTGGGAGGGCTGGGCCATGCTCACCAAGGCCATTGGCTCCAAGGTGCAGCTGGTGGGCGACGACCTGTTCGTCACCAACACCCAGCGGCTCCAGATGGGCCTGGACAACGGCATCGCCAACTCCATCCTCATCAAGGTCAACCAGATCGGCACCCTCACCGAGACCCTGGACGCCATCCAGCTGGCCAACCGTCACGGCTACACCGCCGTGGTGTCCCACCGCTCCGGCGAGACTGAGGACGCCACCATCGCCGACATCGTGGTGGGCGTGAACGCGGGCCAGATCAAGACCGGCGCGCCCAGCCGCACCGACCGGGTGGCCAAGTACAACCAGCTGCTGCGCATCGAGGAGGAGCTGGGCGACGCGGCGGTGTATCTGGGCAAGGACGCCTTCTTCAACGTGAAGTAATCAGCCCCTTTATGAAGTATCCCGGGCGGCGGAGAATACCTCCGCCGCCCTTGTTTTGCAGATGAAAGGAGAAAACCGATGTCAATTCAGCGGGTAAAGGAGTATTTCCGCGCCTTTGGCATGGAGGGCCGGGTGCTGGAGTTCGACGTGCCCAGCGCCTCGGTGTAGCTGCCCTCGGCCAGGTCGGTATTCTTGATGACCCGGTAATACATGGTGTCGGACACCCGCATCATCCGGCGCAGATAGCTGTCCAGGTTCAGGTTCACCTGGGCCAGCACCCGCCGGGTGGCCTGCTGGCTCAGGTTCCGGGCGGAGTCGGAAAAGCGCAGCAGCAGGCTGCCTCCCATGAAAACCACGCCCACCAGGGCCACGGCGGTAAACGAGAGGGAGAGCACCATTTGTATGCTCATCCCCTGGTACCGCTTCACCACCCTGCCCGCCAGGCCCTTGAGCAGCCCGCGCATATCCGCTCCCCCTCTCCCCGTCCGTCATCCCTGCCGTTCCCCCGCCCGGTATTTGGACGGTGAAACGCCGAAGTGCCGTTTGAACACATAGCTGAAATAGTTTGGGTCCGCATATCCCGCCCGCTCCGCGATGAGGTAGGTCTTTTCATCGGTGTCCCGGAGCATTTGGGCCGCGTGATCCATGCGCAGGTCGGTGACATAGGCCGTAAAGCTCTTCTGGGTCTCCCGCTTGAACAACGTGGAAAAATAGGCGGGGGACAGGTGGAGGTGGGCGCACAGCGTCTCCACGCTCAGGCCGCTGTCGGCGTAGTGTTCCTCAATAAAGCTCTTGGCCCGCTCCACCGTTTTCCACGCGGAATCGCTGCGCTGGCGGCCCAGCCGCTCCCACAGCTTGAGCCCGCGCTCCAGCAGCCACCCTTCCGCCTCGTCCAGGCTGCCGAAGCCCGTGATGTCCACCGTTCCGGCAAAGCCGGGGCCGAACACCTCCTCCATGCCGCGCCTTACGGAGTCGTAATAGTCTTCATCGAGGGCGGAGTCGATATAGGCGTCATATTGGTCGGCCTCATTGACATGGAGGTCGGTAGCTGTTATATAAAGTCGCGGCAACAGTTTGAGCATCGTCTTTACGAAGTCGCTCTGCTCATATTCACGGGCATTCTCTACCGCTTGGCAGTATTCGTTGGCGAGGCCGGTGAACGCGATTGCATTCGGATTAAGTGCCATATAGCTTTTGATTTTTGATATAATTATATACTCCGTCGGGCATGAAAATGTTCATGTCGAAGCCTTCGGCGAGTTTGCGCCGCAGGAAGGTGCTTGAAAGGTCGACGGTGGGAGCGTCGATTATTGTCACATTGTCGGGGAGAAACTTTGCGTCGACATCGTAGCCCGGTCGGGGGTAAATGATGACGCCGAAGCGCCGGATGATTTCGTCGCTGTCACGCCATTTGTCGAACACGAGCCAGTTGTCGCTCCCTATGATTATGGATATGTCGGTATCGGGAAAGCGTTGCGCGAGCAGACGGAGCGTGTCGACGGTGTACGACGGCCGCGGCATTGTCAGTTCTATGTCGCATGCCGTCACTCCCTCGCTGCGGCGGCAGGCAAGCCGGAGCATGGCCATACGGTCGCTGTCCGATGCAAGGTCGGTGTTACCGGCCTTGAGCGGATTGAGGGGGCTTACGCACATGAGCACCTCGTCGAGACGCGCGGCCTGACGCACATAGTCGGCCACCATTAGATGACCGATATGCACAGGATTGAATGAGCCCCCCATCAGGGCGATACGTCGGCGTGTCTGCATTGCTTTCGGCGGATTGCTGCCCGCTATGCCTGAGTTTTTGAGCCGATAAAGTCGATGATAAGCTGCTCGGTGCGGTCGATGGCCTGCTCGAGATTGTCGTTGATGACGACTACGTCAAACTGCGGCGCAAGCGACAGCTCGAACTCCGCACGCGATATGCGCTCGTCAATTACCTCGCGCGACTCGGTGCCGCGGTTTTCCAGACGGCGGCGCAGCTCCTCGACCGACGGCGGCTCGATGAATATCGACAGCGCACGGTCGCCATACAGTTTTTTGACATTGATACCGCCTTTGACATCTATGTCGAGCACGATATTGCTTCCGGTGTCGAGCGCACGGTTTATCTCACTCTTGAGCGTGCCGTAGAAGCGGCCTGGATACACCTCCTCGTATTCAAGGAAGTCGCCTGAGGCTATGCGGTCGTGAAACTCAGAGGTCGACAGGAAGTGATAGTGTACTCCGTCGATTTCCCCCTCTCGCGGCTTGCGGTTGGTGGCTGAAATTGAAAATGTCATGTCGATATTGCCGCGTTGTGTGAGGTCGTGGATTATCGTTGACTTTCCGCACCCCGAAGGTGCCGATATTATGATGAGTTTTCCTGACATATACGTGGTCTGTGTTGTTGTTAAAACATAATGTATGATTACAATACGTTGAGTACCTGTTCCTTGATCTGTTCAAGCTCGTCCTTCATCTTCACTACTGTAATCTGCATTTCGGCGTGGTTGCTTTTCGAGCCGAGAGTGTTGATTTCGCGACCCATTTCCTGGGCTATGAAGCCGAGTTTCTTTCCCTGACCCGGTTCGGCCTCCATCGTTTCGGTGAAATACTCCAGATGCTGTGCCAGACGCTGTTTCTCCTCGTTGATGTCGAGCTTCTCGATGTAGAATATCATCTCCTGCTCGTAGCGTCCACGGTCGTAGTCGGCCTGCGGTATCTGGGCGAGCGCGTCCTCGATGCGGGCGCGTATCCTGGTTATGCGTTCGGTCTCGTATTTGGGTACCTCGGCGAGCAATCCGGCAATCCGGCTTATGCGCGTGGCAAAAAACTCGCTGAGCTTTTTCCCTTCCTTGGCGCGGAATTCACGCAGAGCGTCGCAGGCGGCGTCGACGGCCTTGAGCAATGTGGCTCGGTCATCGTCGTCGATACCGTCGACACTGTCGGAGTGCATCACGTCGGGGAAACGCAGCAGTACCGAGTACCAGTCGGCGGGGGCCGGGAGTCCGAGCTCCTGCGACATACGTTCGATCTGCGCCTTGTAGGCGGCGGCTTTCTCTATGTTGATGTTTACGTCGGAGCTTACTCCCAATGTTTCCACGGAGACTGCAAGGTCTACTTTGCCACGCTCTATGCGTGCGGCGATAAGATTACGGCATTCCACTTCCATCTCGCGGTATTGTGCGGGCATACGGCTCGAGAAATCGAGCTGCTTGGAATTGAGTGTTTTAATCTCTACTGTGAATTTCTTGGAACTGTTTTCGGCTATTCCTTTGCCGAAACCTGTCATTGATAATAGCATGGTCCAAAAGATTTATTTTCCACAAAATTACACAATACATGAAAAAAAACGTAACTTTGCATTAAAAAAATAGAGCGCCGGAAGAAAATTATTTTGCAATATGACAATACTTAATATAGAAACATCGACCGATGTATGCTCCGTGGCTGTCACTTATGACGGCATGGTGCTGTGCCACCGTGAGGATTTCGCAGGACATAACCATGCCACGCTGCTGAGCGGATTTATAAAGGATTGCCTTGACCATATCGCGGCTCATGAGATGAAACTCGATGCGGTGGCTGTCAGTATCGGTCCCGGAAGCTATACCGGGCTGCGTATCGGTCTGTCGGAGGCAAAAGGGCTGTGTTATGCGCTCAATATCCCGCTGATTGGTATCGATACGCTTAAAATCATGGCGGTAGACGTGATGTTCAACCACCCCATAGAAGGTGACGAACTGTTCGTGCCTATGATTGACGCGCGCCGCATGGAGGTGTATACCGCTGTCTACGACATGGCACTCGACACTCTCGTCGCTCCCACGCCGCTGATACTTACCCCTGACGCATTTGACAATTATCTTGCCGGCCATCGGCTGCTTATTTTCGGCAACGGTTCCGACAAAGCCCGCGACGTCATCACGTCAGACAACGCCGTTTTCATCCCCGGCATACATCCTTTGGCCGCCAACATGCTACCGCTTGCCGAGCAGGCTTTCACACGCAAGGACTTCCTCGACCTTGCCTACAGCGTGCCTCTCTACCTCAAGGAATTTCAGGCAACCAAGCCAAAGAAACTCTTCTGATCCAACAAATGTAAATATATATCGGTTGCGGCTGCACCTCGGTGCAGCCCAATGCTGTTTGCCTAAGGGCGTGACGTCCGCAGGACGTCGATTATGCGTAACCACGTACGCCGAAGCTTGCGAAGGCGTGCGTGGAAAGTTATCATACAGAGAGTGGCGTCGGGAGGACGCCGATTTACATCACTCTATTTATAATAAACAGCTGGTAGCTAAGTAAATCGACGCCCTCCGGACGCCACGCTCTTATATAAAACAGCACCCCGGTGCAGCCCTACAATATGCCCGTGACCAATAAGTTTGTCGGCTGAATGGTTGCTGATAATGATTATTAAGTTAAAAATACTGAAATAATTACGAATAATTGGTATTATTGGCTAAATTCGTGCCGATAATACCAATTGTTTTCTTATATGCCACAAGTTATAAATATCGCCAAGCTGGCGGAATATGCCGGAAAAGATGACCGGGAAAATTGCGTCAACGGCGACTATTTCCTACGACATATAGTCTCGGAAAAAGCCGAGAATATATTGCCTGCCGCAATCAAGATCGACGGTATGTTTATCTTCATGTGCACGGGAAGTGAAATTGACATTAACATAAATTTCCGTACGGCAAAATTACGTGTCGGGAGTGTGATGGTGCTGTCGCCCAACGACCTGATAGAGATAGTCGGCAGTCCCTCTTCAAAGGCCGAAGGCTATGCCCTGTACCTGCCTATTGAATTTCTCAAATTGCTGAGTTTTGACAGCAATACGTTGGATTTCAGAAACATCAATCTCGACACATCGCCTGTCATTCAGCTTGACGACGATTGCCGCCGCCTCTTTGAAGGGTACTTCAACCTTCTTGAACTCAATATGACAATCAACCGCGAGCCCTCCGTATATACGCGCAACATATCGCGCTCCGTGGTTGGTGCGATGATCTACCAGATAATGGCATTTGCCAAAGTGCAGCAGGAAGCCGCCGGAGAGAGCGCCGGGAAAGTATCTGACAATGCCGGGCGACGCCAGTATTACGTGAGGGATTTCATGTCGCTCCTTCAGCAGAATTTCCGGCAGCACCGTTCAGTAGGATTTTATGCCGACAAACTCTTCATATCGGCAAAATACCTGTCGCTTATCATAAAAGAAGCCACCGGCCGTACCGCCACCGAATGGATTGACCATTTTGTCATACTTGAAGCCAAAAATCTGCTCCGCTATTCCGGCCGCAACATACAGCAGATAGCCTACGACCTCAACTTCCACAACCAGTCAGCTTTCGGCAAATACTTCAAGCACCTGACAGGTCTCTCCCCCTCCGAATTCCGCAAAACCTGACCCGCACCGAAACACTCTGAGACCGTTTTACTCAGAAATGGCGACATATTTCTGGTTCGGGTGATTTACCATTTCGGGATAGGTGTATTTAATCCGTTTGTTTTTGATAAGTTCAGGTAAGATTCTTCGAAGATATTTTGTCGTTCTTCCAAGGATTTCACCTAATTCTTCAATACTCAACGGTCTGATACTGCATAAATCAGTGATTAACTCACTCAGTTCTGTTTTGGGAACCCGTTGTCGCAAAGACCGGACACGAAATATAATATTTTCAGGCATTTCCATATCCATTGAGCTTACCCCCTTATCCTCGGAGCTTACCCCTTTATCCCCGGAGCTTACCCCCTTAGAGTTGTCGGAGCTTACCCCTTTATCCCCGGAGCTTACCCCTTTAGGCTCGGAGCTTACCCCCTTTCCCTCTGATTTATCATAGAGCATTTTAAGTTTGTCTGAGGGGATGTAATATGCTTTACGGCCTTGACCCTTCATCTCTATGAGATTGAGATTCTCAAGTTGCTTAAGTTCTTTTGCCGCATCGCGGGAGGATACGCCTGACAATTGTCTATAGGTCATATTGTCGATTGCTCCTACTTCCCTAAGAAAAATCAATGCGGTTTTCTGGCAATCTGAAAAGTTCATGTTTTTAAAAGTGGCAAGCCATTTTAAATCGCTTTCCGACAGGAAGTGGTGCAGGAGTATACGTGTAGTGAAGATATTTCTTCCACGGTCTGACTCAAATGTGGGAGGCATCATGCCTGCATCTTTGAGCAACCGGCGCATTGTGCCTATTCCGGTTCCTTTTGCTTCAGCTAATTGAGTCTCATGAAATATAGAACCTATGGTGGGATTGCGCATTTCAGAACCCGGCTCGCCCAATGATTCTTCCGGTTTAAGCGAGAATCCCGGATTGGTAATTTCTATACGGTTGGAATAACGGATAATCTGAATGGGACGATGCACTCTTAAGGACTGATGTATTAGTGCGTTCACAATCGCTTCGCGTAAAACATCTTCCGGGATGCTTAACGGTCTGTCGGCTTGTAAATTGCCCGGCACCAACGCAAATCCTCGGGGTAAGTCTTCGGCAATTGCATTGAAAGCTCTCCCTGTCAAAAGCAACATCGATCCTCTCATGTCAATTGAATCAAAACGATGGTGCGGGTCTGAAATCCATTCATTACCTGGCACTCTTATATAATCGACACGTACCGACGGCATTTCGCGGCGTATGGCCATTTGTTTGCCAAATACAAGAAGTCCGGTGTTGGTCAATCTCCAGTTGCCGGTTTTATCCTTTGATATGGCTTTGAGGGAACGTAGTAAATCAATATCGGAGTAGTTCAGTTCCTCTGCATCGGGATTAATCTTTTCCCGGAGAGTCCTGTAGCGCCTTACTGCATTCTCGTCAATATCGTCTAAGTCAGTGTCGGGAGCTATCATTTTGTCAAAACCGTCAGTATCGGTATAAAATATCGCCAAATCCTCTTCGGTGCACCGCTGGTCAGTGGAACCAATCCTGCGCCATGCGCCTCTCGGCAGACCTTCCTTTTTGAAATACAATGGTTTTTGTTTCGGATCAAGTTCATGTACGGTGACAATCATAATCTTCTTTCCCTCGACACTCTCTATTTCGATAGCGGGACGTACTGGGTGGTTGAATAAATCGGCGCACTGAGTCGCAAGATCATTTTGTAGTTTATCTACGTTTGTCACACCTTTGACGGCATATCTGGTCTTATCATCGAAAGTATCTTCGATTCCTATGATTATGACTCCTCCGTCAAGATCCGGTTCATTGGAAAATGAGCATACTGTCTCCAATACGCTTTTATCTATACAATCCGTACATTGTTTTGCCTCAATTCTGACGTGTTCGTCGATGGCGTTGAGCTCGTCAATGTAATATTTTGCTTTGTTTTTCATTTAACCGAGTTGAACATAACGTATTACAAAGATAGCTATAATATTTGACGAGACCAAGTTCCGGTGTCGTTTAACTGATTGGATGAGCATGTTTTTGTAATATTTTTTGACGAGGGGGGATATATCGGCAAAAAGTTGTATATTTGTGAATCAAATCCTTCTGCTGTGAAGGATTATTTTTGAATTAAATAATTTTTTAACCTGTAAATTCATACTGAAATGGCAAACGACAACAACAAAAAAGAGATAAAAATCGAGCTTACACCCGAAGTGGCCGCCGGCCATTATTCCAACCTCGCAGTGATTTCTCACTCGGCAGGTGAATTTTACCTCGACTTTATCGCTGTGACTCCCAACGCTCCCCAGGCACGCGTGCAGAGCCGCATCATCATGACTCCCGAAAACATGAAGAATCTGCTCTTCGCCATCCGCGACAACGTGCAGAAATATGAAAAGACTTTCGGCGAAATCACCCAGAAACACCCCGTCAACAACGGCAACGCCAACGACGGCGGCATCCCTAACCCCTTCATGGCATAATCCCTCAGGATAACGCATAAATAAACGTGCCGGAATTGTAGGGTCGCCATAAATGCGGCCCTACTCGATAAATTTTGACACTCAACCGTCGTAATACGAAAAAAATGATAAAAGAGAATAATCTGACCATCTACAACTCCCTGTCGCGCCGCAAGGAACTGTTCCGCCCCATACATCCGGAGCGGGTAGGCATGTACGTGTGCGGCCCGAC
>OFGM01001950.1_pt1 | contig 10743 bp, 8 predicted proteins | sample 1521741 | NCBI WGS metagenome assembly OFGM01 (sample SAMEA3504079, study PRJEB24116) | mouse gut metagenome | biome: mouse gut; feature: mouse-associated habitat; material: faeces | place: Denmark | collected 2011
CCTGCGATGCCGGCGTCACCTTCGATGCCAGCGTCACCTTCGATGCCAGCGTCACCTTCGATGCCAGCGTCACCTTCGGTGACGCGCATGAACAGAGTTTCCAGGTCGCCCTCCTGTTTGTGGAAACCGGTCACGACCACGTCATTTGCTATCATGACACCGATCATTTTGGCAATTTCGCGTTTAGACATGGTGTGCGACAGCCTGATCTCACGCTCTCCTGCAGAATGCACCTTCACACCTGCGTACTCACTGGCGATGCGCAGCGCCCTCTCGCGCCCTTCCTCCAATGTGATGATCAGCTGGCCGCTCCCGAATACGCTCTCCATCACATCCTCGATGCGCCCTGCCGCCACCAGATGGCCGTGATCCATAATACCGATGCTGTTGCACATCTCCGAGAGCTCGGACAGAATATGGGAGCTGATCACAATTGTCTTCCCCATGCTCTTCAGATTCAGCAAAAGTTCCTTCATCTCCACCCTGGCTCTGGGATCCAGGCCGGAGTTGGGTTCATCAAGAACCAGAAGCCCCGGATTGTGCAGCAATGCCCTGGCCACACAGAGCCGCTGCTTCATACCCCGGGACAGCGTGTCCACAAATACCTCCTTTTTGTCGCTAAGCCCTACCAGTTCCAGCAGATCATCAGAAATTTTTTCAATCTCTTTCGAGTTCATGCGGTACATGGAACCGTAAAAATCCATATACTCTTTCACCTTCAGATTATCGTACACCCCGAAAAAGTCCGGTACATAGCCGATCTGCTTTTTGATCTCCTTCCGATGCGTCATGGCATCCATACCGCCTATCGCAATACCGCCGGCGGTGGGACGCATCAGTCCGCACACCATGCGTATCGTTGTAGTCTTGCCTGCGCCGTTTGGACCCACAAATCCGAACAGATCTCCCCTGGGCACATGGAGCGACAGATCTTTCACCGCCTGAAATTTACCGTAATTCTTACACAAATGATCGATTTGAAGCATGCTGTCCTCCCTCTGTCTCTAAAAAAACGCGTGCGGATTGAATCCGGAATCCTTCTGCTGTCCGCCGCCTTCCATCTCCGCAAAAGTATAGAGACACCCGTAAGAGAGGCCGCCGCATCTGCCCGCCGTCACCCTGTCGTAATCCTCCGTAACGCCTATGACAATGGCCCGCTTTGTTCCTGCCGGATTCTCAGAATTTTCATTCTCTGCAATACCCATGCCCACAAGAAGCGCTGCCATATCCGCCTGATCATACTTGGGGTTTGAACTGTAACTGTAGATATCCAGCATTCTATTCATCATACTTCTGGCGCCATTTTCTGTTGTATCCTCATATACGCGCCTTGTATTCCCTGAATCTCCGTCCAGGTCGATGGCCTCTCCCGCCTTCACATCGGAGAACACAATCACATTATCCTCAAACCACACTGCCATATAAGCCATATCGCAGTCCGTTTCATTCGTTACCGTCCCCTTCATCTTTCCTCTTCTGATATATTCCAGATTCTCGCAGGTGATCGCCCCTCTGCTTTCCGTCCCGCCTTCCGCGTAGAAGAAACCGCTCTCAAAGTTCTCCTCCGGTTTTATGCCCGCCAAAAGTCCGTCCGCATCATTATCTACAATATATTTATATTCGTCCGTACTGTAATTCCCCCCGTAATAATACCCATTCCAGCCGGGATACCCCGGCCCTGCCATCTCATACTTTCCGTCTAACCGCACTGTCCAGGGATCCGTACCCGAATGATAGGCCAGAAAATAGGTATTTTTACGATTGCCGTCCACCCTCTGGGCCGTGACAGAATAGATCATCGCATCACTCACCCGCACATCCCGGCCAAGAATATATACCCCCGCAATAAAAATCAACCCCAGTACCGGCGCACAGATCCAGTACCATTCCCGCTTTTTTGCCCTGCGTAAGATCAGATACAGAATCGGTCCCACCAACACAACATACACGGCAATCATGATTTTTAATCCCGTAAAATTCACATCCGTGCCGAGACTGTCTATAAGAGAGATCGCTTCCTCATTGACATAATCCCATTCCGAATAGATATCATACCTGTAACTCAAACTCTCGGATATCAGTTTTTCATACATGGACAGAACCGTATAACTGCCCAGTTTCCTTAGCTCCTCCTCGCCCAGGGAAAAATACAGGATCATGACCGAACCGTCCCCCACATCAGCAAGCATGGCCGGATAATCTGAACTATCATAAAAGCTTCTCTGCCCGGAACGATTATAGTCCAGATCCGCAACCGCCATATTGGTAAAATCAATTCCCTCGTCGTTGAACAGATAGTAATAATCTTCGTCCCGATCATAATAATAATCATAATATCCGTTCAGCGCATGATCGGATAAATAATTTTCCTCCCCCGGTTCACTGACGCTTAAGACGCTCACATCCATAAAGTCTCTATCAAATCCGGAGAGTGTCTGTTTTGCATAAGCCCCGGTTCCGATCATCAGCCAGCCGCCGGCTTTCACCCAATCCTGAACAGCTTCGATGTCCTCCCCGCTCAGCGAGGACACATCAAACTGATCGATGATCAGAAAATAGTATCCGTCCAGCTGGTCTTTCAACGCATCACCGCTTAATTCCGACAGTTTCAGGGGATAATAGATGTTGTGAAAATCAATGTATTCCCCGTCTGCTTCCATGAAATCCAGCCCGTCGTAATTTTCTGACAAAACACCCACCGACAACTCCGTTGCCGCCCTGCCGAACAGATCCTCCAGTTCAATGGACTGCAGTACATTTTCTTCCTCATCCAGAAAATGTATTGCGCATATCCCCGATTCCGTGTCCACCGCCGCCCCGGACACGTTGATTGCAAACTGCTTCTTCCCCTGGGCCGGCAGCGTGATCTTCGTACTATAGGCAGTATTGACATAATCAGCGCCAGCAAAAACCACCTGCACCGTGCCAGTAAAATCCGCCCCACTGTTTTCCACCGTCACCTGCATGGCATAACCGTTGTTCTCCGGTTTTAACACTGTGACATCACCGGAAAAACAGTCCATTGGTTCCTCCGTTTTCGCCCAAACTGTATATTCACTTTTTCCTGCCAGCAGACAGACCATGCATAACAGTATAACAGCTGTCTTCCGGATTCGTTTCCACATCGTTATTCTCACTTCCTGTTCCTTCTTTCCTTCCATGGTTATTTCTACACAGGGCTTCATAACACTTTTCATCAAATTCGTATATATACCAGCCTGTAGCACATGCCTGATCACAGACATCTTCACCAGCCTGACTCCTGCTTTTTATTTCATTATACACACCCTCAGGGCAGAATACAATAAGAACAACCCTCTCATAAAAATCTGTGACACACCAGATATAGCCTGCATACAATAATATGATAACTATCTCAGGAGACTGATATAACTATGGAAAGAAACAGGAATCTGTCAGTCAATAACTGCTCTCTGCAGAACGTACGCCCGATCATGGTGGATCTGCCCTATCCTCCGATCCAGGTAAGAGGGCGCAATCCCAGATACGCGGAATTGTTGCAGGTCGATTACTGCGGTTCCGTATCTGAACTGTCCGCTGTTTTACAGTACATCAACAATGAAAACCGGATGTCCGATGAACACTGTTCCCTCATCCGGACGATCCTGGGCATTGCCATGGCGGAAATGATACATCTGCAGAAACTTGGAGAACTGATCTGCCTGCTCGGCGGAAACGTATGTTTTGAGGCCAAACAGCCTGACGGTCTTTGGTCCCCGTCCTGCCTTGTTCTGCCGGACCATATCTCACAGATGCTGCAGGCCGACATGGACGCAGAAAAAGCTGCAATCAGACAGTATAAAATACATATCAATGAGATTCAGGACGACTGTGTAAACGATGTGCTCAGACGGATCATACTGGACGAAGAGTACCATATTATGATTCTACAGTCGCTTTTACAGCCGGAAAAATGCAGATAAAAATAGCGTCGCCAGACAGCGACGCATTCAGAGATATGCTCAGGCATAATAAATCATGCCCTATTCTCCTGAAATGATCTACACTGCCGCAATTTCCCGTGAAACAAAAAAGAGGAATCGCAGGCCGAATTTCTGCGATTCCTCTCTCGTCTCACCTTTGCATCGTTTCACTTCCGAAACAATATTACTGTTTTTTCCTCTTTATTTATGGTACGGCGCTCCCGAGATGATCCGAAACGCCCGATAGATCTGCTCCGCCAGAATTACCCGCATCAGCTGATGTGGAAACGTCAGATCTGAAAAACTGAGTTTTAAATCCGCCTGTGCGGATACCGAAGCATGCAGCCCGAGAGAACCTCCGATCACAAAAACAAGCTGGCTTTTCCCCGCAAGAGCAAGATTTTCCAGCTTTTTTGCAAACTTCTCCGAATCCAATCTTTTCCCTGCAATCTCCAGTGTAATGACGAAACTGTTCTCCCGCAGTCTTTTCAGAATGCGCTGTGCTTCCTTCTCCTTTATCAGCTCCTCTTCAGCGGGAGAAGCCTTCTCCGGTACAGGCTCATCAGCCACTTCCACGATCTCCAGATGGCAGTAACGTCCGAGGCGTTTCTGATATTCAGATAACGCCTCTCTGTAAAAAGATTCTTTCACTTTTCCAACAGCAAGTATTGTAATATTCAATTTATTCCGTCACCTGTCTTCGCCGAAAATGTCCTGATAGTGCTTATCCAGAAATCTGTCCATATACCCCTCATTCAGATTTAAGAAGCGTTCCGACAACAGCTCTTTCATCTTATCGAATCTCTTAAAATATTTCTGTTCCTCACTGAATTCTGCTTCCTCTTCCGAAAAAAGACCATCGTCTATCTTTTCCGCCGTCACATACTCCACAAACCATTTTTCAAGTTCTTTCGTCAATTCTTTCTCAGATTCTGCTTTTTTTGCATATTTTCCTGCATTTTTCATAGAAACCACACCCATGACAATAAAAAACAGGAACATGGCTCCTATGACACCAAGAACAATAAATTTGGAAGATCCATAAAGCGGCAGCCTGATTATACCCAGAAAATGAAGCAGTATCACTAAAACACCAACCGCCCCGACGCCCAGAAGCGTATATGCGGAAGATTTATTGTCCGCCGCCTTCTCCTCATAATTCCGGTAAACGCCCCGGGAAACCTCTCCGGCATCCCTTCGTGCCTTTTTTTCAGATATCTTCCCGGACCCTTCCGCCTCTTTAATCTCTTCCATATCGGGGGAATCTTCTTCCCTCTCCGCATTTTCTTCGCAGAGTTCCTCCTCGGAAAGCATCTCTGTATATGCGGCCAGCTCTTCCTTTAATGCTTCCTCTCTGGCCTCATTCTGAGCCTTTTCCCATTCCTCCAGCGAATCCACCAGTTCTGTTTTGCAGTCAGCACAGACTTTGATCCCCTCATAATACTCGTTTTTGCATTTTGGACACCAAGGCATCCCATTCACCCCCAAACCTTCTCTTTTGTTCCCTGTCCACTCCTAACGCACCGTATAGTTTAACCGCACCGTGATAGACGCCGTCTTATCCTTCGCACTGGTATTGAATGTTCCCCCATAGCTGTATTCTTCCGTGCTGGAATAAGCGCCTGTAATCTGAAACACGCCCAGATTTGCAGTCAGTAGATCCCCAGTCTGACAGCCTGCATTCTGTGCCATGATATCGATCCTCTCCTTCGCATTCTTCGTCGCTTCCTCAATAAGCTGCAGCTTCAGCTCGTCAAGCTTTGTGTAATAATACTCCGGCGCATCGGAAATAATCTCCACCCCGGAATTGATCAACTGCGTACATTCATTGGAAATATTTGTAATCTTTCCCACATCAGAAGAACTCACCGCAAAGGACTGCGTCAGCTCATACCCGTCGTCCTCATAGCCCATGTACTCGCCTTCCTCACTGTAGATCTCTTTGGTCAATTCTCTGATATACACGGAATAAAAGGTCATCTCATCCGCTGTCACACCATTTTCCTCAAAATATTTTTTCACAAGGTCAGCGTTTTTTTCAATCTCCCGATAAGCCTCTCTGGAAGTATTGCCGCGGACAGAAAAACTGCCCCGCCACACTGCCAGATCCGATTCAAAATCCACACTGGCGGAACCGGTAGCCGATAGCCCCTCCCCGGTTCTGCCAAGCTTTGCTTCCTTTAATCCGCCTGTGCCGATCAGCACACAGATGATTGCACAGATTCCTGCTATACAGGTGATGATAACTGATTTGTATTCTTTCATCGTTCCAGCCCTACGGTATTTCTACCGATTCTCCTTTCCTCATTTGAAACACAATTCATATGCTTCTGTAAATTCTGTCGTTGTTTTTCCTTCAGCAAATTTCTGTTTCTCACTTCCCCGACAGATATTCATGGATCCCCTGCGCCGCGCTCTTTCCGGCTCCCATCGCCAGAATAACCGTAGCTGCGCCCGTCACGGCATCGCCGCCGGCATATACGCCCTCCTTCGAGGTCGCGCCGTTTTCCTCATTTGCCACAATGCATTTCCAGCGGTTTGTCTCAAGTCCCCCGGTAGTAGAAGAAATCAGGGGATTCGGCGAAGTTCCGAGAGCCATAATAATCGTATCCACTTCGATCACATACTCGGAATCCGGAATGACCACAGGTCTTCTTCTGCCCGATTCGTCAGGCTCTCCCAGTTCCATGCGCACACATTTGATACCGTTCACCCAGCCGTTATCATCCGTCAGAATTTCCACCGGATTGGTCAGCAGATGGAAAATGATCCCCTCTTCCTTTGCATGATGAACTTCCTCCACTCTGGCAGGCAGCTCCTCCTCGGAGCGTCTGTATACAATATATACTTCCGATCCCAGGCGAAGCGCTGTTCTTGCGGCATCCATCGCCACGTTGCCGCCGCCTACGACCGCCACTTTCTTTCCTTTCATAATAGGCGTAGTGGAATCTTCCCTGAAAGCTTTCATCAGGTTGCTTCTGGTCAGATACTCATTGGCAGAGAATACACCGTTGGCATTTTCCCCGGGAATCCCCATAAATTTCGGCAGTCCTGCGCCAGAACCGATAAAGACGGCGTCGAATCCCTCTTCCTTCATCAGTTCATCCACGGTCACGGCCTTTCCGATCACCACATCTGTCTCTATCTTTACGCCCAGAGCCTTCACATTTTCAATCTCTTTCTGCACTACGTTCTCCTTGGGCAGCCTGAACTCGGGAATCCCGTAGACAAGCACTCCGCCGGCCTCATGCAGGGCCTCAAAGATCGTCACCTCATAACCCATTCTGGCGAGATCGCCCGCGCAGGTCAGTCCCGCAGGGCCGGAGCCGATGACCGCCACCTTTTTACCAAGCTTTTCCTTTGCGCCCTCAGGAACGATACCATTTTCCCTGGCCCAGTCCGCCGTAAAGCGTTCCAGCTTTCCGATGGAGATCGGCTCACCCTTGATGCCTCTGATACATTTCCCCTCGCACTGGCTCTCCTGAGGACATACACGCCCACAGACCGCCGGAAGGGCCGAAGATTTGCTGATCACCTGATATGCCGCCTCGATATCGCCGCCCTTTACCTTCTCAATAAAACCGGGGATATCGATTGCCACCGGACATCCCTTGACACACTGGGCATTTTTACAGTTGATACACCTGGAAGCCTCTTCCATCGCCTCTTCCATGTTATAACCCAGACATACCTCTTCAAAGTTTGTTGCTCTCACTTTCGCATCCTGTTCCCTGACAGGCACCTTTTTTAATACGTCCATCTATGATAAACCTTTCCTTTCTCCGCAAACCCGCTTTTCACTGTGAAACCACCGCCTCACAACAAGCGCTTTTTCCAAAAATACTTTTCCGCATACAGAATCCTGTACCACTCATCCCGACGTCATATACATCACCGCATTCTCACGGTGTTCAGCTGCAGTTTCCGCAGCCGCCGTGATGGGTATCCCCCTCCTGCATACGTAACATGGCTCTGCCTTCCTCGGTCTTATACTGCTGCTGGCGCTTCATGGCATTGTCAAAGTCCACAAGATGGCCGTCAAATTCCGGTCCGTCCACACAGGCAAACTTCACTTCCCCGCCCACAAGCACCCGGCAGGCGCCGCACATTCCCGTGCCGTCCACCATGATCGGATTTAAGGAAACTACCGTAGGCAAATTTAACTCCTTTGTCAGCTTGCAGACAAACTTCATCATGATCATCGGACCGATGGCAATGCAGACATCGTACTGCTTTCCTTCTTTCACCAGATCCTCGATCACCTTCGTCACCATACCGGACCGGCCGTAGGAACCATCGTCCGTCGTAATATAGAGATTCCCGGCAACCGCCTTCATCTCCTCCTCCATGATCAAAATATCTTTCGTCTTGGCGCCCACGATCACATCCGCCGCTATGCCCTGCTCTTTTAACCATTTTACCTGGGGATACACCGGAGCTGTGCCGACACCGCCGGCCACAAACAGAATCTTTTTGCTTCTCAGAGATTCCATATCTTCCTTACAAAGTTCCGAGGGACATCCAAGAGGCCCCACAAAATCCCGGAAACAGTCGCCCTTATTCAGCGCTGTCATTCTCTTTGTCTCCGCGCCCACCACCTGGAAGACGATAGTCACCGTGCCGGCGTTTTTGTCATAATCACAGATCGTCAGCGGAATACGCTCTCCGTCGTCGTCCATGCGGACAATGACAAACTGTCCCGGCAGACAATTTTTTGCAACCCTCTTTGCGCTCACGACCATCTGATAGATCGTATCATTTAACTGCGCCTTTTCCAAAATCTCAAACATAGCAGCCCTCTTTTCTTTCCTTTTTATGTATGATCAAAGCGGCCTTTCCGCTTTTTATCCGACACTGTCTCTCTGCGCCCGCTTCCTCCCGGTTGCTTCTAAACTTCTATCTTCTGCGCCTGCTTAATTCTGGTTACTTCCAGCTTCTATCTTCTGTACCTGTTTTACAGACAGTTACTTTTTGTGCCTGTCTTCCCGCGCCGCATTTTCTTAATCGGCCGCGCTTTCCTCCGCCACGGCCTGTTCTGTTTCACTCTGACTGACCTCCCCTGTCACATCCGGTTCATCGACGAGATCCACCGCCCCTTCCCGCAGAAGTTCCGTATTCAGCGCAAAATTACTGGTACGTGCATCAAACTGCGTACCGTACAGCGGCAGGTTATAAATTCCCACCGCATAGTAGCTTCCCGTTTTCACCCGGCTTCCGTCAGGGCTTTCAATATATTCCGAAAAAATATAAAAGTCTCCCTCATCCACGATATTCACACAGCAGGCGAACACATAGATCATCTTCCTCGGATCCTCTTCGGAGATCGTTCCATCCGGGCTGCTGATGCGCCCTGCATCCAACAGATAACGCAGCACCACATTCTGCGCATCTTCCTTCTTATAATCTGTGATCAGTTCCAGATGATAGTTCCGCACTGTCACCTCGCTGGACACGCCGTTTTCGTCGATCGCCACAAATTTAAAAGAACTGTCCCCAAGAGGCATCGGTAAAAAACCGGTATACATGCTGCTGAGTCCGTCCGGTTCACTGCCGTCTGTCGTGTAATAGATCTGACAGCCCTCCTCCGCCTCCACATGCAGCATCTGCGGCGTATAAAAGTCACCGCTGTAGGCATCTACCTCCGGTGCAAAAGGCATGGAGACATCGATCTGGTACACCGCCTTTGCATAGGGACTCTGAATACCGTATTCATTGATAAAAACCGCCGTTATTTCGTATTCACCCGATTCCAGAAAGATGGGGGAAGTATATTCTTCCGAATATCTGTCCGGATTTCTGCCATTCATCGTATAATAAATATGTCCGTTCGTATTGCTCAGAATTTTTAACGGAACCACTTCATTATACGCGCCTTCCACATAATTAAATTCCGGCATGCTCGCCATAAATCTTGCATATTTTTCCTGAACGGAAGTCTCCGGGCAGTCCTGCAGCAGAGTATTGATCTGCTCGTACTGTTCCCTTCCTTCGTAAAAAGCGATGATCTGATCATATCCCTGCATCAGCCGTTCTCTGGAAATCCCCTCATGCCGTACCAGCTCATAGAGATTTTCCAGATAGGACTGTTCATCCCCCAGCGCCTGATAACAGGCTATCATCTCCATTTGTATCTCTTCATAGCTTCCACCGGCATCCTGTGCGCTCTGTAAACTTACAAGCGCGGCCTCGTAATTACCTTCCTCTATCTTCGTCATCGCCGTTTTATGCTGGTATTCCGGCGAACTGACATAGGCGTTGAAGGAAAAATAACCCACGAGAACGATCAGTGCAAACACAAAAATACAGCCAAGGCTGAGCACAAACAAATTTTTCTGTTTCTCATGCTCACCCTCCGTATGTTCTTCCTTCTCTTCCGTTTTTTCTTCTGTCAAAGTTTCTGCCACGCTGGAGAGAGATTCTGTTATGCTGTTTTCCACCTCAGGCTCGAAATCCGGTACAATACGCACTTCCGTACCGCAGGTATCGCAATAAAGATGACCTTCCGGAATTTCTCTGCCGCATTCAGGGCATACCATGCACTGCTCTCCTTTCTCATTACTTCTGACAACTTAACAGTATAACACATCTTGTTCTATTCGTCTACTGACGCGATGCAGTTGCTCATTAACATCGCAATCGTCATCGGTCCCACGCCCCCCGGCACAGGCGTGATCGCGCTGCATTTCGGCGCCACACTGTCAAAATCCACATCCCCGCAGAGTTTTCCGTTTTCCTTCCGGTGGATTCCCACATCGATGACCACCGCGCCCTCTTTCACGTACTCTGCCGTAATAAACTT
>OFGM01001955.1_pt1 | contig 10710 bp, 10 predicted proteins | sample 1521741 | NCBI WGS metagenome assembly OFGM01 (sample SAMEA3504079, study PRJEB24116) | mouse gut metagenome | biome: mouse gut; feature: mouse-associated habitat; material: faeces | place: Denmark | collected 2011
GGAAGCCCCAAGGGTTCCCGGAGATATGGGGGAAAATGGAAAATCCGCAATCGAAGTTCTTTATCATGCAAAAGTACGAATTCGCTTGACATAATTCCGGCCCAGGGGGAGAAGGGGACGGAATAAGGCCCCGCGGCGGGGCCGCAGGGCCTTGGGGCCGGCTCAGGGGGGCAGGGGGGGATAGCCGCCCCGCCGGGCCTGCATCCCCTGGTAGAGCCGCTCCAGCAGACGCCGCAGGGGGCAGAACAGCACCAGGGCGATGCCGAAGTTGCCGATGCAGTGGATCACGTCGAAGGGGATGCCGTTGATCCACCAGACGATGGCCCCGTGAAGCCCTGCGGTGAACAGGCACACCGGGGCGCACAGCAGGCCGAACAGCAGCCCGAACACCCCGGAAAGCAGGGCCCAGCCCACCGGATGGGTCATCCCCCGCAGCAGCCACGCGGCGGCGGCCAGCACCAGCCAGATATAGAGGTAGCTGATGGAGTAGAGCTGGATGCCGTAGAGGAAGAACTCCATGGACACATAGACGTAGATGGGGAATACCGCCTTCCAGCCGAAGGTGACGGCGAACAGCATCACCAGCAGGGAGGTGGGCTCCACGTTGGGTATGCCCGCCATCACCACCTTGGCGGCGAAGGTGGCGGCCCCCAGCACGCCGAACAGGGTGACTTCCCCCGCCGACAGGGTCAGCCGCCGGGGGGGCCGGCTAAGCAACGGTGTAGACCAGGGAGAAGGCGTCGCCGTCCTGGATGGGGGTCTGGTCCGCGCTGGCGGGGGTGTCCTCCCCGTCCTTCTTCAACGCCCAGAAGGCCCCGTCCTCCTCATAGACCGCCTTCTCGCCGTCGGCGAACTTGATGTAAAGCCCGTAGGGGCCTTCCTCGCCCTGGGCGATGTTCTCCGCGTCCAGCACCGGGCCGAGATACTCCTCGTCGGTGTGGCAGGTGAAGGTTTTGGTGGAGCCGTCCTTGTGGACGACCTCCACGGTAATGGTTTTCGCGCCCTGGGTGGTCTCCGGGCGGGTGGCGAACCAGACGCCCAGCAGGATGGCGATGAGGACCGCCACAGCCGCTACCGCGAGGATGAGCTTGGTATTCTTTTTCATGGACAGACAACCTTTCTGATAGAACCGGCGGGCATTGCCCGGCCGTCCGCCGGAGGGGGCGGACAGCTGGGCGCATGGCGGCGGTTCGCTGAAGTGGCACATATGGGGAGGGCCGCTGCGCCGTGGCCGTTCCCATATGCAGAGCTTCCCGGGAAGCACAGCCCTCGTCCCGCATCCATCTGCGGCCGGGAGCGCGGGGTGGTGGAGCGGTCCGGGGCGGTCCGTGCTGGCAGACACGGGCCCCGGCAGGTCATAGAGCTGCGCCGCAAGTGAGGGCGGCCCAGCGCGAAAGGGGGTGGAAGGCCAGGGGAAAGCAAAAAGCTGCGCCCCAGAGAGGGCACAGCCAACAACCCGCTGCCGGACAGCGGGGCCTCTGCACCCTCCCAATGCACGGGGAGGACATTCGTGCGTCATATGCGGGCAGGTATTCTGGCTGAAGCGTCAAGCGTGTTTTCCGGCCTTCCCAGGGAAATTCCCCAGTGGCGTAGTTGGAAAACACTCCGCTAACACAGCAACGGCATTGCGCGGGATTCGCACCCGCTTCCCTCTTGCGCGCCCGGGCGGGCGCACCCACATACCACCTATTCACTTTTCGGCCTTGCTCTTTATATTATAAGGAAGGCAGGCCCGGTTGTCAAGGGCAATCCGTTTCCTTGCCCGGGAAATTCCGGGGATAGTCCCCTCCCGCCCTCCGCCGCCCGGGAGGGGCGGCGGAGGACTGGGAAGGGGGAAGGTCACTTGATGTTGTGGTAGCCGGCGAACTCGGTGACGAAGCCGTACTTGAAGCCCAGGTCATTGCCCTCGGCGTCGGCGTTGGTCTTGACGGCGAAGCGGTTGACGATCTCCTCGGTGGTCATGCTGTGGTCGATCATGTACTGGAGCTGGGCCTGGTTGTCCTCGTTCCGGAACAGCTCCTCGCTGGACTTGCCCAGGCGCAGGGTCTTGTCGCTGGCCCGGAGGCCCCGCAGGCCGTTCTCCTCCCGGCCCTGGAGGACGTAGAGGGTGTCGCCGTTGGCGTTGGCCTTGGTCAGGTCGAAGCCCAGGGTGTCCCGCTGGTAGACGGCCAGCTCGGCGATGACGCCGCCGCCGTCGGTGACCTTGCGGTCCGCCCGGTTGAAGCAGATCACCAGCTTCAGGTTGGCGAACTCGGTGCAGAAGTTATAGTCCCCGGTGGAGTCCATGAACCCGGCCAGGGGGCCCGCGCCCTTATACTTGGGGGCGATGGCGTTGACGATGGCGGTCACCTTGCCCACGCCCTGGGTCTGGGCCTTGATGGGCAGGGTGTCCCGGAGCCACTTGCCCTCGCTGTCCTTGATCCAGCCGCAGCCCGTCTCGTAGTCGTACTCGTTGATGTACACCCCGTCCACCAGCTTGTTGGTCATGGCCAGCACGCCGGTGACATAGTCATGGAGGCCCCAGGCGTCCACAGCGGCCCGGATGGGGTCGGTGGCGGAGGCGGAGCACACCCACACGTCGATGCCGTTTTCAGCCAGGGTCTTCCACAGCTCCTTGATATTCTCGGACACGGTGGTGCCGGAGTTCCAGTCATAGGACACCACGCCCGCCTTGGACTCGATGTCCTCGGGGGTGGTCCAGGTCTCCTTGCTGGTCTCCACGGTGGTGTAGTACTTGTGGGAGGCCAGGGCCAGGTCGTAGACCTCCTGCTCGGTCATGCCGGTGAACCAGTAGAGCACCCAGGGGTAGGACACGGAGACGGACTCGTTGTCCCCCACCAGGCTGTACATGGCCCGCATCTTGGTGGCGAACTCCAGCCACTGGGGATCGGCCTGGATCTTGGCCTGGGCGTCCGCGTCCAGGCCCTTGGCGGTGAAGGGGCCGTATTCCTTGTAAAGATAGGTGTAGGCGGCGGTGATGTCGGCGATCCAGTCGTTGTAGGAGCCCTTGCCGTAGCCCAGGTCGGTGAGATCCTTGTCCATGCCGCCCTCCTCCTGGCCGATTCCGGTGGCCAGCACGTCGGGCAGCTTCTCCGGGGTGATGGCGAAGGTCATGGTCTTGAGCTGGTGGATGGCAAGCTGCTCCTCCACGTCGAAGATGGAGCAGGTGTTGTCGAAGTCAAACACCACGTAGGAGCCGCCCTCTACATAGCTGGCGGAGGTCTTGCCGTAGGCGTCCATAAAGTCGTTGACGGCCTGCTTCACGAAGGGGTCCCAGTCGTCGCGCTGGACGTGCTCCGCCCCGCCAGTGGGCTCGGGAGTGGGCTCAGGGGTGGGTTCCGGAGTGGGCTCAGGGGTCGGCTCGGGGGTGGGCTCCGGAGTGGGTTCGGGCGTGGGCTCCGGGGTAGGCTCCGGCGCGGGCTCGGTGCCGGGGATCTGGAGCACCTGGCCCACGTAGATCCGGTTGGGATTCTTGATCACGTCCTTGTTGGCCTCGTAGATCTCGCGCCAGCGGGCACCGCTGCCAAGCTGCTGCTTGGAGATGCTCCACAGGGAGTCGCCCTTCTTCACCGTGTAGGTGGAGGCGAAGGCGGGGACCGCCAGGGACAGGGCCAGCACCAGGGCCAGAAGGATAGAACCGAGCCGCTTGTACTTTTTCATCATAGTCATAAACACCTTTCATCAGGACGGGGCGGCAGGGAAAAGCCCGCCGCCCCGTGTGTTGGAAGTTTTGTCTGGGGCCGGCTGCGCGGGAGGGGGATCCGCCCGGAGCGGGGTCAGCCCTCCTGCCAGTTGGCGGGATAGACGGTGTAGACGTACTTGGCGTAGCTGGGGGTCTGGAAGTGGATGTGGCTGCCCTTGGGGATGTAGATGATGTCCCCCGGGTTCCCGCTGACGATGCGCCCGTCGATCTCGATCTCCAGGGTGCCCTCCAGCACGATGTCGTACTCGTCGTAGGTGAGGGTCCACTCGAAGCTGGCGGCGTCCTTCAGCTCCATGACGCCGCAGCCCATGCGGGGGGCCTCCTCCAGGGTGGTCACATCGTTCAGCAGCACGTCGTTCCGGCCCTCGAAGGGCTGGAGGGGGACGGTGCTGGTCTTGATGCCGATGATGCCGCTGGGGTCCACCTGACGCTCCATCTGGGGGGCGGTGATGCCGCCCGCCTCCTGGAGTACCTTGGTGACAATTTCACGGATCAGCTGTTCGCTGACGTTCATAGTTCACACCTGACCTTTCTCTGCCGCGGCCCGATCCTCCGCCCGGAGGGAGAAGGGACAGGGACGGCGGCGGTTCTCGCTGTCGTCCGCGCCCGCCAGGAAGATCCCGGGCGGGCGCGGGGAGGGGGGGTTAAGCGGCCTTGCCAGCGGCGGCGTCGATCTTAGCCAGCAGCTTGGGAGCCAGGATGTAGGCCAGAATGACGGCGGTGATACCAGCCACCAGCTTGCCCAGGATCACGGGGAAGATCATCTTCGGCTCGCTGCCGGCGGTGAAGCCCAGGTGGTCGCCGAACACGAAGGCGGCGGACACGGCGAAGGCCACGTTCAGCAGCTTGCCCTTGGGGTTCATCTCGCCCATGATGTTGAACATGGCGATGTTGTTGGCCAGGGTAGCCACCAGTCCGGCGGAGCCCTTCTCGTCCATGCCCAGCGCGCCGCCCAGCTTGCCCAGCGCGCCGCCGAAGGTCTTGGTGATCCACTTCACCATGGGGAAGGCACCGATCAGCACGATGCCGATCTGGCCGCAGACCAGAAGGCCGTTGTTCAGCGGGGTCATGCCAATCTCAGGATCCACGGTGGCCATCACGTCGAACAAGGGGAACTTGATCTCGGTGATCTGCTGGAACACGGCGATGGCGGTGAGGGCGGTGATCACGATGGTGACGCCAGTGCCGAACACGTTGAAGCCCTTGATCATCCCGGCGGGGGCGAACCACAGGCCGATGACGATGAGGCCCGCGATAACAATGACAGGCACCAGGTTGATGAGGATGGTGCGGATATCCATCTTGAACTCGGTCATGTTCATGGCCAGACCGCCCACGATGCAGCCGATGGGGACGGTGATCAAACCAGCCAGGACGCCCGCGCCCAGGTAGGAGCGGTCTTCCTTGGAGATGATGCCCAGGGCCACGGGGATGGTGAACACGATGGTGGGACCCATCATGGTGCCCAGGATCAGGCCGGCGAAGTTACCCAAGGCGGGCGTCTCCGCCAGCTCCATCGCCAGGGGGTAGCCGCCCATGTCGCAGGCCAGGATGGTGGTGGCGAACATGGCGGGGTCCGCGCCGATGGCGGAGTAGATGGGGCCGAGCACGGGCTCCAGCAGAGTGGCCAGCACGGGGGCGGCGGCCACGACGCCGGCCCTGGACAGGGCCAGGGGGCCGATGGCGTTGAAGCCGTTCTCGAACTCCTCGCCGTAGCCAAACTTGTTGCCCATGATCTTATCAATCGCGCCCACCAGCATGAAGATCATCATGATCATCATAATGACGGAGTTGATAGAGATGCCGGACACCCATGCGCCGAAGCTTTCAGTGAAAACGCTCATGTATGTTCCTCCTCTAAGTTTTCTCTTTTGACAGGAGCGAAAGCCCCCGTTAAAGACGGGTTTAAGAGCCTTACAGCAGGGAATCGAACACCTGCTTAGCGGGCCGCGGGATAACGGTGGTGCCCACCAGAAGCTGGGCGTCCCGGGTGGCGGCGGCCACCGCCGCCCGTACCGCGCCCACGTCCCCGGTGAGGGTGACGCAGCCCTTGCCGCCGATGGCGTAGCCGATGCGCACCTCGATCAGGGTGATGTTGGCGGCCTTGGCGGCGATATCGGCGGCGGTGATGGCGGAGGCCACGGAGTAGAACTCCAGCACGCCCACCGCGCCCAGGGGGGGCGTCTGGGTCGCCATGCTGATGGCGGGGATGAGCTGGGGGTGGACGTTGGGCAGCAGCAGTGTGTCCACCACGCACTCGCCGCCCCGGCTCTCGCCCTCCTTCATGGCGGCCCGCACGTCGCCGGTGTCCCCGGCGATGAGGATCAGGTACTTGCCGGGGCACACCGTGGAGGAGCGGATGAGCTCCACCTGAGCGGCCTTTACCATATAGTCGCAGGTCTCAATGCCTTTGGCGATGCTGTTCAGCTCCACCATTCCGATAGCCGTTCTCATACGCTCACTCCTTTCTTCTGATGGTCGCGCCCGTTCCGGTGACCTGCTCCACCACGCCGTCGATGCTGGCGTGGATGTTGACGGACAGACCCTCCGCCGCCTGGGCCAGCAGCTCGCCCCGGCGCACCGTGTCCCCGGCGGACTTCACCGGGACGGCGGGCTTGCCGATGTGCTGCTGGAAGGGGATGGTCACCCGCTCCGGCTCCAGGGTCTTGCAGGCGTGGGCGTGCTTGCCGTCGTACTGGGCCAGGCCCAGGCGGGCGATGAGCCGCCCGGTGGGCGTCTTGCGGTCGTCCACGAAGGGACGGGCCTGGGGCTCCATGTTCCGGGGCACCTGGATGCCCTTCTGGCGCAGCTGGCCCTTGATGTACTGGTTCACCCGCCGGGGGGACAGCCCCATGGGGCAGGCGAACATCTCGCACACGCCGCAGTCGCAGCAGTTGGCGGCGTCCCCGAAGGCGGCCAGGTAATCGCCGTCGCCGGGGATGGTTTTTTCCCGCCACAGGTTCCGCATCACCAGGTTGGGCCGGATCTGGTGCCCGATGAGATAGCGGGGGCACAGGTCGGTGCACATACGGCACTGGATGCACGCGCTCTTGGTCTGGTGCCGGATGGCGTCCAGACTGAGCTGGGCCCGGCGGAACAGGTAGTGGTCCCGGGGCAGGACGATGATGTTCCCGGTGGTCTTGGTCACCACGGCGGCGGCGATGTCCTCTGGAGCGGTGAGGGGCTTGCCCATCATGGGCCCGCCCACGATAACGGCGTAGTCCGTCAGGACAGGCTCCGCCGCCGCGACGCACTCCGACAGCGGGGTGCCGATGGGCACGTGGAGCATGACGGGATCCTTCACCTCGCCCACCACGGACAGGTATTTGTCGGTGACGGGGTCGCCGTTCAGGGCCTGGAGGACGTTGAGCAGGGTGCCCACGTTGTCCACCACACAGCCCACGTCCAGGGGCAGGCCCCGCTCGGGCACGCTGCGCCCGGTGACCTGCTGAACCATGGTCTGCTCGTCCCCGGCGGGGTAGAAGGTGGCCATCTGGAAGATCTCCACCTTGGCCCCCAGCTTTTGGATCGCCCCCTCCAGGGCGGCGATCTCCTCCCGGTACTTGCCCTTCAGGGCGATGACCGCCCGCTTGGCTCCCAGGTGGGCGGCGATGGCCGCGGCCGCGGCCACCACCTCCTCCGGGAAGGTGCGGCACAGGTATTTGTCGGTCTCGATCAGCGGCTCGCACTCGGCGGCGTTGACAATGAAGCACTCCGCCGAGGCGTTGAGCTTTACATGGGTGGGGAATCCCGCGCCGCCCGCGCCCACAACGCCGGCCTCCCGCACCGCTTGGGTCAAATTCATACTCTCACCTTATTTCCTTGTGGGCCGCGGCAGGGCCCGGCCCCCGGTCCGGGGGCTCAGGCCTGCTGCAAAACGCTGGCGTCCACGTCCTGGTCGTCCACAATGCCCACCACGGTGGCGTCCACCGGGGTTTTCATGTCCCCGGCCGCGCTCCGGGCGGAGCTGCCGCCAACCACCAGCACCGTCTCCCCCACGCCCGCGCCGATGATGTCGGCGGCCACCAGGGGGATGCGGTACAGCTCCCCCGTCAGGGGGTTGATGGGCTGGACAAGCAGCAGCTTCAGGCCGGCCAGCTTTTCCTCTTTCCGGGTCGCCCAGATGTTTCCGATCACTTTTGCCACTTGCATGAATTTCCCTCATTTCGTCCGGGCGATGGGCCGAGAACCAGTCAGCGCGCCGCGCCGCGGATCAGGCGGATGCCCTTGGATTTCGCGTATTCCGCGGCCAGCGCGGTCAGAATGGCCTTTTCGCCGATGTGGATGCAGGTGACCTTATCCGCGTCGGCGGCGGTGACGTCCCGCTCTGTGATCACCCGCTTCTCCAGGTGCAGCTCCTTGGCCGGACAGCAGGGCTCCGGCGCGGGGGCGGGAACGGGCGCGTCGCAGGCGGGGCAGGCCCCGTCCAGGATGGCCCCGGCCAGGTTCTGCTGGGAGCAGATGGTCAGGCCGCAGGCGGTGAGCAGGGCCAGCTTCTCCTGAAGCATGGCGCAGTAGGGCGCGGGCAGCTTGCAGGAGGTGGCGCGCATGGCCTCCAGCTCCTCGGTGGGGACGAACACCCGCTTGCCGCCCAGCAGGGCCTGCTGCTGCACGTTGATAACGCCCTGCTTCACGTCGGCCCACTCGGCCTTGGCGGTGGGATAGAACTTGCAGGAGCCAACGATGTCAACCCAGGGGGCCATGGCGGGGTCGGACGCGGCCACGATCTCGCCGCCGGCGGAGGTGGCGGGCAGGAAGCCCTCCATCAGCACCCACTCGGAATACCGGGCATCGTCATAGAAGAAGTCGAAGAAGGTCTTGATGGCCTCGATCTTCTCGTCGGAGTGGCCGTTGTCGAAGCACATGAAGCGGTCCATAACGCCCGCGGACACGGAGGGGTTGCTGCCGTTGGTGGGGATGGCGGCGAAAGCGTAGTTGATCTGCTCCTCCTTGGGGGTGTTGGCCTTGGCGTAGTTGTCGGCGATGTAGGTGGGGATGGAGTTGGGGCCGATCATCATGGCCAGCTTGCCCGCGCCGAACAGGTCCTGGAGGTTGTAACGGGTCTCGTTGGCGGGATCGGTGTTGGTCAGGCCGTCCTTGACCAGCCCGATGGCGTATTCGATGGCTTCCACGTTGGCGTCCGCGTTCAGGGTCCAGTTTCCGGAGGCGTCGGTAAAGTCGCTTCCGTTGTTCCAGATGTAGTAGGCGAAAGCGGCCTGGCCTTCGTCGGTGGTCATGTCGATGCCCCAGGGATAGATGCTGGAGTCATAGGCCTTGATCTTCTCGCAGGCGGCTTTCAGTTCGTCCCAGGTGGTGGGGACTTCTACGCCGGCGGCTTCCAGGATGTCCGTGTTGTAGTACATGGCGCGGGCGGAAGCCAGGTCGGGGATGGCCCAGATGGTGCCGTCAATGTTGGACTGCTCCAGGAAGGCGTCGTAGAACTTGGCGTAGGTCTCGTCGGAAACGCAGTCCTGAATGGGCAGGAGCAGGTCGTCGGCCACATAGTCCGCGAACACGTCGATGTTCAGGATGTCCGGGGCGTCGTTATTGGCAACCCGGGTGTTGACTACCGTGTAGATGTCGTTCCAGGACACCGTTTCCACGGTCAGCTCGATGTTGTCATGGCTTCCGTTGAATTCGGTCACAAAGTCGGCCCACCACTGTTTGGTGTTCTGACCGTACTCGGCGGCGATTACCTTAATGGCGGTCTTTTCCCCGGAACCGGTATCGGCGGGGGGAGTTTGGGTTTCGGTATTGCCGGAGTCGGCGGGGGGCGTGGCCTCGCCGCCCTTGTCGCCGCCGCAGGCGGCCAGGGACAAGACCATCACGAGGGTAAGTAACGCAGCAAGAAACTTTTTCATCGTCATTCTCCTCTTACAGTTTTTTATGTGCGAAATACACATGTGAGGGTGCGATATGAAAAATTCACAAACGCCGCCCTCATATGATTATTATACTTGTAGAATTTGTAAATAATAGGTGCCTCCGTACAGTTTATAGAAAAATCGTACGAACCACGAAAGTTCGTACGATTCCGTAAACGATTAACTGAAATTGGACGCCACCGCTGCGTCCCGCCCGTTTTTTCTAAAAGCGCTGGGGGTCATGCCAGTGGCGGAGCGGAAGACTTTGGAAAAGTAGTTGTAGTCGCTGATGCCCACCATTTCCCCCACGGAAGAAATGGGCATGCTGCTTTGGAGCAGCAGCCGCTTGGCGGCCTCGATCCGCCGTCGGGCAATGAGATACGAGAGCGTCCGGCCCCCGGAGAGCTCCTTGGCCAGGGAGCAGAGCTTGGTCCGCCCGATGTGGAGCTGCTGGGAAATGGATTCCAGGGACAGCTTTTCCATATAGTGTTGTTCCAGATACAGCTCCAGCTTTTGGAGGTCCGTCTGCTCCGCCGTCAGAATCATGCCCTTAAGCTGGATGTAGGCGGACAGGGCTTCCAGGGTTTCGGTGTACGCCTGGATTTCCGCCTTTGAGTACTGGCGGAACTGAAAAAAGGCGTCTTTCAGAGCGTCGGGGCCGTCGGGCCACCAGTCCAGAAGGGAACGGGTATACGCCCACTGTTCCTCTATGGGGGAATCATCCAGATAGCAGCCCACGGCCAGATAGGCCACGGGATTTTGCCTGTTGTAGAGGGGCATGACAGCCTCGCAGATGCCGGCGTGGCAGCGGTAGTGCTGAAACCCGCTTTCCGCCTGATAGTGCTGAATTTTGCACCGGTCGCAGGCGACGCAGCGCTCGTGGCCCTCGGGCAGGTCGTTGATGGCCCGGCAGAAGGGCGGATGGCCCCGGAAGAGGTTGATGTCCCGGCCCGACAGGTCCAAAATGTTGGCGGGCACGCCGGTGAGGATGTTGAGGTTGGCGATCAGCTTGCGCAGGCGTTCTTCGTCAAAGAGTATGTTCATTTCCGGTATTGCCTTACAATGGCCTCCAGCTCGGCCCAGCGGTCCTCCATGTCCGCCGCCAGGCTCCGGGTATTGCCCGCCATGCCGGCGATGCCGGAG
>OFGM01001963.1_pt1 | contig 10673 bp, 9 predicted proteins | sample 1521741 | NCBI WGS metagenome assembly OFGM01 (sample SAMEA3504079, study PRJEB24116) | mouse gut metagenome | biome: mouse gut; feature: mouse-associated habitat; material: faeces | place: Denmark | collected 2011
CCGTTCACCAGGACGTTGGCCGCCACTACGGGGAACTTGGCGTCTTTGGTGATTTCCTTGAAGTTGGCATAGCCGTAGTCAAACTCGTGGTTTCCGATGGTGGCGGCGTCATAGCCCGCCAGGTTCATCAGCTCGATGGCGGTTTTGCCCTGGCTGACGCTGACGGTGGGGTCGCCCTGGATGTAGTCGCCCGCGTCCAGCAGCAGGGTGTACGCGCCCTTGGCCTGGTACTCGGCCTTCAGGGCGGCCACCTTGGCGTATCCGGCGATGCCGCCGTGGACGTCGTTGGTGTGGAGGATGACGATGGAGCCTTCCAGGCTCTCGCCCTCCTCCGCGGCGCCGGCGGTGACGGCCAGGGAGAACATCATCGCAAGAGCCAGCAGCAGGGACAGGAACTTCTTAGTCTGCATTCTTTTACCTCCTCTTTTTTTAGGGACGGAGGGGCCTCCGTCCTTCCTGGTGCCATTATAACACATTTTTTCCAAATAGAAAGCGCAAAGTTTCCGGAAGGGGAAATTTTTTTCGCCGCCTCCCTCCGGCCCTGGAAATCTGTCGGAACCTGTGCTATACTATCCCCATCAACACTACGGAACGGAGGGACCCCACATGCGCACACTGTTCAAAGGCGGCAGCATCGTCTCCGGCAAGGGCGGCGTCGGCTATATTCTGGAACAGAATTTCGGCCTGAACCTGCCGCCGAAGATGCGGGAGGCCATGGGCTATGCGGCCAAGGAGGAATCGGATCACAAGAACAAGGAGCTTTTGCCGGAGGAGATCTTCGAGCTGTTCAAGCGGAGATTCGAGAGCCTTACTCATCCCTACAATATTACAGAGGTGCATTTCAAGCAGGTAAACGGCATTACCGCCGAGGTGCATACGGAACATGAGGGAAAGCAGGAGATAACCTATGCGGAAGGAAACGGCCGTCTCAATGCGGTCAGCAATGCGCTGAAAAAATGCTTCGGCCTCCGGTACAATCTGGTTACCTATCAGGAGCACGCCTTAGAGCAGAGCTCCAGCTCCCGGGCCATCGCCTATGTTGGAATCCAGACGCCGGACGAAAAGCTCCATTGGGGCGCAGCCGTGGATCCCGATATAATCCGTGCTTCCATCGATGCTCTGCTTACGGCTATTAATAATTCGGTGCTGTAGGAGTCAAGAGACAATAAATACCGGTATAATCCGCACGGTATACGTTGCTGTTTGACTTGTCCGTTTTCCGGACAGCACTGTGCCGAACAGCAAAAGATTTGATTTGATAATGGGGATATACCGGCTATTTGGAATGAATTTACATGTAAAAAGGGAGTATATGAAAATGCGGCCGAAGGACAATGAACGGCCGCATTTTTTCGTAAAGTTAAAAAAGTTCAAAAAGATTCGGAAATGGTTGACATTCCATGTCAGCCAAGTTATCATTAAACCAATGAAAGAAATAATAGGTTTGTAACTTCTTCGAAGGCTTTCCCGAAATTTTTCTTGTTTTTTCGGTATGCCCGGAAGAAGTTTTTTTATGCACGTGAGACTTGAATGGAGATATTTAAGAGACATTCTTTTATGAGCAGAAAGCATGGCTTATCAGGAAGACTATTATCTCACAACATAGGCTCCGGTGCGGCAAGTAAGGAAGCAGGTGCTTTTTTTATTCAATAAAAAGAACAGGAGGGTAAAATCATGAGTTTTCCAAAGAATTTTTACTGGGGAGGGGCTACGGCGGCAAATCAGCTTGAAGGCGGCTGGCAGGAAGGCGGCAAGGGAGTGGCTATCTCCGACATCTGTACGGGCGGTACGGCGGACAGGAGCAAACGCATTACGCCTGAGATCGAGGAGGGGACCTTTTATCCTTCCCATGAAGCCATTGACCATTACCATCGCTTTCGGGAAGACATCGCCCTGTTTGCGGAAATGGGATTTAAGATGTACCGGTTTTCCATTGCCTGGACGCGGATTTTTCCAAATGGGGATGAAAGCGAGCCGAACGAGGCAGGGCTTCGGTTTTACGATGAGCTGATTGATGAGTGCCGGAAGTATCGGATTGAGCCTATGATCACCATTTCTCATTATGAGGTGCCTTTCGGATTGACGAAGAAATGGAATTCCTGGACGGATCGGAGGCAGATTGACTGCTATCTGAACTTCTGCCGTGCTATTTTTACCCGATATAAGGGAAAGGTGAAGTACTGGCTGACCTTTAATGAGCTGAACAGCGCCACCAGCGCCGTAGGAGGGCTTTTGAACCAGGGGATTTTGAATGAGATCCGGCCGATGGACTTTATGGAGCAGGTAGATGTTCCTCAGAATCGTTTTCAGGGGCTGCATCATCAGTTTCTGGCAAGCGCGCTGGCAGTAAAGCTGGCACAGATGGAACATATGTGTCCGAGCGATATCGTAACAATGGAGAGCTTTGAAAACGCGATTTTAGTACATGCAGCAGTATCCGGCAGTACAAACTGCCTGCTGCACATTCCTGCGATTGCACATGAGCTGGGTCTTGAGATTACAGGGGATACATTCGACCGCCTGCACCGGAATGCGAGGTATATTTTAGATGTGCGCCCTGCAGGACGCTGGCCGGCAGAATGCTTTTATTATGCAGGCGGTGTTCCGGCGATTATGGAAGAGATCAAAGATCATCTGCATTTAGATGTTATGACTGTGACTGGCAAGACATTGGGTGAAAATTTGAAAGAATTGAAGGAAAACGGATTCTATGAACGCTGTGAAAAGTGGCTTCAGGATTTTAACAGCCGTTATCAAGTCAATGTGACGAGAGAAGATATTATCCGTCCATATGATAAGGCAATCGGAACAGATGGAAGTATTGCGATTCTCAAAGGAAATCTAGCTCCAGAAGGTGCTGTAATCAAACATACTGCATGTCCCAAAGAAATGTTTAAGGCGGTGCTTCGCGCCAGACCATTTGACAGTGAGGAAGCGTGTTTAGATGCAGTATTGAAACATCAGGTTCAGAAAGGTGATGCGGTATTTATCCGCTATGAGGGACCAAAAGGCAGCGGAATGCCGGAAATGTTCTATACTTCTGAGGCAATCAGTTCCGATAAGGAGCTGGGCCGTAGTATAGCACTGATTACAGACGGACGGTTTTCTGGGGCATCGACAGGACCGGTTATCGGACATTGCAGCCCGGAGGCAGTTGATGGAGGCCCTATCGCTTTGGTAGAAGAAGGAGATTTGATTGAGATTGATGTGATGGAGCGAAAACTCAATATCATTGGAATTGCTGGCGAGCAAAAATCAATGGAAGAGGTGGCAGCAGTTTTGGAAGAGAGAAGAAAGAACTGGAAGCCGCGTGCGCCAAAATATCAAAAAGGAGTTCTGCGTCTGTTCAGCGAGCTGGCAGTCAGCCCGATGAAAGGTGCATATTTGGAGTATGATCGATAAACAAGATTTTAAAATAGCTGTCGCACGAAGTGCGACAGCTACTTTATATCATAGGAAATTACATATAAAGATATGGTGTTTTGATTTTTTATCAGGTACAAAGAGACTACAAAAGTAGTTTTATAATAGAAGGAGGTTCAAGATGACAACAAAAGAACAGATGGTAGCATATTTAATGGATCGATACCAAAAGGAGGATATGCAAAGCAGACTCGACAGGGAACAGTTCTGTGCATTGTTTCGGGAGGCAGTCAAGGATTTTTATCCTAAGCTGAAAAAAATGTATGCAGATCAGACGATTTATGGCATTTCTATTGAAATTGGTGATGTGGTGCAGTCCGTATATAAGGATAGCTTTGTAAGCTATTTCTATTTGAATACAGAAGAACAATATCAGGAACAAATAAAGGACTGTGAAGAGGATGAAGAAAGCGATTATCGCTTTGGCGTGTGGTCGGAATGGGACCCTGTTGAGGCAAAATCGGAACTTTTTGAAAAATTACAGGATTATTTGACGCAAAACAGCCTATATGAATGTACAGTACTTAGCTCTCCTTCAGAATTAGATTATCAGAAGGCATTAGGAGATGCAGCCGTCGCATGGTACAATGATAATTCGAGTGATTTTGAGGATGCTTTTGATGAAGAATGCAGCGAAATTCGTTTATGGATGGCTGAGGCGCTGGGTGAACTGCGAAAAGAGGGCTTTTGGGAAAAACAGGGCAATGCAGAGCTATATGTGATTCCGTTTGATGGCGAATGTGAAATTGAAACAGAGGAATTGATCGAAACATTTCTTTTGATGGATGCAGGATGCCATGGAACAGAATATATAGATTATTTAGAGTCGTGTGATTCCTAAGAAAATTACTGTGTAAATATCATATCTATTTGAGCCACCAAAGGCGGCAATGGGGGATTAATATGGCAATCAAAACAAAACTTCCAATGGGAATTGAAAACTTCAAGGAAATGCGTACAATGGACTATTATTATGTAGACAAAACAGGTCTTATTCGAGAGCTTTTAGAAAATATAGCAAAAGTGAATCTCTTTACGCGTCCAAGGCGTTTTGGAAAAACATTGAACATTAGTATGCTGCAGTATTTTTTTGAAATAGGAAGTGACAGTTCCCTTTTTGAAGGACTTGAAATTTCCAAAGAAAAGGAACTTTGTGAACAATATATGGCAAAATTCCCTGTTATCAGTATCAGTTTAAAAGGGATCAGTGGTATAAGTTTTGAGGCAGCAAAAAGGAAATTATGCAGTGTGATAGCAAGAGAAGCACTAAGATTTGAATTTCTTTTGCAAAGTGATAAATTGTCAACAATAGAGCGCCAGCAATATCAGAAACTAGTTGCGCTAAATAATAATGGCGAATTTGCAATATCAGATGGACTTTTGGAAGATAGTTTGTTTATTTTATCAAAATGTTTGCAAAAACATTATGGAAAAAATACCATTATTCTTATTGATGAATATGATGTGCCGCTTGATAAAGCATATCAGTCGGGATATTACGATGACATGGTAAGTCTTATGCGCAGTTTGTTTGGCCAGGCTCTAAAAACAAACAATAGTTTATATTTTGCGGTCCTGACAGGCTGCCTTAGAATCTGCAAAGAAAGTATTTTTACGGGACTCAACAATTTTAATGTGTATACAGTTAAAAGTGTACGTTATCATGAACGTTTTGGTTTTACGGATACAGAAGTCAGAAACATGCTGGAATATTATGGATTTACACAACAATACGATGCAGTAAAAGAATGGTATGACGGCTATCGCTTTGGTAAATTAGATATCTATTGTCCTTGGGATGTCATCAATTATTGTGGTGATCTGCGTGATGATACTGTGACAACACCTCAAAATTATTGGGTAAATACAAGCAGCAACGATATTATCAGAAAGTTTCTGTCCAAAGCAGATGCGGCCACAAGAAATGAGATCGAACAACTAATTGAGGGCGGCAGTGTAAAAAAGGTCATTCATCAGGAATTGACTTACAGAGATTTGGATTCGGATATTGATAATTTATGGAGTCTGCTCTTTACAACAGGCTATCTGACACAACGTGGGGAACAGGAGGGGGACTTGACAAAGCTTGTCATTCCCAATAGAGAAATACACTGGATATTTGTACAGCAGATACGCAAATGGTTCAAAGAAGAGACTAGAAAAGACACCGAAAAAATAGAGGCATTTTGCAGGGCGTTTGAGGAAAAGGATATTGAAAAAATAGAAGCATACTTCAATGCGTATCTGAGAAAGACAATCAGTATTCGAGACACTTTTGTGAAAAAGGAAATGAAAGAAAATTTCTATCATGGAATTTTATTGGGACTTTTTGGGAATATGGATGACTGGATAGTACAATCCAATGTGGAATCAGGTGAAGGCTACTGTGATATTCGTGTGGAAGTGCAAGAAAAAGAAATTGGAATCATTATTGAGCTAAAATACGCAGAGAATGCGAACTTTGACTTAGCATGTCAGGAAGCATTAATGCAGATACAAGATAAAAATTATGAGGAAGCATTGATTGATGACGGCATCAAAACCATTTACCGATATGGAATTGCATGTTACAAAAAACGTTGTAAGGTAATTTTAGGGTAAAGCGACGCTTTACCCTAAAATGATGCACACAAATATCTCAAGAAAGTATTTTAGCATTGCTGATGAGTTCCTAGTACAATGACAATACGTTTTTTCCAGCTTCTGCCATTCCCAGGTTTTCTTTTCCAAAATGAAGAGGTTCACTGTAGTAAAACGATCCCTTTGAAATAGATAGAGGGATTAAATACAAATCGCCTGGTCTAAAGGCAACCGCATAATACCAATATCTTGTTATTATGCTTTTTCCAACAACACTATCCAACTCGCTTCGGGTTCCATATGCCGCCGTATAGTACATACTATCTGGAATAACTTGGCTTACAATTTGTTTTATTTTGTATTTTTCTTGGCTGTTTACCCCCTTTTTCTTGTTGATACACGTTTTTATGCAAAAATAGATGACATAAATAATGATAAGAACCAGCAGCAATTCTCCATATTTCATAGATTCCTCCATTTCAGATTGCTGTATTCTCGGAGTTTCTTTGTGCCTGATGATGTGAGATGATTTTTGTCAGATGTGCATCTGGCGAGAGAGATTCCGAGAGTACGTATTTATATAAGTGTATTGAAATATATACGGTTATAGTTTTCCTGCACCTCTTTGATATAAGTGATATTAAAGTTTTTAACAGCAGTGTTCATCCAGGTCTTGGAAAAGATAATGAGGCGTTGGTCGGTAAAATAAATATCTCCTAATGCATTTAAAGTCCACGCTTTTTTGCCGAATTTGATGCCATTTTGATAGAATATGATAGAATCTCTGCAATGAAAAAGTGGAGAAAATAAAAAAACTGCATATGAGAATGCAAAAATAGCAACCATCAATATCCCAACGAACACATCAATATTTGACGGAGAAACCTTTTTTGCCACATGATTACTAGAAGGCTCCGACAAAAAATATTCTATAAGAATTGTAAAGATAATCAATGCTGTAAACAGGATTCGAATTCCCACATGAAATATGATTTTTCTGATATCTGCACGCAGGTGTACTAGTTCCCGTCCCAGATTGCTGTTTGCCATCAGATCCATAGTCGATAATCCCCTTCAATATTTCAAACACATACAAAAAACGAGTTCTTATTATATTCTTTTGTCTAATATTGTACCATAAAAAGGACTGGAAAAGAATCAAAATCTCTGTAGGAGTTTAAAATAAACAGTATAAAACAGTTGACAACAGTTGAATACTGTTATATACTGTTTATATCAGAAGGGCGCTTTTGATATGTTTCGCGAACAAAAATGATACATATATGTATATTTGGGAATTCCAACGTGGTCATCGCAGCAAAAACTGCTCTGACAGGAAGGAATAAATTGAAAGAGGATGTTGACAACAACTATGAATTTAATAATAAATCACACTTCAATTCAGCCTATCTATGATCAGGTGGTGAGCCAAATAAAAGATAAAATTATACATGGAGAGCTGCTAGAGCAAGCAATGCTTCCATCTGTAAGGACATTAGCCAAAGATTTAAAAATAAGTGCATTGACTGTAAAAAAGGCATACGACCAACTTGAACAAGAGGGATTTGTCACAACTGTGCATGGCAAAGGAAGCTTTGTGGCGTGTGCCAATCAGGTACAGATGCTTGAGGAGAAGAAAAAGGAAGTGGAATCAGAGTTTGAGCAGGCGATTAGAAAGGCAAGAAGCTGCGGATTGGAAAATAGTGAAATTCGTGAGTTATTCGAAATCGTATTAGAAGAAAGTTAAGAAATAAAAAGTGCAGATTGAAAACGCAAAGGCAGCGTGGAGGATTGAAATGATTAAACTTGATAGGGTAAAGAAACAATATGACAAATTTTGTTTGGAGTGTTCTCTGGAAGTACCTGCGGGACAAATTACTGGCTTAATTGGAAGAAATGGCGCTGGAAAAAGTACCGCTTTTAAATCCATACTTGGCTTAATCAGCGTTGATGATGGAACAGTTAAGGTATTTGGAAAAGATGTAAACAGCCTGACACCAATGGACAGAGCACAAATAGGGGTCGTTCTCGCAGATTCTGGTTTCAGTGGTTATCTTTGCATCAAGGATTTAAGTTCTATGTTAAATGCGATGTATACAGACTTTTCAAAACAAAAATTTCTGGAGGACTGTAAACGCATGGAACTTCCACTGAACAAAAAAATTAAAGAATTTTCGACTGGCATGAAAAGAAAATTGCAGATTTTATCAGCGCTTTCGCATAATGCGAAACTTTTGGTGCTCGATGAGCCAACATCAGGGCTTGACGTGATAGCAAGGGATGAGCTTTTGAACCTTTTGCGGGAATATATGGAAAATGGAGAGCGCAGTATTATTATTAGTTCTCATATTTCAAGCGATTTAGAAGGCTTATGCGATGATATTTATATGATAGAAAAAGGTAAGATGATACTACATGAGGACACCGATGTTCTTTTAACAGAATATGGGCTTATCAAGGCAACAGATGAGCAGTTTGAAAAGCTTGAGAAATCCCATCTTTTGAAGAGTAAAAAGGAGCGGTTTGGGTATAGTTGCCTGACAAATCAAAAACAGTTTTATCAGGATAATTACCCATCGCTTGTGATTGAGCGCGGAAGCATTGATGAAGTAATTACCATGATGATCCAGCAGTAGAGAAATAAAATAATTTTAGAGACTTTAGCTTAAGAGCCGTCGCGCAGCGACTAAAAATAAAGTCGCGAAGCCGCACGAGAGGAACTTTAATGAGTGGTCATACGAAAGAAAGTTCCTCTCAGAACAGGTGCGTCGAAGAGACTTTAGCTTAAGAGCCGTCGCGCAGCGACTTATAATAGGAGGTTTATGATGCATAATGCAATAAAAGGTTTATTGATAAAAGATTTTTGCCTGATGAAAGGGCAGAAGCAGTTTTTCTTTGCAATTATCATTGTATGGGTGATATTTTTTGGTGCCAAACTGAGTCCGGTTTATATGGCGTCATACGTCACTATGATGTTTGGTTTTTTTACACTAAGTACAATTAGCTATGATGAGTATGATAACGGCCATGCATATTTGTTTACACTGCCGATGTCCAGAAAAGAATACATTCTTGAAAAATATTTGTTTGCATTTTTGGTAAGCCTGGTTCCAGGTGTTGTTACTTTTATCATTTCTTTTGTGTTAGAAACGGCAAAAGGAAATGAAGTTGTGCTGTTAGAATATGTTTTCAGCACATGTATCATTGTACCAGCAGCGTTGCTTATTTTAGGTTTTGAAATCCCATTTCAATTGAAGTTTGGACAGGAGAAAAGCAGAATTGCGCTGATGGTGCCTTTCGCCTTCATTATAGTGATGTCGATGCTGCTAAAGCATGTAAAAGGCCTTATAGGGATAGATGTATCAGCGCTGATGAACCAAATTCAGAACTTGCATATAGGTATCATTATTCTCAGCGCTGTGTGTATATTTGCAGGGTTTATGTGGATATCTTATCGAATTTCATGCAAAATTGTGGATAACAAACAGTTTTAATGCCCTATTTGGTGGATAACAAACATTCTAATTGGCAGTCAAATGGCTCTGCTTCAACGTGGTGCGGGTCAATTACTTGAGCGTCAACACATCCCATTGCTTTATAAAAGGCTTGTGTTTCCGCAGCAGAATGTGCGGAAATATACAATTTTTCTGCACCATGTTGTTTTGCCCAGTTCTTAGCTGCGTGGAACAGGATTTTTCCAACACCCTTTCCGCGCAGGTCTTCTGACACATGGATGGAGGACAGATCAAGATATTTTTGTTCGCCTCCCATCAATTCGGATTCAACAGAAACAAATCCCTTAAGCATATTTGCACAAAAGGCACCATACACAAAACCGCCTGTTGCAACCGTATTTTTGAGACAAGATATCAATGTTTGATAATCTTCTTCTGTCCAGTCATCAATAAAAGGGTCTTCTTTGAGTACCCAGTTTCCATTTTCTTTTCTGCGGCACAATACCACATTTTGGCGGCGTATAAAATGTTCAAATAGTCGGGGACAGAGTTCGTCTGCACAAATTGCTTGGTAATACATATTATTTGCAATGTATGCTTCTGTCATTTTCATTACTTCCCCTAAAATATCTAGGTTTTTATGTGTATCCGTGACCTCTAGGGAATGGTTGGCATTTTCAGTAAGATACAGTGGCAGATGATTTTCCCTGCATTTGCTTTTAATAATTGAGGTTTCAACCCATGAATCATGTGTCCCATGAAATGCAATTCCGGACTGCGGATTAAAGTCAAAGGTCTGTGCTAAGGGGGTATAAAACACATTTCGGCAGCAGATATGGTGTTTTTGTGCATATGCGGCAGCAGTGATGGTTCCGATGCTTTTGGAAACAAAAAGAATTTCTTCATAAGTATCCCAGCGAATGTTTTCTAAATATTTTTCTGTCTGTAATAAGGCTTCTTTGAACGCTTCCACGACGGATTTACTTAGATTTGTATATGGAATTTTGATGCATTCATATTGATATTGGCTGCATATTTTTGCACTATAATACAGCAGTGGTTTGTCACAATGATACCCGATTCCTGGGAAAAAAACAGCAATTTTCATATTCAATCCTCCTATTATAAGTCGCTGCGCGACAGCACTAAAGGGTAAAGCCGCTGCAACGCACTTGAAAGGAGAGAAACTTTCCTTCGAAAGAGCACTCATAAAAG
>OFGM01001967.1_pt1 | contig 10665 bp, 9 predicted proteins | sample 1521741 | NCBI WGS metagenome assembly OFGM01 (sample SAMEA3504079, study PRJEB24116) | mouse gut metagenome | biome: mouse gut; feature: mouse-associated habitat; material: faeces | place: Denmark | collected 2011
GCAAAAATCCATCTGACAATCCCTCTCAAAATCTGCATCATATAAATTTAGACAAGCTCTAAGTCGGAATTTTGCCGACATTATTTGTTGGCGCGTTTGCGCTCTATTTCGTCGAGGATTATTTTGCGCAGGCGCAGGTGGTTGGGGGTTACTTCCACGTATTCGTCCTCCTTGATGTATTCGAGGGCTTCTTCGAGCGAGAACACTACGGGGGGTACGATGCGGGCCTTGTCGTCGGCGCCCGATGCACGCATGTTGGTGAGTTTTTTCGACTTTGTCACGTTGACCACTATGTCGTTGTCCTTGGCATTCTCACCAACGACCTGTCCGGCGTAGACTTCCTCCTGCGGGAAGATGAAGAAGCGTCCGCGGTCCTGCAGCTTGTCGATGGCGTATGCGTAGGCCGTACCTGCTTCCATGGCGATTAGCGAGCCGTTGGTACGTCGCTCGATGTCGCCTTTCCACGGTTGGTATTCGAGGAATCGGTGCGCCATGATTGCCTCTCCGGCCGAGGCCGTGAGTACGTTGTTGCGCAATCCGATGATGCCTCGCGACGGTATTTGGAATTCCATGTGCACGCGGTCGTTCTGCGTGGTCATGGATATGAGGTCGCCTTTGCGGCGGGTCACCATATCGATCATCTTCGAGGCATACTCCTCGGTTACGTTGATTGTGAGCAGTTCCACGGGCTCACACTTCACCCCGTCGATTTCCTTGATGATGACCTGAGGCTGGCCTACCTGCAGCTCGTACCCCTCGCGGCGCATAGTCTCGATGAGCACCGACAGATGCAGTACGCCGCGGCCGTAGACTGTCCATACGTCCTCATGGTCGGCTTTGGTGACGCGCAGCGCCAGGTTGCGGTCAAGCTCCTTGGTCAGACGGTCGCCGATGTGGCGCGAGGTCACGTATTTGCCGTCGCGGCCGAAGAAAGGAGAGTCGTTGATGGTGAATGTCATCGACATCGTCGGTTCATCGATGGCGATGCGGGGGAGTGGTTCGGGGTTGTTCCAGTCGGCTATGGTGTCGCCGATTTCAAATCCTTCGATGCCCACGAGCGCGCAGATGTCGCCGCTGCTCACCTCGGTCACCTTCTTGCGCCCCATTCCTTCGAACGTGTGCAGCTCCTTGATGCGCTGGCGCACCGTCGAACCGTCTTTCTTGCAGAGGGCGATGTCCTGTCCCTCGCGTATCGTGCCGCGGTGCACGCGTCCGATGGCGATACGGCCAACGTAGCTGCTGTAGTCGAGCGATGTGATGAGCATCTGCGTGTCCCCTTCGAGCTGCTGCGGTTCGGGTATGTGTTCGATTATGGCGTCGAGTACGGGCAGGATATTGTCGGTCGGCTTCTGCCAGTCGGTGCTCATCCAGCCGTTTTTGGCCGAACCGTAGATGGTGGGGAAGTCGAGCTGGTCCTCGGTGGCATCGAGACTGAACATCAGGTCGAACACCATCTCCTGCACCTCGTCGGGACGGCAGTTGGGTTTGTCGACCTTGTTGATTACCACCACAGGCTTGAGCCCCATCTGTATGGCCTTCTGGAGGACGAAACGCGTCTGCGGCATCGGGCCTTCGAAAGCGTCGACAAGGAGGAGGCAGCCGTCGGCCATATTGAGCACGCGCTCAACCTCGCCGCCGAAGTCGGCGTGTCCCGGGGTGTCGATTATATTGATTTTGTATCCTTTGTAGTTGATGGATACGTTTTTTGACAAAATTGTTATGCCGCGTTCGCGCTCAAGGTCGTTGTTGTCGAGAATGAGTTCGCCGGCGTTTTGGTTCTCACGAAAAAGGTGTCCGGCGAGCAGCATCTTGTCGACGAGGGTTGTCTTGCCATGGTCGACGTGTGCGATAATCGCAATGTTTCTGATTTTCTGCATAAGATAAGTATGAGGCTCTAAAAGCGGCTGCAAAGTTACGCATTTTTATTGAAAGTTACGCAAAAAAATATATCCACGAGATGTGTTAACAAATATTAACACGGGGGGGGGTAATTTCTGCGTTTTTTTATACATTTGTGACATTATAGGGCACATTTCTAATTAAATGCAATATAATAATCATAATATTCGTTCAAGTAATTCTGCATGAAACCAATAACCTATCGTTTGTTTTCGTGGCGAAGTATGCTGTTTAAACGTGGTTTGCGCTATTTATTTGCCGGCGTATTATCCTTGTTTATACTTTCATCATGTTCACGTGAGAAAAAAATCTTTCCGGAGAAGACATTCCATAGTTCATTTACTTTAGGTGACTACGTTTATGATGTTAGTTTTCAGCCTTATTTTTACAAACCCAGGCAGGTCAGAGAGCTTGAAGAATTAGGAAAAAAATGTTATGGAGAGATAGATATTTCCTGTTCGCCCGGCGGAGTCAGTGGAACGGACAAATATTCTTGGGTCTTTGCTGTCACTGATTTGTGTCCGGTAGGTGACTCAGGATATAAATTCAATTCTGTGCTTGCTCATGAAAATATTCCCGAACAGACCGAGAAAAAGAGTAGGAAGAAGAAAAAACAGAAGGAGTCATCAAATATCGGAATGGAAATAGAGATGTCGGTGACTCTGGATCCGGAGGCTAACTGCTACATGTTGAATTTGGGACAGCTTTTCGCAGGAAATGCCACCGGGGATTTAGAGGTCGCCTTTCCCTCAGGGTATAATAAGGCCGAGGTGAGACAAGCCTCGAATTCTATTCTGAATAAAAGTCTTGGCACGCATTTTGTTTTGTACCCTTCAAAATATCTCGGATTATGGGTGAGCGAATACGAGTGGCTCATACTTGCAGTAGTCGGGCTGAGTATGCTTCTTGCGCTTTTGACCGGGGATTGGTGGAGTGTGCCTGTTATTGCGGTAATGACATATCTATCACTTTACACTTCATATATGGTGTTTTTGCCGGTGTTCCCATTGATATTGCTGATACCCTTATCGTATATCCCGAAATTTCCATATTCAGAGGATTATTCTTTTTTGATTGTGGGCTTTCTTGGTATCATTACAGGTCTTTTCCTTCTTTGGAAAGTATATCAAGGATCTACACTTTGGAACACCCTGCTGATGGCTATAATTTGGATAACTGCGATAGCATTGTATATCCAGTATCTGGTCGGATATGTATATTCAGAAAAGCGTCGCTGCTCAAGATGTGGCCGAAGAATACAGCGGGCGTGTGTTGATTCTCATTATATTAAAAACGGATACGATACCTTGGAGCACTATATACCTGATTCTGACGCTAAATCATGCTCAGCTACGGCTATGTCGTTGAGTAAACCTTCAAAAGAGAAGGAAAAAATATGTTTTCATTGTAAATTCAATTGATGGACATCAATATGCAAAATTATTCTTCCAAGCCCTTGGGGCTGCAATATAATGAATTCCTTTCACAATATGTTGAATTAACAGACAGGCAGAAAGATGCTGAAAAGTCGCTGGCGACTCAGATTAATTCCGAGAAAAATGCGCTGGCGGAAGCAAACAAACAGATTGACACTTCCAACAGTCGATATTCAAAATATGCAAATGCTCTACGTCAGGTTTGGTCTGACATTTTCAATCAGTGGTCTCGCAAATACACTGCAAATCATCTCCGACAGCTAAGTGCCGAGATTGACAGCTTAAAGCAAAAGAAGAGTGAACTTGAAAGGGATTTAAATCTTAAGCGTGCCGCGGTTGACAACTGGGGGAGAGCATATTCAAGGTTTTATAGCGCTAGTTCATCATGGTTAAAAGCGGTTAAGGGATATTGGTTCGCCTACACTGGGAAGGGTTGTCTTGATTGGGCGGTAGCTGCCGGAGTGACATTGGTGTTTTCACGTACTAACTACGTCATACGTATGGGAGGAAAGAAGCCTGACCTTGTGTTTGTAAAGGACGAGTCTCTCAGGCCAACCGTTTACGACCTTTTCTATAAGTTCACCCATCCGTTTAAATATCAGAGTATAAAGAACACTTTAAAAAAAGTGCCGCCGACTTGGGATGAGTACATCAGAGCGGCTGCTGCATTAGAGATTGCGAGCAAACCTCTCGGATATAAATTTCTCGCAAATAGTTCGCGCGCAGATGCGGAGGTTTCTGATTTAGAACGCAAAATGTCCAGCATAGACAATGATATAAATGAAAAACAGAGTTCATATCGATATGCAGAAAGTGTTTATGATAGTGTCAAGGGATTAAATTCGGGTGAGGAATTTATAAATAAATATGATTTCGATACATCCACCGATTATGTAAAAAATACAGCAAAGGGTCTTTTGTTAAAAATTTTAGGCTCGTCGGAAACTGAAACAGTTATGCGTATTTCCCTTAATCCCAGCAAACTGACGGAAAAAATACGAGGAAAGGAAAATGAGGTTGCGGATTCTTATAAGGTAAAAGAATTGCGCCGCAAAGCCAATGAGTTAAAATCCGAAACAGAAAGTTCCAAAAAGACGCTTCAAGAAATTGTCAACAATCTGACTAAGCAGTTCCCGTTGATGTTGGCCTTGTGTCCCAATATATCGGTGCCGGTTGACGAGGATAATGTTGTCAGGCAAATCAACCACAAAACTTTGGAATGCCTGCTTGGCTCGCTTAAGCCGAATTCTGATTGCAGTTTTATAGAGTGGCAATCGGCCAATCGAGGAAGTAGGTCACAGTTTAATTATAATCTGCATCCGATGTCAGGGAAATATGGTATCGAACAAATTTCCGCTGTACTCAACCGCGTAGTGGCATCCATAATTGGTACACTTACTCCGGGAAGTATTAAAGTGACATTCGTAGATTTGGATCTGAAGGGACTTCACAAAAAGCATTTCTCCCGACTGATTGACGACGGCATTGCTACCTGTATAATCAATAATGCCGATTTTCTTAAGAAGATTGAACTTTTACAGCAGAAAAAAGAACGCATTTACAACTCTCTTGCAGGCGATGATGATGTTTTCGCAGCATATAGGTCGGGAAAAACAGAGCCTGATTATGAGCTTTTGATAATATACGGGGCAGAGAATGTGGAGTGCAACGATTCGCTTAAGGATTTGATTCAGAAGGGCGCAGAATATGGCATATCAGTGTTCGGACTGTCATTTGGTGGTGACGGCCGTCATGTCCGCGAAGCTGTAAGCAAGTATCTGAAAGATTTATATATTGACACCGGTAAATCGGATGCTATAGGAGAATCCGAAAGAATCATAAACGCCGTCTGCGCGAAAGTGTCGGAGAATTATAGGAAAAATATCGAGAGAGGAACGCGATGGACTGAGGTAGATACACTTATAAACGAGTTCCCCAAGAAATTGAAGGCTGGGACAAAAGTCTGGACAGATGCCACCCAAGGTCTTTCAGTACCTATCGGTCGTCGCCTTGACAACAAAGAACTTGATTATTATGAATTCAACCCGGAGAAGGGTCAGCATCTTTCGCTTGTGATAGGTTCAACCGGTTCCGGTAAATCAGTATTTTTGCATGACATAATTACCAATCTCATGCTGAAATACTCTCCCAATCAGGTACATTTGCATCTGATGGATTTCAAAGATTCGGGATTGGAGTTGCAGGACTATAAGGGAGCCCCGCATGTGCATACATTGTTGCTCGATGGAGGTGATCTTGATATGGCTGCCGCCATTTTGCGCAATTTAAAGGGAGAAATCGGAGAGATAAGCCGTAAGTTGGGCCGCTACAAGAATATCATGGATTATAATAAGAATAATCCGACCAATCCTCTTCCTTTTAACATATTCATTGTAGATGAATGTCAGGAATTGTTCAGAAACAGTTCGAATACACCTAAGGCTGTCGAGGAGATACGCGAAATCATAGGCTATATCGCGCAGCAGGGCCGTGCTACAGGATTCGGTTTTGTATTAGCCACGCAGACTCGTATTGGCTTACAGTTCCCCAGAAATGCCGAGACGCAGCTCAATAACGTGTTCATGCTAAAATGCTCAACCGAAGATGCACAGAACCTATTCCCGAACGACAAAATCGATGTGCCTAAATACCATGTTTACCATAAAGATGCAAACAATCATGGCGCATTGTCCAAAGTGTTCATAAATAATAAGACGGTAGTCGTCAATGGTAGAGAGACAGAATGTCTACATACCCAGATGTTGCGTGAAAAAGGGGGGTTCAATTTCAAAGACCAATTCTGCTACGACAGCGGCATGGTGCGTGAAATCACCGAGAATATTGTCCGTATGGGCTACAACGATGCGGACGCTCAATCTCCCGTACTCGCTTTAGGCCACAGACTTGATGTTGAATACTCAAATATGCCCGTTGAACTTTCATTTAATTCAATGAACGGAAATCTGTTGGTTTCGGGCGTTAACAAAGAGGGACAGACCGACCGCATCATGCTCAACAGTTTGTGCAGTTTGAGCAAATACAATCCTTCTAATGCTAAAGTCTACGTGTTGAACGGAAACACGTCCGGCACGTTCTCAACCAATCTCAAAAAGCAAATCGACCGCTTCGGACGTCAACGTAAATGTGTGTTTAAGGGAGCAGAAGGTCAACATCAGAATAAAGACCTGATTGCCGAGTTGTATGCCGAGTTTGCAAGACGTAAAGCGCAGGGCCGTATGGGCGATGATAATGTGTCCTATCAGCCTATAGTTGTGGCCGTGATGAATAGCGACAGATTGATCACTTCACTTTATGAAAGTGATAAATTCACTTTGGCAAAGTTTGACAATCAGACTGCTAACAGTTCACGAACCTCGATGAATACCGAGGACTCTAACCTTTTGGCGAGGATAAAAGGTCAAAGCCCGCAGACAACCGGCGCTGGCGCATCGTCCGGACCGTTCAGGAAGTTTGACTCAATGTCCAACTTCGGCAGTCAGCCGGCTTCTGCCAATGCCGAAATCTCTTACGGGGCGGCCTATGCGCAGTTGCTGGCAAATGGATCTGTTTACCATATTCACTTCATAATCCAGAAAAATACGGCAAGTTCGCAGTTCGTGCCCGATTTTGCTTCGCGTTACGTTCGCTCGAAGGCCGAAGAGATATTTATGACAAGAATTATGGTGGCGAGAAACGACATGTCGCTGGAACGTACTTCGGTCATGCTTGACTGCAATATCGACCATTTGAGAGTTTATTTCCAAGAGGCAGGCGTGGAGCCGGAAGTTATGGTGCCCTATGTCATGAGTCCGGCCGATAGCGAGTTTTAGAAAAGGAACTTAAAAATGTCAGCACAGAGATACAAGGGGCGAATGCTCGACCCTGCCGTGGTGAGAGATTATGCTAACTTTATCCTCAAGAAGAAAGAAAGCATTGAAAATTCGGTGAGCCGATTAAATCAATATTCTGCATGGATGGATGAGGATTGGCGTGATATGCAGAATCATGTATTCAGGGAACGTTTTATCCCCCACATGCAGAATATGAGGAAATTGTCGGAGCTCTTAGAGCAGTATGCGGCATTTTGTAACAAGATGGCCGGAATGGTTGAAACCTATAATATGGATTAGGTTATGGATACGTTTAACGGTGTAGTAATGAAAGACCCCGATGAATTGCACGATTTCGCCAGATTCATCGATAAGGAAAAGACCTCTATCATAAACGATGTCCTATCTCTTTCTACCATGATGAAGGCTATGAATGAAACGTGGGATGATGCGCAGAATGAGCATTTCACGACTGAATTTGTGAAGCATATTGACGATATTCAAAAACTCTCCGAACTGTTGGAAGAACATTCAAAATTTGTAGAGAAAAAGGCCTCTCAGATTGACGAATACAATGCTCGCTTTAACTTTGAACGATAAGTGAATGAATTATAAAGGTGGTTATATCACAGATGTCAACGAGTTGTATATCTTTGCTCGTTCAGTAGGTGATTTCTGTGATAATTTTAGAAACGGCTGTTGCGATGTAGCCTCAGCGGCAGGTGGCGATTACGACCTGGGATATAGGGAGATGAATCGTATAGCTCAATGGGTGTCGGAATGTGAGTCGCATGTTGCTCAGGTTAAAAAGGAATATGATGATTACGTGGCTCAGGATGATTATGACTCGAGAGTCGCGGATTCAATGAAATATGGCATTGAGCAGGCGGAAGCCGACCTCAACAAAGCCCGCAACGATTCTATTCTTGCTGAACAGCTTTTTTATGAGTTCAGACTTCAGCTTGATAAAATCCATACCACTGCAAGCAATTATGCTCATTCCGTGCACGACCTTGGCAACGATGCTGTCCGCGCAGTAAATTCAGCTGCCGATTTTATCGCTAATTACTATAATAAATGAATCCACTTTAAAACTAAACTTTCATGATGACGCTTGACTGTACCCACAGCATAAATGCGCTCAGGGATTCCACTTCTGAACTTGATAGGGCAACATCGCGTGTGAGCCAATTTTGGAACGACCGCGTGTCGAGTTCGATAGATGCCGAATACATCAACCGTATAGTGGACCGTTGCGAGAGTGCAGTCGCTGAGTTAGAGCAGCAAATATCTCGTGCAGATTATCTCTATCAACGTCTCTATGATATTGGCCCTCATTGAGAATTAGAATACCTATTCTGCGGACCCCCATTGAAAGAAAATCGGAGTAGCTATTCTGCGGAATAAATTCGCCTAAAGTGCTCGTTGTTAGCGTTTTCTTAACGCAGGCGTAGCCTAAATTTTACTTTTTACTTTATTCACTTCAACTTGAGCTTGCGAAAGTTGAGTTAGATAACTGTTACGCTAAGTCGCAGATGAGGGTGGCGGAGGTGGCGTCGGTGACGAGCACTTTTACCAGGTCGCCTACGCGGTGGGTGCCGCGGGGGAAGACGGCGGTTTTGTTTTGCGAGGTGCGGCCTACGAACTGGTCGGTGCTGCGTTTCGACACGCCCTCTACGAGCACTTCGAATTCGCGGCCTATGTCGCGACGGTTTGACGCGGCCGAGAGGTCGTTTTGCAGCGCTATCATGCGGTTGAGGCGCTCTATCTTGACCTCTTCGGGCACGTTGTCGGGCATAGTGCGTGCGGCGAGAGTGCCGGGGCGTTCGGAGTATTTGAACATGAACGCGGCGTCAAATCCCACTTCGCGCATCAGCGAGAGCGTTTCGAGGAAATCCTCCTCGGTCTCGTCGTGAAATCCGGTGAACATGTCGGTGGAAATGCCGCAGTCGGGTATGCGGCGGCGTATGGCGCGGACGCGGTCGAGATACCATGCGCGGGTGTATTTGCGGTTCATCAGTTTGAGCACCTTGTCGGAGCCTGACTGCACCGGCAGATGTATATGGCGGCAGATGTTGGGGTAGGAGGCGATGATGTCGATTGTGGCGTCGGTCATATCCTTGGGGTGCGATGTCGTGAAGCGTATTCGCATGTCGGGAGCGGCTTCGGCCACGATGGCGAGCAGCCGGTCGAATGTCACTTCCGTGCCTGTCGACGGGTCGGCATAGCGGTAGGAATTGACGTTCTGCCCGAGCAGTGTTATCTCCTTGAATCCCTTGGCGCGGAGGTCGTCGAGTTCATGTAGTATGCTGTCGACGGGACGCGAGCGTTCGCGTCCGCGTGTATAGGGCACGATGCAGTAGGAGCAGAAATTGTTGCACCCGCGCATGATGCTTATGAAGCCCGACACCTGATTGCCGGTGATGCGTGCCGGGATGATGTCGCGATAGGTCTCAGTGGTGCTTAGCGTCACATTGACCGCCTTCTCCCCTGCCTCAACCGAAGCAAAAAGTGCAGGCAGATCGAGATATGAGTCCGGACCTGCAACAAGGTCCACGCCATGGTTGACCACAAGGTCATCCTTGACACGCTCAGCCATGCACCCTATCACTCCGATGATAAGCCTCGGGGAAGTCCTGGGACGCTTCCTGCGCAACGATGCCAGGAAAGCCAGGCGGGAAATTATCTTCTGCTCGGCGTTATCACGTATCGAACAGGTGTTGAGAAGCACTGCATCAGCCTTGTCGATATCATCGGTAAGGTCGTATCCGACGGTGGCCATCACTGATGCCACCACCTCACTGTCTGCCACATTCATCTGGCAACCGTAAGTCTCTATATATAATGCTCGGTTTTGGTCCATTGATTTTTTGGGAAATAGCGCAATATTCTGTATATTTGCGCAAACTTTTCCACAAAGTTACGAAATTTTCCGCAAATGGAGGATATAATAATATGGATAGTGATCATCGCGGTCGGCATGGCAATAGAATTTCTCAAAAAGAAAAAAGCCGAAGGCGATGAGGACATACAGCCGCGCCCCGCGTCGCGTCCTGCGCCATATAGAGCGCCATCTGTAGACAATAACGATGTCAAAGACAATGGCACCACACGCCATCCCATCCATCCTAAGCCTGCGCCGGCTCAATCAGGCAATCAGGCACAGCCCGTCAGGCACAATCCATTCCGATCCTCCTATCAGCCCATAGCCATGAGCGAAAACATGGAGGAAGAAATCTCCGTGGAGCAGCCTGCCACCACAGCTCCTTCCGACGAGGAGAGAGACGCACACTATGCCCGCTGGCGTCAGGCGATCCTCGACACACAGATACTTGAACGGAAATTCTAATATCAATAATAGAAATATAATAAACCCATCATTGACAATGAGATTCCCGATTCTCACTCCCGAAGAGGCTGCTGAGCTCTTCTACAACGACTGTAACTGCGGATTCTCCGGTTTCACCGCCCCCGGGGCTCCCAAGATGGTAACCCAGGCC
>OFGM01001977.1_pt1 | contig 10634 bp, 6 predicted proteins | sample 1521741 | NCBI WGS metagenome assembly OFGM01 (sample SAMEA3504079, study PRJEB24116) | mouse gut metagenome | biome: mouse gut; feature: mouse-associated habitat; material: faeces | place: Denmark | collected 2011
TCTGGCGGAACAGCCTCCGGCGAGAGCCAGATCCGCCGCTGGATGCTGGAAAATGATTTGATCGAAGCGATCATCGCTCTGCCAGTGGACCTGTTTTACAACACAGGTATTGCTACCTATATTTGGGTGCTTTCCAAGAACAAGCGCCAGGAGCGCAAAGGGAAGATTCAGCTCATCGATGCTTCCAGCTTTTTCAAGAAGCTGCGTAAGGCCCTGGGCGACAAGAAAAACGAAATCTCTCCCGAAGACCGCACCGCCATTACCAAGCTGTATGCGGACTTCACTGAGAACGAATATTGCAAAATCTACCCCAACGAGGAGTTCATCTACCGGGAGTATGTGGTGATGCAGCCCCTCCAGCGCAGCTATGCCATCACCGCTGAGCGCATTGAGGCCATGCTCTCCAAGGGGGCTTTGTCCTCCCTGTATGACCAGGCGAAGGTAGACGAGCTGGAAAACGCCGAGGAGCTTACCGGAAAGGAATTGAAAAAGCTGGAGGCTTATCAGAATAACCAGCCGGTCTATGAGACAATTCTCGCCGCATTGAAAGACGCCGTATCGGATGAAATCTACCTTTCCCCAGCGGCATTCATGCCGGTGCTGACTCGTGTGCTTGCCAATGTGACCGTAGACAAGAAGCTGCTGGAAAAAATCGCAGACGGGCTTTCTGCGATGGATAAGGCCGCCGAGATTCAGCGGGACCGCAAGGGTAACATCCTATACGACAAGGAGACTAAGGATACGGAAATCGTCAAGTGGGAGGAGCGCATCGAGGACTACATGGCCCGTGAGGTGCTGCCCCATATCCCGGACGCCCAGTGGTTCTTTGAGGAGAATCTGGGAACCAAAAAGCCGGTGGTAAAGACCGGGGCGGAGATCCCCTTTACTCGTTACTTCTACAAATATCAGCAGCCGGTACCCAGCGAGGAGCTTGAGACAAAGTTTATGGAGCTTGAGCTCTCGGTTTCGGAACGCGTGGCAAAGCTCTTTGAGTAAGGCGGTGACGGTATGAGAGAGATGAAAGATAGTGGGATAGAGTGGGTCGGAAGTATACCAGCTCATTGGAAAACTCATCCGGTCTATTATTACTTTGGAGAAAGTAAAAACAAGAATCGTTTTGGACAAGAAAATAATTTGCTCTCCCTAAGCTATGGGAAAATTGTTCGCAAAGATATAAACACAAGTGACGGTTTATTACCTGAGAGCTTCAATACTTATAATATTGTAGCGGCGAATGATATTATTATTCGTCCTACAGACCTTCAAAATGATAAAAGAAGTCTTCGCACGGGTTTGGTTCGTGAGCGTGGCATAATTACCTCCGCATATATTTGCCTGAGACCTATTAAAGAAATAGATTCCAGGTTCTTTAATTACCTACTTCATGCTTACGACGTTATTAAAGTCTTCTATAACATGGGAAACGGTGTACGACAAGGGCTTAACTTTTCGGAGTTTTCTCGTCTACTCGTTTTTGAGCCTCCCGTCAACAAACAGAAGAAAATAGCTGACTATCTTGATGCCAAGTGCGCCGAGATCGATGCCCTCACCGCTGACATCCAGGCACAGATCGACACTCTGGAGCAGTACAAACGCTCCGTCATTACTGAGACCGTGACTAAAGGGCTTGACCCGGATGCAGAGATGAAGGACAGCGGATATGATTGGGTTGGGATGATGCCCTCTACATGGGTTATGCGCAAAGGAAAGTATATGTTCGCACAACGGAGCCTGCGTGGTAACAGTATTGAGTTGCAACTTCTTTCCCCAACACAGAAGTTTGGTGTAATCCCCCAATCGATGTATGAGGAATTGACGGGGATGAGCGCAGTCAAGCTGAACGAAAAGGCAGACCTGTCAATGCTGAAAACAATCCATAAAGGTGACTTTTGCATCAGCCTGCGCAGTTTTCAAGGTGGGTTTGAGTATTCAGAATACGAAGGTGTCGTATCTCCAGCCTATCAGGTTTTCTATCCTACAGTTGAGATAGCCGACGGCTACTATCGTTACTTGTTCAAAGAGTCCGGATTCATTGAAAAGATGAATTCCTATACGATGACTCTTCGTGATGGAAAGAATATTGCCTTTGCGGACTTTGGGAATACATACATTCCGTCCCCGCCCGTTGGGGAGCAGGCGGCAATTGCCACGTACTTGGATGACCGTTGCGCCCGGATTGATGCTATCATCGCTGATAAGCGAAAGCAGATGGAAGTTATTGATGAATACAAGAAGTCGATGATTTTTGAATATGTCACGGGCAAAAAAGTTGTGGGAGGTGAACCGCATGCCATCAGTTAAAGCGAAAACACAGATACAGGTTGTGCAGGATTTTCTCGACGGTGCGACTGAGGGCAGAAGCGGCTCCGGAGGAAATCTCATTATTAAGGGTGACCAGCTTATCCATTATCAGACTGTAATTGCCGAACGGTACGGGGATAAAATCATTTTGAATTATAGTCGTTACTCTATAGTGACAGGCAAAATTCAAAAGGCCATCAAGGAAAAGGTGCCGGAGGACAAGCTGGTGCTGATTGGCAAGGTGCCGATAAACTATGCGCTTTCACTGAAAGCGAAGATTGAGGAGCAGGAGGTGACAAAGCAATGACGAACATTCTCTCCGAAAAAGACTATCAGAAATTCCTGCTGGAGCGGCTGGCAGCCAACGGGGATGTCATTCGTAAGGCCTCCCATTACGACCGTCTCTTTGCGGTAGACCGGGAAATGCTCATGAAGTTCCTGACTGACACCCAGCCGGACACGATGGACTATCTGCGGAAGATTTACAAAGACGATCTGGAGGACACCATCGTCAGCTTCATTAACGCAGAGACTACCAAGGCCAGGGGCAGCCTGATCGATGTGCTGAAGCACGGTATTGAGATATCCAACCAGCAGCTCGATTTGATGTACACCAAGCCCGCCACCACCTTCAACCCAGAATTGACACGCAAATATGGCCAGAACATCTTCTCCGTCATGGAGGAGGTCTGGGCCAGCGATAAAGAACGCATCGATGTGGTCATCTTTCTGAACGGTCTTGCCATCATCTCCTTTGAGCTGAAATGCAATACCGCTGGACAGTCCTATCAGGACGCCATCTACCAGTACCGCACTGAACGCAATCCAAAGACCCGCCTGTTCCTGTTCAAGGCGGGCTGTCTGGTGAACTTCGCGATGGACCTAGAGGAGGTCTACATGACCACCAAGCTGGCGGGAGACGCCACTTTCTTCCTGCCCTTCAACATGGGCAATGGGGAAGGTGTGACCGCTGGTGCAGGCAATCCGGCGTTTGAAGATAGATACAGCGTATCCTATATGTGGGAGGATATTCTGACCAAGGACACAGTGCTTGACCTTATCAGCAAGTTCATCTTTGTAGAGGTCAAGGAAAAGGTGGACGATGAGACTGGCAAAGTGAAGCGTTCTGAGAACCTTATCTTCCCGCGCTACCATCAGTTGGATGTCATTCGCCGTGTGTTGGCCGATGTCCGGGAAAACCGTACTGCCCAGAATTACCTGATCCAGCACAGCGCCGGTTCCGGTAAGACCAATTCTATCGCATGGCTGGCACACCGCCTGACTTCCCTGCACGATGCCGACAACAAGATCATCTTCGACAATGTCATCATCGTCACTGACCGTGTGGTGGTGGACAGGCAGCTTCAGAAAGCCATCATGGGCATGGAGCACAAGGCAGGGCTGATCCGTGTGATGGACGATAAATGTAACTCCGCCGATCTGGCGATTGCCCTCAACGGCAACACGAAAATCATCGCTACCACCATACAGAAGTTCCCGTATATCGTGGACAGCGTGAAGGGACTGAAAAGCAAGCGGTTCGCCGTCATCATTGACGAGGCCCATTCCTCCACCGCAGGTAAGGATATGGCCGCTGTTACCATGTCCCTGGGCTCCGGCGAGCAGTTTGAAGGCGATGTTGAGGACATGATCTCCGATGAGATCAAGCGTAACGGTAAGCAGGCCAATGTGTCCATGTTCGCCTTTACCGCCACTCCGAAGCCCACTACCATCCAGCTTTTTGGCCGCCTGAACACAAAAGGCCAGCGGGAGGCTTTCCATGTCTACTCCATGAAGCAGGCCATCGAGGAAGGCTTCATTTTGGACGTATTGCAGAACTACACGGAATACTCGACTTTCTACCAGATCAACAAGGAAATCGAGGATGATCCTCGCTGCAAGACCAATGCGGCCAAGCGGCAGATCGCCCGTTTTGTGGAGTTGCATGACACCAATATTTCGCAGCGAATCGAGGTCATTGTAGAGCATTTCCGTACCACGGTCATGCAGGAGCTGGGCGGGCAGGCCAAGGCAATGGTCATTACCGCCTCCCGGCAAGCCGCCGTGAAGTACCGTCAGGCCTTTGAGGAGTATATTGCCAAGAAGGGCTATGAGGGCATTCATGCCTTGGTAGCGTTCTCCGGAAAAGTAAAGCTGCCGGACGACGAAACGGAATACACCGAAGCCTCCATCAATGGCTTTCCGGAGGACAGGCTGACAAAAGAGTTTGATACCGATGCTTACCAAGTGCTTCTGGTAGCCAACAAGTATCAGACGGGATTTGACCAGCCCAAGCTCTGCGCCATGTATGTGATGAAACGGCTGCGGGGCGTAAGTGCGGTGCAGACGTTGTCCCGCCTGAACCGCATCTGTGCGCCCTACGATAAGAAGACCTTTGTGCTGGACTTTGTGAACAGCTACGAGGATATCAAGGCAGCATTTGCTCCCTACTATACCACCACGCTTCTTTCCAACTCCGTGACGCCAGGGGCCATCTATGACCTTGAGGCAAAGATCGACGCCTATGCGCTCTTTGACCCGGCGGATATCGACAGTGCCAACGAGATCCTGTATGCGGAAAAAGTCACTGGCAAGCAAAAACAGCGCCTGACCTTCTTCCTGCGAAAGAGCAAAAAACTGCTGGATCACTACGAGTCTGAGGAGCAGCGAGAAGCGGTGGCTGCCATGCGCAGCTTTGTCCGCTACTATGAGTTCCTGTTGCAGGTGTCCTGCTTTGAGGATACCGAGCTGCACAAGAAATATAACTTTATCGCTTACCTGCTGGCATACATCAATATCAAGCATCCCGGCGCTGGCTTTAACCTTGACGGTAAAATCAAAGCCTCCAACTTCATTCAGAAGAAAGGCGAGGAGCATATCTCTCCAAACTTGGTGGCAAAGCCGGTGATGAAGCTACCCACGGCGGAGCACTTTGGTCTTACAGAAGACAAAGAGCAGCGGCTGTCAGAGATCATTGATGAGATCAACAGCCGTACCGGAAAGTCCTACGATAATGACGTGGTGGTCAAGGCCATGCTTCAGATCCGAGATATCCTGATGAAATCAGAGAGACTTAAGACCAGCGCAAAAAATAATACCCAGAAGGACTTCGAGTTCTCTTACTTTGACGACATTGACGATGCGCTCATCGAAGGTCTATCCCAGAATCAGGACTTCTTCTCCCTGTTGCTTTCCAATGAGGAGATGAAACGGCAGGTATTGGGTATCTTTTCCGAAGAAATCTATAAGAGTTTGCGAGACGCATAGTGAGGTGATGGTATGTTTGAGCAGTTCCGTTTGACAGAGGTACTGGTACAGTACAAACAGAATTTCGTTTCAAAGTTATGGGGCGAAGAAAAATATAAATGGGAAGCCGTGAAGTGGTTCCAGGATAATTGGGATGTGAATGCTCCTGACTTTGCAGAAATGTTAAATCGCTCCCTGGACAAGACCTATAATTTACTGGCTTCTGCAAACAATTTCCCGAAAGGTATGATCGTTGGATTTGCAAAATCTGCGCCTGAAGAAGTGCGTGCCATGTTTTTGTTGCTGTATGACGAAAGCAAAGATGTGTACGAACGGATCAATGCATTCAAAATGCAGTCAACAGTTCTGCTGGAGAAGTATGGAAACGGGGCTGCACAGCACTACCAGTATGAAAACGCCATCAGCACATATCTTTGGCTTCGTTTTCCGGACAAATACTACATCTACAAATTCGGTGAGGTAAAAACGGTCGCCAGCGAGCTGGAATCTGACTATCGCTTCAAGAAAGGTGCTTATGCCGATAATATCCGGAACTTTCTGAAGCTTTATGATGAAATCAGCGTGGCCCTCAAAAGGGATACCGAATTGGTGAACCTGTTCCAGTCGCAGTTGACTGACACTTGCTATCCAGACCCTGAACTGAAGACGCTGACCATCGATGTCGGTTTCTACATCAGCCGGTATTACTCTCAGAAGGATGTAGTCTCTCAAGAAGAAGCTGAATGGTTCCCAGTCACCTACTCACCGGGATTTAGCGTTGACGAGTGGGTAAAACTCCTCAAAGATTCCGATGTCTTTACTACCGGTAGCCTTGAAATCATGAAGCGCATGAAGGATTATGGCGGACAAGCTACTTGCACACAGCTTGCCGTAAAATATGGAGAGTCGAAGAATTTCTACAACGCTGGTTCATCTGCTCTTGCGAAAAGAATAGCTGATAAGACCGGCTGTCCTGTCATGGAAGGAGATGCGAAGAACTCAAAGTGGTGGCCAATCCTCTATGTTGGACGTTATGCGGCGAAAGAGGAACAGGGGTCCTACATTTGGCGACTTCGTGATGAGCTCTCAGCCGCACTGGATAAGGTTGATCTTTCCAGTATTGAACTGTATGTGAAAGCTGCTCCCGGAGAGGAAGACCGTGGTTACTGGTGGCTGAATGCAAATCCGAAGATATGGAGCTTTACAGACATTGCGGTTGGCGAGGTTCAGGCATACACGCTTTATAATGAGAACGGAAATAAGCGTCGTATCTTCCAGAACTTCCTTGATGCGAAGGCCGGGGATATGATCATCGGATACGAATCGAATCCGGTGAAGCAGATTGTTGCCATCGGTCGCGTCAGCGCTGAGCAGGACGGCGAAAAACTGTTCTTTGAGAAGGTCGAAGGCCTAACTTCGCCGATTGATTACGCGGCCTTGAGAGGATGCCCGGAACTGGAGCGTATGGAGTATTTCCAGAATCCGCAAGGTAGCCTGTTCAAGCTCACCAGAGGTGAATTTGACTTCATCCTCGATCTGATTCGTGAGGAAAATCCGGTAGCGCAGGAAGCCTCCATTGATGCTTACACAAAGAGCGACTTCCTCGATGAGGTGTACATGACCGAAAAACGCTACGAGAATCTTGTGGCTGTTCTCCGTAATAAGAAGAACATCATTCTGCAGGGGGCTCCCGGTGTTGGTAAGACCTTTGCCGCAAGACGTCTGGCCTGGTCCATGATGGGCGAAAAGGACGATAGCCGCATCGAATTCGTACAGTTCCACCAGAACTATTCCTACGAAGACTTCATGATGGGCTATAAGCCGGTCGAGGATGGCTTTGAGTTGAAGTACGGTATTTTCTATCGTTTTTGTCAGAAAGCCGCAAACCAACCGGATAAGGAGTTCTTCTTTATTATCGACGAAATCAATCGTGGCAATATGAGTAAAATCTTTGGTGAGTTGCTGATGCTTATCGAAAAGGACTACAGAGGCACAAAAGCGACTCTCGCTTATAACGGACTCTCATTTTCCGTTCCGAAGAACCTCTACATCATCGGCATGATGAACACGGCAGACCGCAGCCTTGCCATGATCGACTATGCGCTTCGTCGTCGTTTCAGCTTCTTTGAGGTGGAACCGGGCTTCGATTCCGAGGGATTCATTCATTACCAGAACGGTCTGAACAACGAGACTCTGAATGAACTCATTAACAAGGTGAAGGACCTGAACCGAGAGATCTCTCTTGATAAATCGTTGGGTAAGGGCTTTTGCATCGGCCACAGCTATTTCTGTGGCAGGGATGTATGCACCGAGGAATGGCTGCACTCCATCGTTGATTATGACATTCTTCCGATGCTCAGTGAATACTGGTTCGACGACGCCAATAAACTCCAGCGTTGGGAGAACATTCTGCAAGGTGTGTTTCAATGATTAAGGACAAGAGCATCTTCATAAAAAACATATACTATATGCTTTCGTATGCCTTTACTACGCTGAATCAAGGCGGCTATGAGGATGTTGCTACTGAAGAGTTTGAGAACATGCACAACCTTTTTGCCGCAATTCTGGCGAAGGGCATCAGCAGACAGTTGAAACAGGGCCTGTATCGGGAGTACCTGAACAGGAAAGAGAATGTTGCTGTTGTTCGCGGCAAAATCGATATGCCGGGAACCATACAGAATCGCCTCGCCAGGAAACGGGTACTAACCTGCGAGTATGACGAGCTTTCTGAAAACAACCTTCTAAATCAGATACTCAAAACGACCGTTATGCTTCTTCTCCGACACACGCAAGTAGATCAAGAATACAAAAGTGATTTGAAGAAGGAAATGTTGTTCTTCTCGAATGTTGACACAATCGATCCAACCTCGATTCGCTGGTCAGCTATTCGGTTTCAGCGGAACAACAATACCTACCGTATGCTCATCAGCCTGTGCCAGTTCATTTTGGAAGGAATGCTTCTGACGACTGACTCTGGAGAATACAAGTTGGCTTCCTTTATTGATGAACAGCGTATGAACCGCTTGTACGAGAAATTCATCCTCGAATACTATGTGAAGGAATGCCCGCAGGTAACAGCAACAGCCTCACAGATCCCTTGGGCCTTGGACGATGGTATTGGAACAATGCTGCCGGTGATGCAGAGTGACATCATGCTGACCAAGGATGATAAGATCCTCATCATTGACGCCAAATACTATACGCATACGACGCAGACGCAGTACGACGTACACACACTGCACTCTGGCAATCTGTATCAAATTTTCACTTACGTCAAGAACAAGGATACAGAGTTTGGTGATAAGCCGCATACGGTTTCTGGTATGCTCCTTTATGCCGCAACGGATGAGGCGATCCAGCCGGACAACAGCTACCAGATGAGTGGAAACAAGATCAGCGTGAAGACGCTTGATTTGAACCGGGACTTCTCGGAGATTGCTTCACAGTTGAATGCGATAGTGGAGGAGCATTTTGCTTAACTTTTTAATTTTCCCCACCTTTTAATTATTCCAAAATCACTACACCGCAAGGCTGTCACTCCGCCACATTACCGAGCGGCAGCAGGACAAATGAACACATAAAATAAGGGCTTCCAAAGTCAGAGCATGACCTCGGAAGCCCTTATTTCAAGCCTTTTTCGGCGGCTTTTGCCCCGGAGAGGGCTTTTTCTTTTGTATCAAAATCAGTAGGAACATAGACCCGGCATGTGGAACAGGCGGGATGCTCTCCGTTGCGGAAGAATATTTACATGAACTCAATTCTTCTACAGAACTTATGTCATTTGGTCAGGAGTTGAACGACCAGACATTTGCAATCTGTAAGGCGGATATGTTGATAAAGGGCAATAATGCAGATTTTATCAAAGATGGAAATACACTTTCCGATGATCAGTTTGAAGGACAAAAATTTGATTATATTATATCGAATCCTCCTTTTGGACGGGAATGGAAAAATGAAAAGAGAGTCGTGGAGGATGAAGCGAAGCGCGGATTTGCGGGACGTTTCGGTGCAGGGCTTCCGGCTGCCTCAGACGGGCAGATGCTTTTCTTAATGACCGCGATTTCCAAGATGAAAGAACCTCGTGACGGTGGGAGCAGGATTGCGATTATTCACAATGGCTCGCCGCTTTTTACAGGTGACGCGGGCAGCGGACCTTCCGATATCAGACAGTACATTCTTGAAAGTGATTTGCTTGAGGCGATTGTTGCCCTGCCAAATGATATTTTTTATAATACAGGGATAGCTACATATATATGGGTATTGTCCAATAAGAAAGCAGGAACGAAGCGGGAAGGTAAAGTGCAGCTCATAAATGCTAACGGATTGTATGAAAAGCGCAGAAAAGCACTTGGAAATAAAAGAAATGATATTCCTGAAAGTGCAATTGCGGAAATTACACAGATTTATGGCGATTTTCGAGAAACGGAAATCAGCAAAATTTTTAATAATGAGGATTTCGGATATACAAAAATTACTGTAGAGAGACCTTTGCGCGGCGAAGATGGTGAGTTGATACTGAAAAATGGAAAGAAGCAGCCGGATACTTCGCTGCGTGATACGGAAAATGTGTCATTGACGGAAAATATACAGGATTATTTTAAACGTGAGGTGTTACCGTTCTCTCCGGACGCATGGATTGATGAAAAGAAATCCAAAGTGGGATATGAGATACCATTTACGAGGTATTTTTATAAATATGAAGCACCGCAGCCTTCTGCTGAAATTATGGCAGAGATATTGGAATTGGAAAAGGAGTTGGAAGGCAGTTTGCAGGAGGTTTTTGATATATGAGGGAAATGAAGGATAGTGGGGTTGAATGGATTGGAGAGATACCAAAAGATTGGGAAATTGTTCCGACCAAACGGTTTTTCCGAAATATAAAACGAGTGGTTGGTAGTGACGTTGATAATTATGAAAGACTTGCCTTAACGATGAATGGGGTTATAAAGCGAAGTAAAGAAGATAGTGAAGGTTTACAGCCTGAGAAGTTTGAAGGGTATCAAATACTTCGGAAAAATGAACTCGTATTTAAATTGATTGACCTTGAAAATGTAAAGACGAGTCGTGTCGGGTTATCTTCATATACT
>OFGM01001986.1_pt1 | contig 10589 bp, 7 predicted proteins | sample 1521741 | NCBI WGS metagenome assembly OFGM01 (sample SAMEA3504079, study PRJEB24116) | mouse gut metagenome | biome: mouse gut; feature: mouse-associated habitat; material: faeces | place: Denmark | collected 2011
AACAATCTGCTCCTTTAACAGTTTTTACCATGTTTACATACATTAAAAATATTGCCAAATGTTCAGATAATATATATTTATAATCTCCAAAAAATGATATTATCTTTTCAGGCGTATTTACCCACTGTAACAAAAAATCATACAGTAACATATATCGCCTTGTATCCTGACAAAACTTCACAATATCCTGTTGAATTGCCATTCCTCTCTTTATTTGTAATAAATATCATTATCCATCTTAACAGATTCAGGAAGCTCTTTAATAATTTTGTCAACGTCTGTATCATCTGTTAGTACTGCGCTTCTAAGCAAAACAAAGAAAAAAATTTTTTTATAGTCTGCTTTTAGTCTTGAATATTGACTAATCTTATTTTTTAATTCTTCACATAGACATTTCAAATTATCAGTTTTTTCATTTTGGGAATATTCATCTATATACTCTAATTCTTGTTTTTGCCAAATAAACAAATTTTCCAATACGTTTTTTCTTTCTTGTATTACCTCTCTCATTGAAATATATATACCATAATTATTCTGTTTATATAAATACATAAACATAATTCGATTTACTAACCATTGTTCTGTATCATAATATTCATTTTTACTAATGCTTTTTACTTGCGCTCCATATTGTATTTCTATTTCTTGGGTATAAAAATTTGAAAAATCTCCCTGTTTAATTTCTTCTATAATTTGTCTCAAAATCGAGTCTTCTGTCATAAGTAACAGTTTTTCTAACAAATCAACATTTTCTATATTAAGTAATCAGTGTAGATTCAACCTAAAATGTTTTTAATCTTTATTTATGTTTAAATAGAATTATTGAGGAATGAAAGGAGTTGTGATAATATAGAAAATAAGTAATATACGAAAAAAGCAAATATGGAAAATATTAAAAGACATGAAAAAAGACGAATAAAAGAATATATAATTAGGATGGAAAACAAAATGAAATATTTACGAAAATTAGCGAAGATTTTAATTCTTCTTATATTTGTTTTTATGGGCATTGCATTGTTTCAATTTGAAAGAGAAGAGGAGATACATCCTTTATTGTCAAATCAAATGGAGTTTTATTTTAATGAAAAATGGAGAATGGTTTCTATAGATGGCACAAAAATATCTGAAGCGGAACGAGAAAATCATGATATAATTCAAGAACGAATTAAGACAGCATTGGCAGAAGGGAAGAGTCAAGAGGTAAATTTGCCATATGCAGGAAAAAGTAAAGCAGGTGATATTATTGTTTTTAAAAATACGCTGCCAAAAGAATATGCAGGAATGATATTGAATTTTTCCACCACAGATACTATAGTATGTGTGGTTTTAGACGGTGAAGTTATTTATCAGTATGGAACTTTAGATGATGAAGTACATGAAAAATGGTCTAGAACCAAGGAAAATTTTGTGAATATTCCGGATATATACCAAAACGGAGAAATTTGGATTGAATTGACATCTTCTCGTCCAGATATGGCAGCAGCGCTTAGTGATATAAAAGTTGAAACAAAAAATACCATAGTGATAGGGGTGGTTGAAAATAATATTACTGACATTGTATGCTGTCTGTTAATTATAATTATGGCAATTATTATGTTTGTGCTTGAATTGATACGGCGCTATACACACCAGCCGACTCGTGGAGAATTATTTTTGGGATGTGCGGGATTCGCTTTGGGAATTTATTGCTTTATTAGAACAGATACTTTAAGTATATTTTACAATATATATGAAGTATATGAAATACAAGAGTATTTAGTAATACTGTTTCCACTGCTTTTAGCACTATATTTTGAACAAAATTTATATATGATATATCCATATCGTTTTTCTGTATTATTAGGGTGTGTGAGTATAAATGCTATAGCACAGATTTTATTGCAAATGTTGGGCATACAGAATGTAGAAGATATAGCAAAGGTATCTGCTATCATGATAGGTTTTATCTGCGTGATTACTATAGTGAGTTTGATACAGTTTGATTATAAAAATAAACGCTATCAGGCATTGTTATCAGTTTTAGCAATGTTTGTGTTGTTACTGGGGGGAATGGCAAATATGATTATAAGCATTATTTTCCAAGATACTTATGGTAACACAATAGGAAAGTATAGTATGACAGTGTTTAGTATCATGATGACAGTTATTCATATTTTACAGCTTTCAAAAGAGTATCAGGCAAAAGCAGAGGAAAATGCACGTCTTTTGGAGGAAAAAGTAAAGGTGACAGAACAGCAGAATATACAGTTGACTCAGGCTAAGCAAGATGCAGATATAGCGAGGCATGAGGCTTTGGCTGCGAATGAGTCAAAAGGAAAATTTTTAGCACATATGTCCCATGAAATTCGGACACCCATTAATGCAGTACTTGGTATGGACGAGATGATTCTGCGTGAATCAAAGGAACAAAATATAAAGGAATATGCTATGGATATCTATACGGCGGGACAGACATTATTATCACTGATTAATGATATTTTGGACTTTTCCAAGATTGATTCTGGAAAAATGGAGATTGTACCGGTAGAGTATGATATCAGCAGCCTGATTCATGATCTGGCTAATATGACTTCACAGCGGGCAGAAGATAAAAATATCAAACTTGAAGTAGAGGTTGACCATGAAATTCCTTCCCGATTGTATGGAGATGACGTGCGTATCCGTCAAATACTGACGAATATTTTAACTAATGCGGTCAAATATACACATGAAGGAATGGTGTGGCTGCGTGTTCAATGCAACAAAATAGATGAAACAGCAGTGCTTAAATTTGAAGTAGAGGATACTGGTATCGGTATTAAAGAAGAGGATCTTCCTAAACTTTCTGCAGAGTTTGAGAGAATTGAGGAGGATCGGAATCGTAATATTGAAGGCAGCGGGCTTGGAATGAATATTACGATTCAGCTTTTAGAGTTGTTAGGTAGTAGGCTTCAGGTAGAAAGTATATATGGAAAAGGAACAAAGTTTTATTTTGAATTAAAACAAAAGATTATTGACCATACACCAATCGGAGATTTTGAATCCAGAGTACATCAGATGGCAGAAAATTATAATTATAATACTAAGTTTTATGCACCAGATGCAAAGATTCTGATTGTAGATGATAATGCTGTCAACCGGAAAGTGTTACGGAATCTGTTGAAAGAAACACAGATTCAGGTGACAGATGTGGAGGGAGGTTTGGAATGTTTAGAGTTGGTACAGAAAAATCATTATGATTTGATTTTTCTTGATCACATGATGCCTGAAATGGATGGAATAGAAACACTTCATCATATAAAAGAACTTTCTGACTATCCTTGTCAAAATACGCCCATTATTGTATTGACTGCTAATGCTGTGTCGGGAGCGAAAGAAAAATATTTATCAGAGGGTTTTGACGATTTTCTATCTAAACCAGTTGTTCCAGAAAAACTTGAAAATATGATAAAAAAAATGTTGCCAGAAGAATTGTTGTTAGAAACTGTTATTAATGAACCAAAAACAGTTTTACAACAACCAGAAACGAGTATATCAGAGGATTTTTTAGAAGAGCTTCCTCAAGTCGATGGCTTGGATTGGCATTATGCTTGGCTGCATTTGCCAGATATGGAACTATTGGAATATACTATAAAAGAATTTTATGCTCAAATTGATTCTGCCGCAGATAATTTGGAGCGATTTTATGAACAGATTGCAGAGCCAAAGCAGCTAGAGCAGTATAGAATTCAAGTACATGCTATGAAAAGTCTTGCAGCTACAGTGGGAATTATACCATTAGCAGGGATTGCAAAAATATTGGAATATGCAGCAAGAGATGGTAAAATAGATGTGATCATATCTATGACAACAGCATTTTTGGAAGAGTGGCGTAGTTATGGAGAGAAATTAAAAGGTGTTTTTGGGATAGAAACTGTGGCGAAAAAAGAAGTGACAGACTATTCTGTTATACAGGCTCTTGTAGAAATGCTGAGGATTTGTATGGAAGAGATGGATATTGATCAAGCAGATCAGTTAGTAGGTCAATTGCAGACATATGAATATCCAGATGAAATGAGTCAAAATATCCGAAAACTTGCAGAAGCAGTGACAAACTTAGATTCAGAAGAAGCAAATCATCTCGCAACTCTGCTTATAGAACAGATGGAAAGGAAAATCAGTGATTGAAGGAGGAAAAAATGAAAAAAATTTTATTGATAGGAAAGCTTAACAATGTGATGAAAGAAATGAATAAATTTTTGTCGCAGTTTTTTCATGTACAACTTTGTTCAGAAAATGCAGGTGTTTTGAAGGGAATGTTAAAAATTATAAATCCTGATTTAGTTTTAGTTAGTCTGATTGGTGCATATGATATTGATACATCCATATTTTTTATGTTAAGTGATCAGTACACACAGATTCCAGTTTTAACAATTGGCACAAAAGAGGAAAGCAGTACTTTCTTTAAGTATTATGAAGATGGACAGTTTGAAAATCTAATTCGTCCAGTAGAAAATACAGTAATTATGGATGCAGTGTGTAGGAAACTTGGATTGGACAAGAAAGAAGTAGAGAGGGAAGCAGAAGAGGGAAGAAAAGAAAATAATGATAAGAAGCGCATTTTAGTAGTTGATGATAATGGTACTACACTTCGGACAATGAAAGTTATGTTAGAAGAATATTATGATGTTGCTGTGGCGATTTCTGGAGCACAGGCGATGACTTCTATCGGCAAAAAACGTCCAGATTTGATTTTGTTGGATTATGAAATGCCAGTTTGTGATGGAAAAATGACACTTGAAATGATACGCGCAGATGATGATATGAAAAGTATTCCAGTTATTTTTTTGACTGCGATTAATGATCGAGCTAATATTGAAGCAGTATTGAAGTTAAAGCCAGCGGGATATTTTTTGAAGCCAGCGGTGAAAGATAAGCTATTAGCAGAAATTGATAGAATTTTAAATCTGAATTCTAATTAAATTTTATGTCTGTTTTATATATTTAAGAATAATAGAGATTTTGTTTTTTTATAAAGAAAATTTTTAAATTGAAATGTAGTATTTAGAGATTTGTAAAAAGCAAATTTATAGTTATATGAATAGTTTGTTATCGTTCAAAGTACTTTAAAGTGAAAGGGTCGCTGCGGCAAGGAAGTATTCCAAAGAAGCCACGCTGTTCTTTTTTTGGAAAAGAGAGTTCAATATAATAATAGAATAAGAATGCTGAAATAATAACAAAAATTTCGTACAATTAAGATTGTATTGTTGGTATATGTGTTATATAATAAAACTAAAATATATTTAAAAATAAAGGTTAGTTCAGGAATTAGATTTATGGTTTTTTGTTTCAATAACTTTGTTGCTGGACTGACGACTTTTAAAAAATATGAGTTTGATTGTAGTAAAGGAGGATTTTACATGGATACCCAGTTTGTATGGAGGGATGAGTTCAAAATCGGAGTAGATGTTATCGATAAAGAACACCAGCGGCTTTTTAAGATTATTAACAAGCTTTTTGCATTTAGAGAAGATGAAAAGAGCAGTCAATGGGCATGTCAGGAGGGAATTAAGTTTTTTAAAGGACATGCGATGAAGCATTTTGCAGATGAAGAACAATATATGGAATCTATTCAGTATGAAGGATTAGAGCAACATAAATATATACATAAAGTATTTCAAGAAAATACCCTCCCAGCGCTGGAGAAGGAATTGGAGCAGACAGAGTATGCTCCAGAAGCAATTGATCATTTCTTAGCTGTCTGTGCTGGATGGCTGATTGGACATACAGTGACAGAAGATCTTTCAATCATAGGAAAGTGTATAAGAAAATGGGAAAATCTTTTGCCAAGCGAAGAGCTTGCGGCTATGAAAGAGCTGATCACTCAGTTAGTATTTGATATGTTTCATCTGAAGTCACAAATGATCAGTGATGCTTATACAGGAGAAAAGTTTGGACAAGGGGTATATTATCGTCTAGTCTATGGGACAAAACAGGATAAAAGAAAACAGGAGGTTATTTTAGTTTTTGAAGAAAAGCTGCTGGTTAATACAGTTGGGAAAATTATGAAAGTTTCATCTGATAAATTAAATGCCACGTTAATTCATGCTACTAGATATACAGCACAACAGTTTGTAGGGCGTATTATGAAATACCTTTCAACTGAAGAATTATATGAATTGAAAGAAGAGAATCTTTTATCTTATGAAGAGTTTCAAAGAATATTTGAAAGAGAAAAACTACAAGCCAGTCTGTTGTTTAACACAGAAGAAGGATATTTTGCTTATTGTGTTATTGCACCTCGTATACTTAAAAATGGTGTCGGAACTCCTATTGAGGAGAAAAATGCTATAAAAGAAGTTAAGAAATATATTATAAAGCGAGAGGAGCAGGAAAAGAGAAATAAGAAGAAAGTACTTGTGGTAGATGATTCTAAAAAAGTACGACAGCAAATGAAGGAATTATTAGATGAGGATTATGAGGTCGCACTGGCAGAATCCGTGGTAGCTGCGATTCGGACGATTACTCTGAATAAACCAGATCTGATTTTATTGGAAGATGAAATGCCAATTTGCGATGGAAAACAGACATTAAAGATGCTTCGCTCAGAGAAAGCATTTGCAGATATCCCTGTTATTTTTTTGACTGGCAAAGGAGATCCAGAAAGTGTGAAAAAGATAATGTCTTTGAAACCAACAGGATATCTATTAAAAAATTTAAAGCTGGTGGATATTAAGAAAAATATCGATACTTTTTTTGAAAAGACAAAGGTTTGAGATTTTATGATGTAGTGAGGTAGAGATGAGATTTTTGGATAGAAAGAAAAGGTATTATTGATGTTTATTTGACAAAAGGTTTTCAAAGGGTCGCACAAGAAAGGGTATTCCTATTCCAACGAAACCGCGCTTTCGCTCCGTTCCAGACGTAACAGTACTAAGCGCACAGCCCTTTTGGGCTGTTTGCTAAGTGCTGACGTCTTCCAAGGGGTTTCTTTCGGAATAGGAATACCCTTTCTTGTGCTAGTTTATGATATGGGCTAGTTTGTAATTTGTAATACAGAATGAGTTATTATGATAGTAGATTTATTATTTTTCTATATGTGTGTTCTAAATTTTTCTTTTATATCTTAGAGGTTATTTTCTTTTTTCTTAGCTATATTATACCATAAAATTGCTTGAAAAACAAGGCTGGTAATATTTGCTATACAATGTTATAGTTACAGTTCAGATTTTTACTTTATAGTTATCATGAAATTTGCTTTTCAGATGAGCTGAATGGTAACATGTTATAATTATTTTCCAAATATAAAAATGGGGAGGAATATTTTTGAATAAAGATTGGATGGTTTTATTACAGCAGAAAAATCAACTGGAAAAAGTGATTGAAACGAATAAAACAACAGAACAGTTTGGACTTGTTTTAAGTGAACAGGATGCGAAGCTGATTTTAGAAGAACGAAAAGATACCTTACAGAAACAGAAAAGGGTTGAGTTTGGAGAAGGTATTGTGCCAAAAATCATTTATGAATTTTGTGATTCTAATTATATTGACCAAAATAATTATGTTGATACAATCATTCGATTACAGGAAATATTTTATTTGTATAAAAATGAAATGCAAGACGAAATTACAGATGATGAACTTCTGCATTTGATGAAAGAACAGTTTGAACTCATATGTTTTGGAGATTTAGATTATCTGGAAGGGACATGCCTTGCTAATTTTGCACAGGCGATCCGAGCAGGGTATGATGGGTATAAAAATTCAGATGGTTATGGAGAATATTCTAAATTTGATGAAGTGGAAAGATGGGATTATGAATTGTATCTCGAAACTTTAAAAGAGCTTTGGGGGTAATTGTTGATGGAATATGAAATGGAAGAATTGATAACGATTGTAGGCAGACTGGCGGAGAAATATAATGCTCATGAAAGTACATCTATGACTTATGAAAAAGCAGAACAGTTGATGGAAGCTATTTTATATTGTATTCATGAAACAGAACAGTTTGGAGATAGTTTTATGGTTTCAGCAGGAACTATGCCAATACAGCGGATGTATGAAGTAGGGGCTTTATATGTGGAGAAGAAAGTAAAAAAAGCGTTAGATTTATATAATGAAATGTTACCTACATTTGTTTATTATGGGAATCGCTGTTTATATGATACTTTTATAAAAGGGATGCCAGAATTTTTTAAGTGGTATGACATGAGATTTGAGCCACAAAATACAATTTTAACATTAGATTATCCTGTTATGAAAGATATTTCTGGGTATACAGGAATAGATAAAATTTATGAATTTATTGTGTGTATTCGTTTGGAACAGAAGTTTTTGAATATATTTCCGAAAGATTATATTATAAATATATTGTTTCAATATAACAGAAAATATGAAGATATGATAGATAATATTTGTGAAATTGTTTTTATGGCTGTGATAGGGCATATTTTGGCAGGAAAATCATTATTAGAAGATTTAGAAGAAGCAGATTATTTGAAGGTACAAAAGATAGTTAGAGAAGTAGGTTTATGTGAGATAAAGGAAAAGTTAAAAAATGAGATAGAAATATTTGTGCAGAGATATTATGGGAATTGTGGTGAGTTGTTAGAATATCTTACTTGTTCTATGGATAGTATGATTGTTCGGTTGAAAAATGCAGCGGATAATGGATCACTTCATCAGATGTTTTAAAAAGATGGTGGATTTATGTTATTATAGTGAAGTTTTATAGAAAATTATATTGTTCTGAAATGAAGGGATTTGTATGGAATTTGAAAAAATTTAAGAAAAACTCCAACCATTTTTTATTTGCTGTGTCTATATAAGTGAACATGTTCTATTTATAAAATTTTTGGAGGTTAAGAAACTCAATATGAAAAAGGAAAAGGCAGAACAGATTGTATCGGAATATATGAATCAAATATTTTCGTATGTAAGTAAAAGAGTTTCTAATGAACAAGATCGGTATGATTTAGTACAGAATATTTGTTTACAATTATATCATTCTTTTTGTATAAAAGAAATCAGACAACCAGAACACTATATTTGGGTAGTGGCAAAGCATTGTCTTGTTAATTATTATCGTGATGTGAGTAAACAGAATTTAAAGGGTATAGAGATGCCGACGGAAATCATAGATACATCAATAGGAATGTTGGACAAAGCAGTTGTTGATGAAAATATTCAAAAACTGCAGGAAGAAATTGCTTATTTATCAAAAACACAGAGAACGATTTTAATTCAGTATTACTATGAAGAAAAGAAACAATCTGAAATTGCTGAGTTTCTGAAACTTCCAATAGGAACTGTAAAATGGCACTTAAATGTTGCAAAACAAGAACTCAGGAAAGGGATGGATAAAATGAGAGAAGCAAGTGAATTAAAATTTAATCCGATTGTATTTGAAAAAATAGGAATGTCAGGTTCAGAGGGGATATTAGGAAGTGCATCTAATATGTTTCGGAGTGCGTTATCACAGAATATTGTATATAGTATTTATCATCAGGAAAAAACGGTGAATGAGATTGCAGAAAGTCTGGGAGTATCGCCGGTATATGTGGAAAGTGAATTAGAGTTTTTGGAAGAAATGTCTTTAGTAAATGTAGAAGGTAAAAAATATAGCGCTAATATTTTGATTGAAGAAATAGATGAGGGTTCTCTTTGGTTTCAATATCAGAAAGAGCTATATCCAGAAATATCTGCTGAAATAGGAAACCGCTTGTATGATTTTATTATAGAAAGTGGTTGTTTATCTAGTGATTCAATTATTGGGATAAAGGATAGGAATATGATTTTATGGTCATTGATTTTCTATCTGATGACATGGGAAGAAAATCCAGATGAAAAGAAAATTTTGTTTGAAGAGGCAGCGGATATCCGAGCAGATGGAGGACAAAATATTATTCAAGCGGTTGTCAAAAATGAATCTATGAGCGAATATTATGCAGAAATAGGAATGGATAAATTTGTTGGACCATGCTGGAATGGACAGAAATTAGAGAATTGTTTTGCGATATTATGGCTTTTAGATGGTGCATGGACAGAACATAGGGTTATAGAGCATTATGGAGGTCTTAATATAGCTGGGGAATTAAATAGTTTAATTCATTTTTATCAGGGAGATAATTTACATTCAGAAGAGTATGCAACATTAATTCAAAAGGGGTATATTAGGAAAGATAAAAAAGGGAAATATGAATTTACAATGCCTGTTTTGAAAATGGGAAGTGTAAGAGATGAGCTTCTTGCAAAAGCGAAATGTATAAAAGAAGAAGTTTATTGTAAAAATGAGAAGAAAATTGAAGAGTATAAAAGAAATCTATTAAAAACAGTGCCCAAAAATGTAAAGAAACAGCAGGAATATTTTGTACAGAATATATTTAAAACTTCTGATAGTTGGATGGTTCTTTATGCAGTTAAGGCTTTAGTGGAATCAGGGAAATTAGTTATGCCGAAGGAATCAGAAAAAATGTATGTTTCTAGAATGTTGATTGTAGGGGAGAATAAGAATTAGAGGTATATTTTTTTAGGTTTGTAGTTTAGGGTAGAGAAGAAATGAAGTTCCGCTTAAGATAAGGAACTATTCCAACGAAGCCGCGCTTTCGCTCCGTTCCAGACGTAGCGGTACT
>OFGM01001988.1_pt1 | contig 10570 bp, 9 predicted proteins | sample 1521741 | NCBI WGS metagenome assembly OFGM01 (sample SAMEA3504079, study PRJEB24116) | mouse gut metagenome | biome: mouse gut; feature: mouse-associated habitat; material: faeces | place: Denmark | collected 2011
ATAACTAAAAATTAATGATGTCTACCGCCATGATGACCGCCGCCATGATGACCGCCGCCAGAATATCCAAGGCTTGGACAAGCTCCATCATGATAGCCGCCGCATGTCCCGCAATTCAGGCTCGGACAGGCTCCGTCATGATAGCCGCCGCATGTCCCGCAATTCAGGCTCGGGCAGGCTCCGTCATGATAACCGCCACATGTCCCGCAATACGGAGTCGGGCAGGCTCCGTCATGGTAACCGCCGCATGTCCCGCAGTACGGAGTCGTATATGCAGCCGTCTCAGCTACGTCAACTGTCTGATTAACTGCCGTATCTGTTGCCGCTACTTCCTGGATAGGAGAAGAAGGGTAAATATATCCCGTGCTAGAAACACCGGCGCCATTGCCCTGGCAATGATTCCAATCATAATTTAAACATAGGTTTCTATTAGCAGTTTCTACGCCTAGATTATAAAAACATTGATTGTGATGGCTGCCGGCATAATAAAATGCCGCCTCCTGTCCCTGCAGCTGCCCGCCGGAAGCCGCTGCATACACGGTTCCCCCTCCAATAGCAAATACAGATAACATACATGCTAAAACTACAAGCTTTTTCTTCATTTTACCTCCATTCCGTGCCTTGTCGCACAAACTGGCAGTTAGTGAAACAATAAAAAAATTCTTTCACTCTTACCTTCTCAACTTTGCCCCATCTTTTACTTAAAGATTTTCCCCTTAATCTTCCTTACCATACTCCCTGAAAAATTTACTTAAATTTTTCAATGCCTTTATCAACACCATTGTCTGTTCCTGATCTAAATCTGCCAAAGTTGCCTTAATCATCTCGTCGTGAAACTTCTCATGATGGTCAAAGGCATGTTCTCCTTTTGGCGACAATGAAATTAAGACCACCCGGCGGTCCTCTTCACTGCGTATCCGGTTTACATAACCTTTCTTCACCAGATTATTGATTGCAATGGTTAACGTGCCCACTGTCACCGACAGAGCTTTTGCCACTGTGGACATATTCTTAGACTGATTCTTGCCAATCGCTTCTATAATATGCATATCAGTATTGGAAATATCCTTGAATTCTTCCGTTATGATGGCTTTTTCCTCAATATCCATAATTTCATTAAACAGCTTTACTAAAACGTCGTTAATGGTATTGTAATTATCCACAAGAATACCTCCTAGCTGAATGTTTTCCACAGATATACGGTAAGTATAACATAAAAATAATTAACTGTCACACTTTTTCCAAATTTACATAGAATAAAACAACTGTAACTTTTGGAGTAGTGATGCTATGCTGAATTACTTATGGGGCTTTATGATTGTCATCGGCATTATTTACGCCGCCCTTACTGGAAATCTCTCAGCAGTGACCAGCGCTGCCCTTGATTCTTCCAAGGAAGCGGTAACATTATGCGTTACGATGCTCGGCGTCATGTCACTCTGGGTCGGACTGATGCGCATTGCAGAAAACTGTGGAATTATTACTGGGGCTGCAAAATTTTTGAATCCCCTCCTTCGCTTTATGTTTCCCAATATTCCAAAAAATCATAAGGCAAACGAGTATATTTCCACTAACTTGATTGCCAACATGTTCGGACTGGGATGGGCAGCAACCCCCGCAGGCTTAAAAGCAATGGAATCCATGCGAGAACTCAACCATCACCACAAAGTGGCAAGCCGGGAGATGTGCACGTTTTTGATACTAAACGTATCTTCTTTCCAATTGATCCCTGTTAACATGATTGCCTACCGCAGTCAATATGGCTCCGCAAATCCCACGGCCATCCTGGGACCTGCGATGATCGCAACTTTCATCTCAACCCTCGTGGGCGTGATTTTTGCCAAGGCAATGTCCTGTATGCCAGAAAATTCTAATCATACATACAAGAAAAAAGGAGGACGCCTATGAATCTCCTCCTTTTTCTCTCAGATGCGATCATACCTATTCTAATTTTTTCCATCGTAGGCTACGGAATGATCACCCACCATGACGTCTATGACGACTTTATCAAAGGCGCCAAAGATGGATTACATACTGTTATCGGAATCATGCCTACCTTAATCGGGCTGATGGTAGGGGTCGGAGTTTTGCGTGCATCGGGTTTTTTAGATCTTCTCTCCTCGATATTAGGCGTCATAACCGAACCACTGCGGTTCCCAGCAGAATTGGTACCCGTTTCCATAGTAAAAATGTTCTCTTCCTCCGCTGCCACAGGGCTTGTCTTGGACATTTTTAAGGAATTTGGACCAGACTCTTACTATGGAACGATTACTTCTATTATGATGAGCTGCACCGAAACCATTTTCTATACCATGAGTATTTACTTTATGACCGCAAAAGTTCAAAAAACCCGTTATACCTTGCCTGGAGCGCTGCTTACCACTTTGGCAGGCACCGTGGCAAGCGTAATTCTTGCCCAACTTATGTAACACCGCTTTACTTGGCGGCTAAATGGCGCAGCGCATTTCTGCGCCTTTAGCAATATCAAACGCCGCTTACTTTAAAAGCCCGCTGTCAACTTTGTGCAGATACTTCTTAGTCTCCGCCACTACCACTCCACTGAGCGCCACAATAGCAATCAAGTTGGGAATTGCCATCAATCCATTAAAAATGTCCGCAAGCGTCCACACAGCGGAAACTGTCATGAAAGGTCCAATAAAGACGCAAAGTATGTAAAGCCACTGGTATGCCTTGAGCACCCCAGGGCGGCTGCCAATCAGATATTCCAAACATTTCTCACTATAATAATTCCATCCCAGGATCGTGGTAAATGCGAAAAATACCAGGCAAACCATGAGGATAAATGAAGAAACCTGAGGTTGGAAAGGCAGTCCTATCTGAAATGCACGAGTAGTTACATCCACGCCGTCCAGCCCTACGTCCCAGCTCCCGGTAATCACTATGGTAAGCCCTGTCATTGTGCAGATAATCACGGTATCGATCACCGTGCCCAGCATAGATACCAGTCCCTGTGCCGCCGGCTCGTCCGTCTGTACTGCCGCTGCTGCAATCGGAGCGCTTCCTAGTCCGGCCTCATTAGAGAAAATTCCTCTGGCAACGCCTTTTTGCATTGCCGCCAGCATAGCCCCCAAAGCTCCTCCCGCTGCCGCTCTCAGTCCAAAGGCGCTTTGAAAGATTGTGACAAATGCCGCCGGAATTTCAGAAATATGAAACATTAAAATCAAGAAAGCCGAAACGATATAAGTTCCTGCCATAAATGGCACAATTACCTGTGCCACATTGGAAATACGCTTAATTCCTCCAATTAATACGAGAGCGACACAAAGAGTCAGCAACAGCCCCGCTATGATAACGCTCCAAGAATACTCTCTTTCAAACAACTGCAAACACCATTGATTTTCGGGATCAAAGAAACTGTTGACCGCGCTGGTTATCCCATTAATCTGGGTAAATGTCCCGATCCCCAAAAGCCCGGCGCCAATTCCAAAGATAGCAAATAGCTTCCCAAGCATCCCCCGTTCGATATAATAAAAAGGTCCCCCCACGATATGTCCATCTTCAGCCACGACTCGATACTTAATCGCCAGCAGGCATTCCGCATACTTTGTAACGGTACCTACAATCGCTGCAACCACCATCCAAAACAAGGCGCCTGGTCCCCCTGCCACCAGCGCAGTTGCCACGCCCACGATATTTCCTGTTCCAATGGTCGCAGACAGCGCCGTGCACAGTGCGGCAAAGCTGGACATTTCCCCATGCTCGCCCTTTTTCTCATTTGCAAACAAATTGCGGAGCGCTAAAGAAAACCGTCTCACTTGCAATCCCCGCAGACGAATCGTCATAAAAATCCCTACTGCTAAAATAAGCACAATCAGAGGAATCCCCCATACCAGGTCGTCCAACTGTTTTAAGACGTCATTAATCGCCTTTGTCATAATCTTCTCCTCCTAATCAAAATACCTTCCAAACTGCGGCATCCACTCTGCCAAATAAATTTCATCTCTTAATATTGCTTCAAACACTGGGGTTATGCAAGCTGTTAAAAGCTCTATGACTTGCGCCCAGGGAGGATATGGCTCCTGCCTGCACCTTCCTTGCCTGTTCCAGCGTTTTCTCATATATCCATAATTCTGATAGCCTTGCAAAATCTCAAGTCGCTTCATTGGGGATGGAATCGGAGATTCCATCATCAGCCGATGCAGTCCCTCCCACAATTTCCTGCCTTCCAGATATTCTTTCTGAAGCATTTCATAGATATCTTTATACCAGGATAAATCTCTTAATAGCTCTAGTTCGTTTAAGATAACATAAAATGCCAACGCCAGATATTGTTCCGAAGGAAATGTATAATACACAAAAGGCTGCTGATCATACATTCCCCGGCGGATCTTTTCCACGGAAAACATATCTTGCTTCGAACATGGTATCAATTTTAACTCAAAAGGAAAATGAAACTGATCGTTTCTTATATTCAAAAAGACGCTGACAGGCATTTCCTTGCGATCCAAAAACCATTCCTGGCTTTTGCAGTGAGAAATCTTAATCTCTTTTAAATCCATATTTTCGCCTTGCAATTTCTCCTTTTGATTGGAAGAAAATATATTCTCTAAATTTGCTATGGTATCTTCTATCTTGTGTTCTGGAACAAAAAACTCCATCTTACGGACCAATATCTTCTGCTTCTTATTAATTTCAAAAAAATTATCATTCTTTAATAGTATTTTCTCACTTTTTAAAAATGACTGCATTTTTTTCAATATTTTTTCCGCTGCTAATATTGATACAAGGTAAATAGATGGTATCTGTTCTGAATTCTTCACTCTTTTTACACTTTCCATTTACAGCACGCTCCCATTTGGTTTTGTATCATCTCTCTTTTGCAAATCTAAAATCAAAGATCATCTTTCCTAATCCATCCCTTTTGATCTTTTCCATGATTTTTTATTATATTCCTAATATAAATTCCTGTCAATTTTATTCATGCAAACATGATTCGCTCCTGCTATCGGCTATTACTAAACGTTTACTTTCATTATACTCATATTTTATGAAAAACTTTACAAATAATTTATTTTCATGTAAAATAGTAACTTGTAACTTTCAAACATATTAATATAGAAGCAATGGAGAAATAGAATGGAAACACATGAGAACAAAATGGGTGTTATGCCCATAGGAAAATTACTAATCGGCATGTCTCTGCCTATGATGATTTCCATGCTGGTTCAGGCGCTATACAACATCGTAGACAGTATCTTTGTGGCACAAGTAGGAGAATATGCAGTCCGTGCCGTATCCCTGGCATTTCCAGCGCAGACATTGATGATCGCCGTGGCGGTTGGAACTGCAGTTGGTATCAATGCGCTGCTATCAAGAACTCTCGGGGAAAAAGAATTTGACAAAGCAAATAAGGTGGCTGGAAATGGCGTATTGATATCTGTCCTATGTTATGCCGTCTCCGCCATTGCCGGAGCAGTTGCAGCGAAACCTTTTATTTACAGTCAGACAGATGTGGAACAGGTACGAAATTACGGCGTGTCTTACCTTACCGTTTGTACTGTATTTTCTTTTGGAATCTTTCTGCAAATTTGTTTTGAACGATTGCTGCAGTCCACCGGGAAAACAATTTTTACGATGATTACCCAGGGCGTTGGAGCCATTATCAATATTATTCTGGATCCAATCCTGATTTTCGGCTTGTTCGGATTCCCCAGGCTAGAAGCTGCCGGAGCTGCCATAGCCACTGTAACCGGGCAGATCATTGCCGCATTACTGTCTATTATTCTGAATCAAAAGTACAATGACGAAGTACGGCTGACACCTCATGCGTTACGTCCGAATTTACGCTTAATCGGTCAAATCTACGCTGTGGGCGCGCCTTCTATCGTGGTTCAAGCTATTGGATCGGTGATGACTTATGGCATGAACTTGATTCTTTCTGCTTACGGGATTGCCCAAACAGTGTTCGGCCTATATTTCAAGCTTCAAAGCTTTATCTTTATGCCGGTTTTCGGGTTAAATAACGGAATGGTACCGATCATCGCATACAATTTTGGCGCGGGCAAACGGGACAGAGTTGTCAAAACGATTAAATCCAGCATCTACTTCGCCATAGGCATCATGCTGGTAGGGCTGGTGATTATGGAATTATTCCCCGCCCAGCTTTTAAGCATGTTTAACGCCACCCCTGATTTAATATCCGTCGGAGTCCCAGCGCTTCGGATTATCTGCCTCAGCTTCCTGTTTGCAGGCTACTGCATCGTAGTAGGAAGCGCTTTCCAGGCATTGGGAAATGGCGTTTACAGCATGATCGTGTCCATCGCCAGACAGTTAGTTGTCCTTCTTCCGGTCGCGTACCTCCTCTCCCTAACTGGAAATGTCCGTAATATCTGGTGGTCATTTCCGATTGCAGAGCTTATGTCTCTGGCAATGAGCAGCTACTTCCTCTGGAAAATCAATCGCAAAGTGATCTCTCACATTGGGACATAAAGAATCGTAAGGCACTGCAAATTTATTTTTTGGCTCATCTGTCAGAAAAGATGCGGGATGTTTTTCTTTCGAAAATACAAAATCCCGCATCTTCCTATGAAAGCCGTATGTTTATCCTATCTCCTGCGGCGCCGTCTTCTCACCTTAATCTCCTTTAAGCCGCTCCTCATCTGTCTTCTGCTGGAAATCTTATAACGAATCAAATAAAAATTATCTGCCAGAAGATAAACTCCAAATCCCAATCCTATCAATCCAACCACTGCCACAATTCCTATCACGATATACTTTATATTAATTGTGACAACTTTTTTCTGCGGTTCTGCTGTCTCTTCCATCTCGTCTTTAAATTTAAATTCTGTGACTTTGGCATCCGTAAATTCAATATCAGTTCCGCCAACTTTGCGCTTTCCATATTTATATTCGATGCGTCCGATCAAATTACCGTTTCTTTTGGATTTCTTAATTTTAGGTACCGCATCCTCAAATGCCACAGCTTTCGGAAGAACGATATATCCTTCTTCATTTAATTTTGTAAAAGAGTCCTCGTCCCCAAAAATCTTATTATCAGAAATATTTTTTTCAAAACCCTTTTCATTTTCAGCAATATTCCAGATTTGATAATTTTCAAAGCAGTAATCAAGTAGCGACCTGGTATCTGTGTAATGGTTTGGCGACATTTCACGCATTACCACGCAGATCAATGTCATGCCATCTTTCTCGGCAAACGTCACCAGCGTGCTTCCGGCTACGCTGGTATAGCCCGTCTTGCCGCCGATACAATATTCATAGAGATACTGCTCGTCCCCTTTGTAATTATTCCTCATTTTATGATGATTGGAGAGGTATGTTTCCTCCTGATGCTTGTTGGTAGGAGGAATGCTGTAACGCCTGGTGTTTACAATCATGCGGAACAAGTCATTTTTTAACGCCTCTCTGGAAATTAATGCCATGTCATAAGCACAAGTCCAATGATCCTCATCCGGCAGCCCATGCGGGTTATTAAAGTTCGTGTCTTTACAACCCAGCCTGTCGGCCTCTTCGTTCATCATATTAATAAAGTTATCATAATTACCCCCTGTATGCTCTGCAATAGCGTAGCCGCATTCATTTGCCGATTCCAACATCAAGCCATAGAGGCAGTTGCGCATTGTCATTACTTCTCCCACGTCACGGGATATTCCCGAACCTTCCGTGTTGTACACAGCTTCTTTCGAAAACGTCACTTCCTCTTCCATTCCAGAGTTTTTTACAGCTAGCAAGCTTGTCATTATTTTGGTTATACTTGCCGGATAACAATGATCATGAGAATTTTTCTCAAAGAGCACTGTCCCGGTAGATGCCTCCATAACAACCGCTGAATCCCCTGCAATCTGAGGACCTTCCGGCCAGTATTTCTCTGCCTGAACCGGAATAACCTGAATCTGAAATAAACAAACTATTCCAAGCATCAGGCTTTTCCATCTCTTTTTGTTCTTCATGAAATTTTCTCCTTTATGTTCCTATTCTTCCTTTGCTTTTGTAACAAACTGTTATCTAAATCTTTACAAAATTATTACATTTTCTATAGTATATCATATCCAAAGAAGCAACGCAACTTTCCTATAAACGTTCTTTTTACATTTCTTTCTTGTTTTCCTTACAACGCTGTTGTAAAATATGAGCAGAATGCCAATTGACTCTGCATTTTCAACCTTTTGGTTAAAATTCATTGTAAATCATGTCTAAAGGAGCAAAACATATTTATGAGATTAAGAAATATTCCAGGTTCCCGTGAAGCCATCGCCGAAAATCCCTGGTGCATTCCGGAGGAATGCCACCCAAAAGGAAAATGGCACGATATTTTTAAAAATGACCATCCCATACAGATTGAAATTGGGATGGGAAAAGGAAGATTCATCCTAGAGCTTGCGAGGCAAAATCCAGATATCAATTATGTAGGAATTGAAAAATATTCCAGCGTTCTGGTGCGGGGACTTCAGAAAATGGAAGAAACTCCCCTTGAAAACATTCGTTTTATCCGCATGGATGCAGAAACGATCTGCGAGATGTTCGGCGAACATGAAGTAGATCGGATCTATCTCAATTTTTCCGATCCATGGCCCAAAGACCGGCATGCCAAACGTCGTCTGACCTCTCGTGAGTTTTTTAGACGCTATGATCATATTTTAAAAACAGACGGCAGAGTGGAATTCAAAACAGACAATTCCTCCCTGTTTGACTTTTCCTTAGAAGAAGTAAAGGAAGCTGGCTGGCGCCTCGATGGATTTACCAGAAATCTCCATCATGATCCGCTTATGAACGAAGGCAATGTAATGACCGAATATGAAGAGCGGTTTTCTGCTATGGGAAACCCAATTCATAAACTAATTGCCTCCAGATGACAAAAAAGGCCTATGGCAGCTTGCTTTAGCGACATTTTTCTTCTCCGCCACAGGGCAATCTTTCATGCATCAACGCCTGACACTGTAAAAAGCTGCCGCAAATAGAAACTAGTACAGGAATGCACTCTGCGTTCTAATTGCGACAGCTTTATTTATCTCTTGTCTTGTTATTTAATTTCTATTACTCGAGCCGGCTCATCTTCATCACTATAAGTGATTTCAATGGTATCTCCTGACTGATATTTTACAATCTCCAAAAGATCTGTGTTTGTCATATCTACGTCAAAAATTTCCTCTTTCCCCTCCAGTGCAAAGTAAATATGGGTATTTGATTCTATATTTACCGGGAAAAGATTTTTGATTTTTCCTGTGACAGTCTTATGTTCCTGATCAACCGGACTGGTTATGCCATTATTTTTCAGCAGCTTACTATAGGCTTTTTCACATTCCCGGATCGTATCTCCTGTCGCCACCCACTGATACTTCTGAATATTGACCATTCCATACATTTTCACCAGGCCTGCATCGTCTTTTAATGCCATAAAGTATGTCGGCTCACCAGAAATATTGAGCAATAGCGGGAATGTCGCCTGATACCCAAGATTCTGCACCTGACCTTCTGCCGAAGACATGGCAGACTCTTCCGTAGCACCCTCTATCTTATAGAAACGAGTCTCCATCGTCCTTTGATTCATCAATACGAAGCCCACGTTCGATTGGTCTCCGCTGACGCTTGTCACGCCAGAGTATACCCACACATCATCCTCCAAAGCGATATAATTATATCCGTTTGTCGTCTTAAGACAATCTTTTTGCCCTAAGATGCTGTTAAAAAATCCATGTTTTAACGTACCGCTGTAATCATAGAGATTCATCAGCAATTCTGCTTGATACACCTTATCTACCCATTGGGGCACATCCTGAATCTCATAATCCGTACATTCTCCATTCACAGCATTGCAAATCACTACCCGTCCTATGGTCTCTCCTCCAAACAATCCTACATTGAATTTCTTCACAGGACAAATCCAGAACGGAGTCCCTTGTTCGTCAATTTCAAAGAAAATCTGATCTGTAAAAATATAGGTGGGATAACGAAAACGCAGATGTCTGTATATGTTGCGGTTTAAATATTCTGCTTTGGAATATTTAATCCCCTGCTCGAGCTTGACGCACTCCGTATCCTGCGTAGCCATGTCAATTTTGATATATGCCGGAATTCCCTTGCTCTGATTCGTCAGCCATTTGATAGGGCTAGCATAAACAAGCGGCGTCACCCGGACAGGCTTATTATTGACATTAATTTGGCTATAATCCCCAGAGACCTCAAATTGCGAAACCATATCTACCATGCTGCCCATCTTTCGGTTTCCCAACAATGCTGCCGAGTCTTTGTCTAAAATAGGAATCGTATTGTAATCTACCTGTGAAATATCCTTTGCAAAGTCACGTTCCTGCACATCCATTAATTTTTGATACTTTTTGGCATTAATAATCGGAGATGATAAAAGTGCCCCGATTGCCAACACCACCAACAAAATAGCGGCAATGCACAACCCCGCCTTTGTCACCAGTCCGGCTTTGACATCTAAATTGATGCCACCCTTTTTGATTTCCACGGTTTGATGTTCCTCAAAAATTCTGCGAACCATCGACAAAATACTTATTGCGGCAATCCCTCCGATTAAAAACCACCAGGTACCCACGGAATGAATATTTATTGCCGGAATCGTAACATA
>OFGM01001993.1_pt1 | contig 10545 bp, 8 predicted proteins | sample 1521741 | NCBI WGS metagenome assembly OFGM01 (sample SAMEA3504079, study PRJEB24116) | mouse gut metagenome | biome: mouse gut; feature: mouse-associated habitat; material: faeces | place: Denmark | collected 2011
GCCATAATCATGTTGTTGGAAAGTGCGTTCAGACCGTAATATATCGCCGGGGCAGGCATGAAAAGCTCCTGTGTGCAGAAAGGCACTAAAATAGCCGTACTCTTTGTGGTAAGCACACGCTCAATCCCCGTATCGTTGCAGCCAATCGGCGCACTCGCCATCAGCCCCTGCTCTTGTAAATACTGCATACACCTTAAATTGCAGTTTGCCTGCTGGATAATGCCGGACACCCTCTGCGTGATGTTTTCAAGCGCCTTCTTGCTCCTGCCAAAGCAGGTAATGAGGAATGTCATCTTGATAATCTTCTGGTTGCTGGTGTTCAGATCGTCAAGCAGCTCTAAGGTATCCTTTTCGTAAGTGATGATGTCCGTAGGCAGAATGTCCATGTCATATCCTGAACGCACTGCCTTCTTCTGTTCCTCAATCTTCATTTTCTGGATATTGGTAAGAGCGCCCTTTAACATCTTGATCGCCTTTACCGGGTCCATCGTCTGCATATGCAGCGTGATTGTCAGGTTATCATCAATGTCAAGGAGCTTCTTTAACAGCTCGTCATTGAACCTCGGCGCAATGATGTCAAGGTAATGGACGCTCCCGTACATCTTCCCTGATTTGAAGCGGCTCGGATAACGGAAATCGAATCCCGGCGGCGCTATGTAGTCCTTTACGCTCTTTCCCGATTCCGACAATTCCTTAAATGAAAAACGGAAAGGCTCCATTGTGTCCTGGTTGAAATACTCATGCAGGACACGCAGGCGCTCCTTCCCGTCAAGGCTCCTGGCATGGGTGCCGAGGTTTAAAAAATTCTTGATGACATCGGCTTCTATGCTGCCCATCTTCGCCTTTGCCTCCTTGTAGCCCTTGCACTCAATGCCAAAAATAAGGTATTTTGATTTAATAATCCCGTTATTGCCCTTTGCTGCCTGTTTCTTTAGCATTTCCGTGTATTCCTCACGGATATCGTCAAATTCATCACCCTGCAGGGGTATGTCAAACTGGTCTATCAGTGTCTGCTCGTTGACCTGCCTGTTGAATAAAAACAGCTCAAACCGTATGGACGGGTCAAAATAGTTGATGAGCCTGCTGTACTCCTCTAAAATCTCGCCCTGATCCTCTATCTCCAGAAGGTCATAGTTGATGTCAAAAAACTCAACCATTTTTGTATAGTAACCGGAAGATACCTGGCAGATGCCGTCATGGTACATCTTCCTGAATGTGATTGTTTTCTGCGCCGTGTCCGGTATCTCCGCTTTTTTGTCATTCCCGGAAAGGGTGCTTTTTAACTCCCTTAACCGTTTCTTTTCAGAAAAATTAAGCCCCGCTTTTGGCTTGGCTTTGCTGCCCTGCGGCTTTTTCTTCAAGATAACGCACCTCCTTCTTTATTTTTTCCCTCTCCTCCAGCTTCTTGTAGAGGTTTTCCGATTTATAGGGACGTATCCCCGGCGTGAGCAGCTTCTGACGCACCATGAAGTATAAAATCTTCTCTGCCGGGAAACCGTCTTTTTCATACATTGCCAAAAAGAAGAATGGCAGCATTGCGCCCACCATGATAAGCGCCGCCCCCTGTGTCCCCAATACCCCTTTGGTAAGGAAATATAAAGGCACTCCCACAAGTGCTGCGCCGGAAAAGCAGATAATCTGCCTTTTGGTAAGGTTCAACGCCACTTTTGTCTTGATTCCACTCAGGTCTTTTGGCACTGGTACGGATATTGCCATAGTCTGCTCCTTTCGTGGGCAATGCCCGCCAAACCGCCAGCTTCCATGAGTCCGCTGTGTTTAGTGGGCATTGAAAATTGATTTTGATAATGAGCCTGTCTTGAATAAACTGAAACAGAGGATTACGGTATATGCCGCAACCGACCACAATGCGCTGTGTAAATTGCCTGCCACTGCCACGCTTGCCACAAGCACAGCATAGATCGCCACGCAAACCATGATGAAGAACCCCTGAAACGCAAGGGCGACAAGCCCTTTTAAGTAATTCGTCCCGATTGTACCCCATTCCCGGTTGGTAACTGTCGCTGCCGGGATTGGGGCAACTGACACATAAAGGTATATTTCAATCATGCGCCCGTATAGAATGACGGTGATGAGGACGGACATGATTTTCATACATAAGCTGATGACCATAGTTTCCAGACCAAGACCGATAAGCTCCCCTATCCCCATTGTGTCAATCTGGCTGTTGAACATGGTGGTAAGGGTAGCCTGCACGTCAAGGCTTGTAGAGCCGGATATGGAAGATGCCGCCTGTGTCACCACATGGCTTCCCACATCAAACACCGCCATGACTATATCAAAGGTCTTGGAAAGCAGCATGACAGCGATACAAGCCTTGAATAAAAAACGGAAGAACAGGCTTGTATCAAAGTCATGCATATTGTTTTTGTCGATTACCATTGTTATCAGCTCATAGATCAGCACAAAACTGATTATCATGCCTGCTATGGGGACTACCACGTTTTCCGAAAGCGTCCGTATCATGCTGAATATGCTGGAGTTCCAAGTGCTTGGTGTCTTGCTGACCTCCCCCGCAATCGTGCCGACCTTATCATTGACATCGGAAAACATGGTATCAAGGTTATTAAGTACCCACCCCTGCAGCATCTCCTTTATGAAATCAGTGATTTTGTCTATGATGCCGCCCATTTATCTTATGAAAACAGGCTGGAGAGCTGTGGAATCACCGTCTGCGCCACAATGATAATGCCCCCTCCACTCATAAGCTGCTTGATTCCCTGTGATTTTGCGCCCGATTGCGATAGGTAAGCCTACAGTTTCAAATGTTTCCGGCTTTTCCCCCGCTTAGCACCGTGCATGCGGCTTTCACCGCACACGGCGCCCCATCGAATTTAGAAATTGTTCATTTTAAACATAACTTACACACTTCGTTACAGCATTAAAAGATTTGTTATGCGATTACAGGCGTTCCCGCCAGTTTCCGCAGTTTATTCAGTTTTTCCAGTTGTTTTTTGTTCAGTTGGAGTTCATTTAGGTACTTCTGGATTGTTTCTCCCAAAGTGGCATGGATTAAGATATGTACTGCTTCGGTTACAAGAACAAGGTTGCCATATTCATCTGTACCACCGTTTTCAAGCGGCACTTTATGGTGACAGCGAATGTCATACGGCATAAGGTCAGCACCAGTTACGGCACACCTCCCATATTGAGCCGCAAACAGCGAAATTCGGTTGTCTGCGAACTCAATCGTTTTATCCAACACAGGGTTTTGCATGAGCCATATCATCGTATCGGTATTGATACCAAGATTTTTATGGATTTCTGCCCGTCCCTCCGATGTATACCGATTGACGGTTTTCTTTTTGTGCTGGGCGTTTCTTGTTTGGACATATCCCATTGGAATGAGAGGGTGTCCGTTTAGAAACCTTAGCTGTTTACTCTTGCCATACCGTTCCTTGATATATCCACGTTCCAGTTTTCCTTTTGGTGTCAATTCCCGCAGTCTGTTTGCCATTTGCAGTTTCAGTCCATAGGACAGCTTTGGAAAATCTACGCTGATGTGTGTTGCCAGACGGTAATAATTGTGCAGTCCGGCAACCACGGAATTGTATTGCTGAATGGCGATGTATTGCGCCCGGTCATCTGCCGGATTCTGTATCGCCCGGATAGCGGTAGATATTTTCTCCTTTGCCTGCTTTACGGCTTTGTCACTCATGTGTGAACAGACCACATATTTTTCCCTTTGGGACAGACTTTCATCTTAAATCCCAAAAACTCCGAATACCGCTGTTTTAGATTGATGACTTTAGACTTTTCCGGGCTGATTTCCAGTCCGAGCCGGTCTTTTAACCATAGCCGCGTTGCTTCAAGCGCCTTTTCAGCGTCCTGCCGGCTACGGCAAAAGATTTTGAAGTCATCGGCGTATCCCACGATATACATTTCTTTGAGATTGCTCCGTCTGAGCGCCCGGTAGGTATGGCTTTTAATGTCTGTGCCACGGGCATTCTGCCGGGTTTTGTACTCGTAATGGGTAGGCATTTCCTCCCACTGGGAAGTTACCCACCAGTCAAGCTCGTTCAGCACTATGTTGGAGAGCAGCGGCGACAAAATGCCGCCCTGCGGTGTTCCTTTGGTCGGAGTTATCCTCGTTCCATCTGGAAGTACCACCTGTGCCTTTAACATCTGCTTGACGATACACAACAGCTTTTTGTCCCGGATACCCATTTCCCACATCTGCCTTATCAGCTTGCCGTGGCTTACATTATCAAAGAAACCACGAATATCAATATCCACCGCATAATGCAAGTGCTGTACCTGCATGAGCCGACAGCATTGTGCTATGGCGTGTTCCGTAGAGCGGTTCGGACGGAAGCCGTTGGAACGCTCATGGAACTTTGCTTCACAGATTGGTTCAAGCACTTGTAAAATACATTGCTGCACTATGCGGTCAACAATTGTAGGAATCCCCAGCGGTCTTGTTTTTCCGTTGGGTTTGGGGATTTCCACCCGTTTCACCGGGCGGGGAGTGTACCAACTGAACTGTTTTTGAATAAGCCGGACGTATTGTTCCTCACGAAGTTCGGCAAGGTCTTTGATTGTCCGCTTATCCACGCCGGGAGTACCGCTTCCTTTGTTGCCCTTAATTGTCCGATATGCCAGTTTGATGTTTTCCTCACTTGCAATCAGGCGCATGAGGTTCTGAAAGGTCTTGCCGTTCAGGCTGTCAGCATACAGACTGTCAAAGATGCTTTGCAGGTCGTAATACTCCGTATAGCGGATTTTGCTTTGTTTTGGTTTGCGCTTTTGCTGCTCCGAAGTCAACACAGGCACCCACCCCTTTCGGTTAGGATTTTCTTTGTCATACTCGAAGCTGTGTTTGTTATGTTTTCAGTTTTTGTTTCTAAATCCGACTGGTGGCTATCCCTCCACGGGCTTTTTATTCCCGCTTCACAGGTACTGTGCCACCACTTTCGCCGGGATTAAGATAAGTTATAGCGATAGTGGAATATCATAACTGATATACCAGCATTTCCTGCTGGTTTTCGCTTTTCCTCATCAGCGTGACATCAGCCTGCAACAGCTTTATCATTCACGTCCCGGTTTACCACGTTCCAACAATCCTATCATTAGATACTTTTAGGCGCTTCCTCTAAGCCTGTGCCCAATTCAAAGAATCTTACCGCCTGTAACGGTATGTGGACGTTCATAACAACCAATCTTACTAATCCACGGACACCCCAATTTAATGGGGAAATGCCTTTCGACAAATCCAAACGTTTAGACCCGTACATTCGGAAGTACGCCAGTATTTTCATACATTCTCACCATGAGTATCCGACACCCGGCATATAGGTGACGCCGTCCACCTCTGGACAGGTTTCGTGCGGGAAAATCCCGCTTACGGTCACTCTCTGCCGACTTCACCGAGCTTTTGACGGTTAGGCAGTTGCATACCGCCGCCAATCGGAGTATCAGTGTGGGCATTTCAAGGCGTTACCCTGTCATTCCACCCATCGGATTGTCAGTTCTCCTAAGATTTCAGGCTTTTTAGCCTTTCGACTTAGTGCGTAACCTTTTCAGTTACGAACGTGTCGCACGGTTGTCATTGCCGTAACCTTCCAGAAGGTTGATCACGCCCCATGCGCCGAGGCCGGCACCCAAAGCAATAACCAGGATTTTCAGGGTATCAATCGCACTTGTAAAAAAAGCCATAAATGTTGTCCTCCTTTAATTTAAGAAATCATGTTTTTGTGTTGTGGCCGTATCAGGCCGGAAACGAAAAAACGCCCCTGTGCTTTAAGAAAATCTGCATAAAGCACAGGGGCGGCATGTTCCAGGTCATACCTGGAAAGTATTCAGTTGTCAGGGAGGGGCGCGAATCCTCAATAGGACCTCCTTCCGGTGAAAAAAAGCCTGCCAAAGCCAGAAACTTTAACAGGCAGCTACATCATCCTGCAGCCGGAGCCTCCAGATCCTCCGCTGTGACCTCATAATTGCGGTACAGCTCGCCGGGACGCACCGGCATTTTCGTAGATAAAAATTTCTCAATGTCAAAAGCGTTCTTCTCATTGAAATCGGAAAGCAGCCGGTAATTTGGGTGTCTGGTAATATCGTATTTCCGGGAGAGGAAAGGGCGCACGCCCCTGATCTGCAGCAGACATTTCCCGCCGTCCATCACGGCCAGCTCGTCCACCGACATCAAATCCTTTCCCAGCTTCTGAAAGTTCTGGCCGTGGGATTCCTGGTTGCCTTTGGTGACGCTGGTGTTATACATGTCGATGGTCTCTTTTCCGAGCAGGGAATTCCAGCTTTTCAGCGTGGTTTCCTCCTTGCCTCCCAGGAAAAGGGAAGCGTCACAGTTGCCGATGATGGTGTCCATGTTGTCCTTATAAAGCGCCTTTAACTGGCTCTGCGCCTGCAGGACCAGGCAGGCCGAAATCTCCCTGGAACGGATCGTCGCCATCAGCTTTTCCAGGTTCGGAATCTGCCCGATATTGGCGGCCTCGTCGATCAGGCACCGCACATGTACCGGCAGCCTGCCGCCGTACCTGTCATCGGCACGCTCGCACAGCAGATTGAACAGCTGCGTATAGGCCATGCTGACAAGGAAATTGAACGTCGCATCCGTATCACTGATGATAAAGAACAGCGCTGTTTTCCTGTCCCCGACCAGGTCAAGCTCCAGCTCGTCATACATGGTGATCTCCCGGACCTCCTTAATATCGAATGGCGCCAGTCTGGCGCCGCAGCTAATAAGTATGCTTTTCGCTGTCTTGCCAGTGACGTTTTGTAAAGGACTTTTTAATCAAATTCACAGAAAATTTACATTTCAGGGCAAAAAAATAGAGCCAGGAACCTGTTTTTTAGATTCCCGGCTTATTAACTTTGTTTATGTGTTTCTATCAACTTTTTTATTACCTGCCTGTTTTTGCGTCATTACTTGGAAGAAAAATATAATTTCTCTAAACTCTTATCAATATAACAACAATCATTAACGCTAATTATTTTTTAATGATTAATACAACTCTTTAAGTCTGAAATAAAACTGTCTATTCCTCCACTCATATCTTGCATAATATTATAAAAAACTCGAACCAACATTCTCCCATCAACACCGAGAAATTTTCTCAATTCTTCGAACCAATCATGATGGTCATTTCCATCAATCGTTGCCAACATAGTTATTATCTGGCTATCGCTCTTTCCCATACTATCACAAAATTTTTTAATGTTTTCTGCATTATGCAAGTATTCTCTATATAATTCTTCCAATGGTTTATTCCCCGGCAGAAAAACCCATTTCCATTGTAATTTCTCTGTATTTAAACGATTTCTCATATCTCCATCATATACACCTATAAAATCGTATTTAATTCTATCACTTGCCGGAAATTCAAGACGACAAGAGATTGCTTTTTCTCCACCTTCCGCAATGTCAATTGTATATCTTTTCAAAATATATGGAGCCTTATCCTCTAAAATAATTGAAAGAAAATCATATGCAACTCTATCTTCAACAAACAATGTTCCCATATAATTTTGCGAAACACCTAATATGTCTTCAGCCATCATATTGTCATCAGGTTTTGTAACCATAGCAATATTCCCCATTCTACTCACAATTCTTATATTACCATTTTTTATATGTTCTAACAAATATGGAGAATGCGTAGTCATAATTATTTGAATTCCTTTTTCTGCCATTTGTTTCCCCAAGTAATTTGAAAAATGCATTTGTGAACATATACTAATGTATGTTTCTGGTTCTTCAATAATGACAATTGTTCCCTGATTACATTTATTTATGCACCAGAACAAATATAGTAAAAAGTGCTCCCCTCTCCCCATACTTCGAGAATCATATTCTATTTGATCAATGGTAACCTGAAAATATGGCACAGTTCCTATTTCTTCAATTTCTTCAAACTCCCATACTCTGCAATCTTGATATCTTTTCCCCGTCAAATAACAGATATCCTCTATTTCTTCTTCAGACAACCTATATTCTTCATTTTGTTCAAGTAATTCTTCAAAATTTGCCTGTTTAATAGTAAACTCTTGAATATTATTACTTTCATCACAATCCAAATATATAATTTTATCTAAGTCATATCCAGTATCGCAAAGTCGATATCCCGTGCAATTTGAACATCGGATTTCCTTTTTTTCGCTTACAACCTTTCCATTAACCGTACTTCCTTTTAACTTATGTCTGTCACTTTCTGTTAAAATTACTCCTAAAATATCTTTTACCGCAGCAATTACCGTACTTTTTCCTGCTCCGTTCAAACCACATATTGCAGTTATTCCGTCTGAAAAAGAAATTTCTTGTAAATCGTTTAAGCCATTAAGCTCTACGCCGGATACACTATTTAAATATTTTCTCTTATATGCTCTATCCCAATAATCTGTTTCTTTCGCCTTTCTCATTAAAACTTTTCTCCCCAATTATATTTTTCAACAATTTTCTCAAGTGTATAATTTAAATTTTCAAGTTCTTTAAATGTATTTATAGTATAAGTTCTGTTTCGTTTCCCCATAACATATCTCTAAAAACTGTAATAATAATGTCACGATATATAATTGAAAGAGCGTCTGTACTTCCCATACTAGATCTTTGGTTAAAAGTATTGAGCATTATCTCAAAAAATGAATTTCTCTTTTGCAAAGAAGAGAAAACTTCTATGTATCGTTGATCTACTTTTTTGTATTTTCCTTTTATAAAGGCTCTACAAAATTCAAAGTAACCAATAACATTTTTTAATTCCGTATCACTCAAAGACAAATTTCTACGAATAAAAACAAACCAGCTAAAAATTGTTGCTTTATTAAATGAATATTTAAAATCATCCCAACCAATAATACACTCCATAAATTTTTCTAAAGTTTTAGCAACTATCCTAATACACTCATCTGAAAAAGGTATTGCTTGACGATATTGAATCGAAATATCATTAGATGTTATCTTTTTCTTTAATGTTCCCGTTTCAACTGAAAAACAAAATTTTGAGATAATTTCATCGTAAGCCAGCCTGGAATTTGAAAATCCAATTGTTTCTTTACTTGCTCCTAATGCAACAAACTTATTGGACAATTCTTTAACCTGATCTCTGGTAACACCAATATATGCATTCCTTTGTTCTGCAGACGTTAACGTCGTAGGCTGATTTAAACGATAAAATAATTCTGCCGGTTCTTCTGGTTGATATTCTGTTAATCTTATAATAACAATACTATATTGCCTAAATTGCCTTTCCCATTTTTTAGGAAGATCACGATAATGCATACCATCTAGCTGAATAAGTTCAGAATTTTCAGGCAGAATTTTTCCGTCAATACAAATTATATTATCATAAAAATCTCGTATAGCTGCTAATCTTTGCTGACCATCTAATACTTCATCTATGGATTGATTATTATGTATTACATGGATAGGTGGTATCTTCCAACCTCTTAATATTGAATCTATTAACTTTTGTTTCTTCTGAAGTGTCCAAATCTCCCCTCTTTGAAAGTCCGGTTGCAAGTCCATATCTTCATTTTTTATTCGATTTACTATTGTTTCGATTTCTAAATCTGTAGATTCACATTTCATAAAGTTTTATCCTTTCTTACAACTATATTACATTTCAGAGAGAAAATTTCTACTGTTTCTGTTCAAACTGTTTCTAAACTTTAATCTAACGAAATCATAAATAACTTGTTCAATGTCAATTACTACAACTAAACAATTTATTGACTTTTTATTCCTCTTGTCCAAGTTCAATTTCAGCAAGAATAAGCTAAGGCCCTTTTTTAGATTCCTGGCCTACAGTTCTGTTTACACTGTTCTTTCGGCTTTCAATTTCTTTACTTCATCAAGAGAAAGTCCAGAAATACTCGCAATTTCTTCCAGAGCATATTTTCCAGCTGCCAGCATACGAAGCGCAACTTCTTTTAAAGATTCAATTCTCATATCCTCCATAATTTTACACATCTCGCTCACTCCTTTCGGATTTTCCTTCAAATACCTGGTACGGTCTGCCATCAGCTTGAAATTCATATCATCGGCATCAGTGCAGTTAAAGTCGTGCATCAGCTTCCCTATGTCGGAATCACCCCGATACTCGCCATTCACATAAAGAATATGTTCCCCATCCGCGAAAGGTTTACCCGTGGTAATGTTCATTCGCTCGATAAGATAAATTGGCTCGCCTTTCCCGTAAAAGTCCTTTTCGGTGATGAAAATGGTATATGTATCAGGCAGTTCACGAAACTCCTGTCCAGCGTCCAGATTTTCAATATCCAGCACACTGGAATGAAATCTGGCCCGGTGTGGGTCTGCTCCCTTATCCTCCCGCTGAATTTCCATATCATACTTTTTCCCGATAGAATCCGTCCCGTATGCGTCCAAGCAGATAGAACGTGCCCCAGCCAGCCTTTTCATATCCTTCTGTGTTTCACAATCAGTAATAATTAAATCCGATTTATCAGTGATAATGCGTAACACAAATTCAGCCAATGGAATGTTATCCTTGAAAAGACAACGCATAAAGTCATCATCGATTGGCCTTAACAAACGCAAACGTTGCAAATCTTCCTGAT
>OFGM01001995.1_pt1 | contig 10543 bp, 10 predicted proteins | sample 1521741 | NCBI WGS metagenome assembly OFGM01 (sample SAMEA3504079, study PRJEB24116) | mouse gut metagenome | biome: mouse gut; feature: mouse-associated habitat; material: faeces | place: Denmark | collected 2011
GGATAAATCTAGAAATTCATCTGTTTCTTTTTGGTTTTCCTGTTTTATTTCTGAATCTTCTTGTTCTGGTATTACTGATACACGATTTCCCGAAGCACGATTTCTTCCGCCTGTGCCGTAAAACTGTTTACTGCCTGAAGCCATGCCATCTGATCGCGATCCTTTAATTCCTCGTTCACGCCGCCCTGTTTCATCATCTCTGCTATTATCAGGTCTGCCTGTTCCTGTGCCTGCTGGTCGGTCTGGTACAGGTGCAGCATCAGCCGTCCGGTCAGCAGCATGGAGGTGTATGTCCCGTGGTGGTGTTTCTTTAGGAAGTTCTGCCGCAGTATCCCGTACTTCCCTAATGGCTTCTCCTCCATTTCGTCCTCTCCGTCCAGCATCAGGTCTGGTATTTGGTAATCCCCGTTTTTCCTGTATTTCAGCTCTGCCATTTCCATTTCTCCCTTCTATACTTTCACGCTTTAAAGTGTTAAACTGTTCTTTGTCTTTAGTATAACCGATGCGCTCTATTTTTTCAAGTGGTTTTTCTGCTTTTTCTGTAGGGTTTTGCAGCCATTCTGGTTTGTCCTGTGTACGGATTGCCCTGCCAATCTCTTGTAAAATCCCCATTGACAAGGTACTGACAGCATCACCCAGATGATGCAAGACGTTAGGTGTGGAAAACGCTGTAATTCCTTCCAGTTTCTTATCCTCCAGATAGTCAGACGGCTCCAGTCCGCAGCGCACCAGCAGCGTATATTGAACACTGGCAGTCAGGGTATTACCAAAACACCCTTTTACATTAAGTGTATTAAGCCCTTCTAAAAAATCTTTCTTTGTATCATAATCCAAATCCCGTAAATATTCTGGGTAAATTTTCTTTACTGCAAAGGAAGCGATTTCCATTAAACGTTTTCCAAGATCCTGTGTGCTGCTCTCTCCATACTGGTTTTCCAGTGCGGTAAGGACAGATGCATGGTATTCCTGCCGCATTTCCCAAAGATACGGCATCTTTGCGCCGCGTACTGGACGGGTGTCCGCCACATCAAATACATATTCCAAACGTGGTCTGCCGCTTTCACTCTCGTGAATCAGTGCAATCCCCTTTGCACCTGCTTTTACCCATCGGCGCATTTTATCATTCCATATTTCCATTGCTGCACATGCAGTAGCATCCGGGCGTTGTGCATAGATTAGGAGCTGGTCATTAAACGAATACTTATAAAGCCTGGAAGCAGTATGCAGATAATGTTTCCAGTTGTCCACATTCTGCGTGACTTCACGGGCTGTTTGATCTGCCAGATCGGAAACAAGCTGTATTTTTCTTGCCATGTGTGACCTCCTTTTTTTTCCAAATAAAAAAACCCATAACTGGCTGGTATGCCTTTGTCATGGGTTTCTTTCTGTTTTCTATTCCTGTTTTTTATTATCTGTTTTCCCTTTGTTGAATTTTTCCAGCCACAAAGCAAATCACTTCTTCTGGCGTTGGAACTTTATCTCTGCATGGTACACATTTCTGGTAAGCCTCTGTTATACCTCCGTCTTTTGGCGGATTTTGATATGCCCAAAGGATCGCCTTCTGCATTTCGCTCCTGACTTCTTTGATTGTTACACCATTTTTTCGCGCAATCTGACGGTATATTTTTCTAATACGCATTGTGTGCCTCCTTTTCTATCTTTACTGTAACTCCATAATCATCTTGATTATAGGGAATTGTATTCTATATGTCAATGTTTTTTGATGATTTAATTCCTCATTTTTGCATAGTATAGGGAATACAATGATAGAAAAAAGGACGGTGTAATAGAATGGAAGAATTTTTTCGTCAGCGGCTGGCACAGCTCCGTGAACAAAAAGGGGTATCTGCAAGGGATATGAGCCTGACTTTAGGGCAAAGCGAAAGTTATATCAACAAAATCGAAAACGGAAAAGCATTTCCCTCGATGCAGTTATTTTTCTATATCTGTGACTATTTTGCGATTACTCCAAAGGACTTTTTTGATTCTGGAAACAGCAATCCTGCCGCCATCGAAGCACTTACCAATGATTTGAAAATGCTGACAGACAGCCAGATTGCCAGTATCGCAGATATAGTAAAAGACCTGAAACGGTAAAAATGCCCTGTAAAATACTTCGTATTAAGAAATACCCCACCGTTTCCGGTTCATTTGTTCCAATGCTTCCCTTTGGGCAGGGGACAGGACACGGGGAGGCGTGATTTTCAGCCATTTCTTAGGGAGCAAAAAAGTCAGTGCGCCACAGCCGTTATCTTCTGTACAATGCACTTGTTCTGGTTGCATCTCACATAATGCTGAAAGCTGCCTTTTAAGGGCATTGTTATATGTATACACACTCGCCGTCTGGTCTGCTTCATTAAATTGAATAATTGTTTCTTTTTCATATTTAGACAACTTCATCTTTCCGTCCCTCCCCTTCCTCTCTCTGATACGGACTCCCGCCCATTATGCGCCACTTCTTCCTGATGCCGTTTCAGGCTTTCTATCAGTGATGGGCGTTCCTTTTTGAAAGAAACACGTTCCTGTTCTTCGCCCACCCTCTTATAAAAATCTTCCTTTGCTGCTTCCTTGCCGCAGAAATAATGTCCCCAGAAAAAATTCTCTCTCCCAGACTGTTCATCATTTGTCACATTACGCGCCCACGTTACATATGGCTGTGGCGCTTTGGAATTTTCTGCAAGTACATACTCCATATGCCCGACAATCTCATTCTCCAATATCACATAGCCCTGATTGCTGCGCGGGCTTTCATTATTAGGGATTCCGTCAATCATGTTGGCGTTTTGTTCCGTGGAAAGCTCCACGGTTTTCAAATCATTTTCTTTTTCTTCAAATCTCTGTTTTGTTTCCATTTATGCACCTCCTATTTTTTTTGGTCAAATTCCAGCTTGAAATTGACATATTTTCCTCCGGTATCTTCCATAACAATCGTTGCATCATACAGAATTCCTTTCTTTTCAGAATAAAGTCCTGTCATCTTTACTTTTCCGTTTTTCAACAAGGCGGAAGCAACTTTTTTTGTCAGCTCCTTGCGTTTACTTTTGAAATACAGGTTCTCTTTCCAGAGGGCAAATCCGCAAGGCGGAGTATCTTTATATCCAGCACAGTAAAAATTCTTTTTTCCTTCGTAGACTGGTTTTTTGCAGCGTGGGCACATTCCAATCACTTCCTTGTCAGAACCAGACAGGGAAGATTCTGTTTCTATGTTTACCCCTTCATAGGATTTTACAAGTTTGCACACCATGTCTGTAATCCCCTTTAAAAAATCTTCTGGCATACGTTCCCCACGTTCTACTTCCTTTAGGGCAGCTTCCCATTCTGCGGTCAGTTTTGCGGATTTTATAGTATCCGGCAGTATGTTTACAAGTTCCATTCCTCTTGCGGTAGGCAACAGGCACTTATTTTTTCGCTCCACAAATCCGCTTTTTATTAGTTTTTCAATTACGCCTGCACGGGTGGCTGGCGTACCAAGTCCTGTGCGCTCCACATCCTCTATCTGTGCAAATTCTTCTGCGCCTGCGTTCTGCATGGCAGAAAGCAGTAAATCTTCTGTATATCGTTTGGGCGGGCTTGTTGTCCCTGCTCTTAAAAGTGCATCTTCTGCGGTCAGTTCCTGCCCCTTTGTAAGTTCTGGCAAAGGTACAGGCGGTTTTTCCTCTGTTTTTTCTCTTAAAGTGCCAAGAAATGCCCGTTCCACTCCCTTCCAGCCGCAAAAAAGTTCCATATGCCCTTTTGCTGTAAATTCCACTCCTCCACAGGAAATCATAACGGTTGTGTCTGCATATCTGTACTTATCTGGGCAAACAGCACATAAGAGCCGCACGACAAGTAAAGCAAGAAGGTTTCTCTCGCCAGTTGGAAGTTCTCCCAGACGGACATTTGCGGCTTCTTTTGTAGGAAGTATGGCGTGATGATCGCTAACTTTGGCGTTATTTATTACTTGCGCTGTATGAACCACACCGGAAAATCCAGAAGTAAACGGAAATATACTTGCAACAGACTGGCACAAAGCTGGCAGCCCTTCTGCCATATCTTCCGTCAGATAATGGGAATCTGTACGCGGATAAGTTACCAGTTTCTTTTCATATAAAAGCTGGATATAGTCTAACGTTTGCTGTGCAGTATAACCATACAGGCGGTTGGCTTCCCTTTGTAATGCCGTAAGGTCATGGAGTTTTGGTTGTTTTTCCGTTTTTTCCTGCCTCTCTGCTGCTTGCACTGTGACAGGTTTCCCCAAACAGAACCTGCGCAGCTTCTCTGCATCTGTTTTGCTGGAAAAACGCCCGCTTGTAACCTGAAATCCACCACAATCCAGCTCCACCGTATAAAATTTCTCTTTCCGAAAGCCGGAAATGGCGGCTTCCCGTTCTGCTAACAGCGCCAGCGTCGGGGTCTGCACCCGGCCCACGTTCAGGGTTTTGCCCTGGTACAGCGTGGTAAACAAACGTGTGCCGTTGATGCCGATCAGCCAGTCCGCCTTGGCGCGGCAGAGGGCGGCGGCGTAGAGATTATCGTAGTTCTTCCCGTCCAGCAGGCGGTCAAAGCCTTTCTGGATGGCGGTTTCCTCCATTGAGGAAATCCACAGCCGCTTGACGGGCTTTGTGCAGCCGCACAGATGGTAAGTCAGGCGGAAAATCAGTTCCCCCTCGCGCCCTGCGTCCGTTGCACAGATTAAGGCGGTGACATCGGCCCGGTGCATCAGGCTTTTTAAGGTTTCAAACTGCTTTTTGGTGTCCGGCAGCACCTGGTACTGCCACGGCTCCGGTAAAATCGGCAGGTCGGCATAGTTCCATTTGGAATAGCGGGGGTCGTAGGCATCGGCGGGGGCAAGTTCCACCAGATGGCCGATGCACCAGCTTACCAGCCAGCCGCCGCCCTCCATGTAACCGTCGCCCCGGCTTTTTGCGCCTAACACCTTAGACAGAGCCATCGCTACCGACGGTTTTTCCGCGATCACAAGTTGCATTTTTCTCACGCTCCTTTTTCAGATTTTTGTAGCATATCCCCACGCAGGGCGCATTTAGCCCATAGGGACAGCGGTGGCAGGGATGTCCGGGCGGATGGACGGGGGAAGCAGGCGCGGCGCGGCCAGGGGACGGCCTTTGGGTCATCATCCGCTCAAAAGGGCTGTTGGTAAATCGCATCAGTCGTCCTCCCCGCCGTAGTTTTCAGGATAGTCCGGTTCCTCCGGCTCATCATAGGCTGTCGGTTCCTCATAGCCCGTCTGCCGGGTTTCTTCCTGCGCGTCCACATCCTCGTCCTCGTTGACCGTTTCCTCCTCGTCCCCGCCGGTCAGTTCGTCAAAGTCCTCCGCATCGTCCAAGTCTTTTTTAGGCTTATAGATTTTGAAGTAGTAGCCCGCGCCGCCAGCCGCCAGCGCCACAAGCAGCACTAAAATCAGTGTGCCGGAACCGCCGCTTTTCGTTTTCTCCGGCTTTTTATCGGGTTCGGTTTCCGTATCGGTCACAGGGGCTTTTCCGGTACAGTCTTTCCGGTTCAGGGTGCAGACCGGGCAGTCGGTGTTGACCTCGCCGGCGGCGCACTGTTCCGTACAGATGCAGGCCGGCTCCGGGTCGGGGATTGCGTCCGTCTGCGGCGCATCGTCCTCCTTGACTGCCAGCGCCATCAGGTCGGCTTCGGTGACGGCGTTGAGGAAATACACGTTTTCCGTATCGCGCTGGTTGTCGATAATCAGATAAAACACGTTTTCATCCGGCGTCTGGATGGTGTAAAACTCCTTGCCGTCCTCATTGGTGGCGTTATCAAGCACCGTGGCCTGGCCGTCCGGGGTCAGGGGAACCGGGTCGCGGGGCGTGGTGTCCGCTTCCTCGTCCGGGGCGGCGCTTGCCGAAGCGGAGGGCTTTGTGCCGCCCGTGCCAGCAGCCGGTTTTGTGGCGCTTGTTGCCGGGGCGGTAGTCTGCGTGTTGGGTGAGGTTGTCGCGCCCGTTGTGGGTGTTGTAGCCGCAGGCGTGGTGGTTGTACCAGGCGTGGCGGATGTACCCGGCGCGGTGGTTGCCGGGGGCTGTGTCTGGCCGGTGGAGGGCTTCTGTTTGTTATCCTCCGCCTGATAGTTGGGGTTTTTGACCTGCACGATTTTTGATTTGTTTCCCGCAGCGTCCACCGCCTGCACCGAAAGCTGCTCGTAATCATCGGGCAAATCCCGCAGCGGTACGTCCAGTGTGCCGTTGGTTAAATCGGTGTATTTCTCGCCGTCAATGTAGATTGCCGCCACGCCGGAAAGGTCGTCTTTGGCTTCTGCCCGGAGCAGCCGCCCGTCCATGCTGGCGCGTAAGGTAGGCGCGGTGCGGTCGAAGCACTCCATATAGCGGGATTTCTCGTAAACTTTCCCATCGTGGCCGGTGGCGCAGACATAGACGGTGCAGTTCTCCGAAAGGTCGATTTCCCCGTACCAGCGGTTTTCGTTCTGCTTCAAGCTGTCTGTCACATCGCGCCATTGCCCGTTTTTCTCGATTTTTACCTGAACGAGAGCAAAGCCGTTCCCGTTTTCATCGGTAATGCGAAACTCGGCGGCGGCGCTGCCGGTCGCCCAGCCGGAGGGCGGTGTAATCTTGATGGAGAGATTGGATGCCGGGATGGGCGCGGGGGCTTTGCCGGTGCAGCCGGTCAGGTCGGCTCTGCAGATCGGGCAGTCGGGGTTGACCGCGCCAAGCTCGCACTTGTTTTCGCAGACGCAGACCGGGACAGGCGCAGGGGCTTCGACGGTGCAGCCGGCCAGGTTCAGCAGGCAGACGGGACAGTCCGCATTGACCGCGCCGGGTTCACAGTGGGCGGTGCAGATACAGACCGGCTCCGCTGGCGGTTCCGGCTCTTTGCCAATGCAGCCGGTTACATCCTGCTTACAGATGGGGCAGTCTGCATGGAGCGTGTCTGCCGTACACCGTGTTTCACAGATGCAGACGGGTTCCGGTTCCGTGGGCGGTTCCGGCTCTTTGCCAATGCAGGCGGCTGCCTCCTGCACACAGACGGGGCAGTCCGCATTGAGGGTGTCCGCCGTGCAGCGAATATCACAACAGCAGGTGATTTCTGCCTCGGCGGTGTCATGCAGCCCCTCGGCGGCAAAGGCCGCGCCCATCAGGGGGAACATTGTCCAGGCGCAAATAAAAATGCACAGCAGCATCGCCGCCGTGCGCTGAAAGCGTTTTGTTTTCATATTCATATACTCAGATTTCCTCCTTATCCATGTTTTCAAAAGTTCGGGCATTGCCAGCCGGGGGCATCTTCGCCCCGCGTATCATATCCAGCAGCCCCCGCAGTTCCTCCGGCGAAGCCGCCACGCCGCGCACCACCTGCAAGATTTCAAGGTTTTCCTGCTCGGTGATCTGCTTCTCCAAGTCCCGCACACGGGCCTGCCACTCGGCGGCTTTTTCTTTGGCTTTCGCCAGGTCGGTTTTTAATCGGTCAATCTTCACGTTGTCCCTCCTGTTCTGTTTGGAATATAATCGGAAAAGTTTTTGACAGTGTAAAAAATCCGCTTGTTGTTCACCCAGCGCTGAAGCTGGCGGGTGATTTTCGGCGCGGTGGGGCGGTCGTAGACCATCCCATAGGGGGCATAGCCCATGCCGCGCAGGGTTTCCACCCGGTACAAGTCCTGCTCATGGGTGCTGCCGTAATTGGTCAGGACGTAGACGCGCCGCTTTCGGTCGCTCTTAATGGCGGTCAGTTCCAGAAAACGCTTAAAATGCCCGGTCAAGTCCTCATTTGGATTGTCCCAGGCAAAATGCACCGCCTTGGTGCGTACCCGGTTTAGGAGCGCCACATTGTCCGGCGTAACCAGGCGGATGTCAAGCCCCTGGGAGAAGTCCACCCATGCGCGGCTTTCGGCAAGCTGTAAAATCAGCGCTTCATGGTCGGGGCAGGCGAGGAGGTTTGCGTCCAGCAGCTTGATTTCTTTCTGCCCGTCCCAAAACTCGGACAGGTCAGCTACCTTGCGGCTTTTGCGCCCCTCCTTGCCGCTGACAATGCAGAATCCGCAGTTTCGCGGACAGCCACGGCTCAAAAAGCCATAGGCGGTATCGGAAAACTGCGGATATAAAGAAGCGTCCGGGCGGGTGTGTTCCACCGCATCCGGTAAATTTTCCCTTATGCCGTAGCCCGTGCCGCCTGAAATGACGGCATCGGCATTGGTAACGGCAATCGTATCTTTCGAGTAGGTATCTGTGAATACCCGGCTTTTATAAACAAGGTCGTAGTGGTTCCCTGGGTTCCACCACTCAACCAGGTCGCCCCGCGCCTTATGGTACGCGGACAGCTTCATCAGGCACAGGTTCGGCCAGTTGTGGGAATCCACATCAATCAGTCCAATTTTCAAATCATACCTCCGTTTCTGGCAAAAATGCTTAAAAAAGTGTTTCAGGGTAGACGCCCATATCCGTACAGATGGGCAGACCAATAGGGGCTTCCCGTATTGGCGTAGGAGATCGGGTCGCCGCAGTGAATGAACCGCCCGCCGCCCACATAAATCCCAACGTGGCTGACCGGCCCCGGAGAGCTGTATGTACCGGTGAAGAAAATCAAATCACCGGGCTGTGCGTTTGCCGAAGATACCGGGGTACACAGGTTATAAAGCCCCTGCGCCGTCTGCCGTCCCACGCTGCCCACGCCGGACTGGTTAATGACCCACGAAACATAGCCGGAGCAGTCAAAGGATGTGGAGGGGGAACTGCCGCCCCAAACGTAAGGCCATCCTAAAAATTTTTCTGCTTCATGGAGCATCGCTTCAAAGCTGCCGTCCCCCATCGGTTCGCCGGAATAGTCCGGGATAGCCGGCCCGCCGGGTGTGCCGGGGATTGCGCCGGTTCCATCGTCGCCGTTGTCCACGAAGAAATAGGGATTTAAGTATTCGCCGTTTAGCATGACCTCTAAATGCAGGTGCGGCCCCGTGCTGTTGCCGGTGCTGCCAACGGCGGCGATCACATCCCCGCGTTTTACTTCCTGGCCTGCGCTGACGTTTAGGCTGGAACAGTGGGCATACCGGGACTGGTAGCCTTTATCGTCCTCAATCACCACGCACAGCCCGTAGCTGCCCGCGTCGCCAGCCGATACCACGCGCCCGTCCTGCACCGCCAGAATCGGCGTACCCTGCGCCACGGCAAGGTCAATGCCGCGATGCAGGCTCTTTTCCCCGCTGATGGGGTGTACCCGCCAGCCGTAGCTGCTGCTCACGTTCCCCAGCCATGAGAAATCAAAGGGGTTCCCAAACGCCTGCCGGTTGCCGTAGGTCTGCATATACACACCGTAGCGGTCGGTCTGTTCGCCGGGAGAGAGATGGCTTTGTGCCACGGCAGACAGCGGGCGCACGGTCAATGTGGTTTGCAGGACGTACCAGTCATAGGGGTCGCCGTCATCGTCGTACCGGGTTTCCACAATCACTTCACGGGTGAGGGTGTACTGCTCGGAAAAAATGCGGTCGATTTCAGACTGAACCCCTGCAAAGGTAAAGGCATTGAACGCCGTGGAAAGGTAGCCCAGCAGTTCATAGGGGTTGTGGCTGATTTCACCGATGTTGTAGCGGTATTCATCATAGCCGGGGTAATTTTCCTCGGTATTGTCAATGTCAATCTGTAAATCCGTTTCCTTTTCGGTGTAGTAAAGGTCGCTCTGGCAGATTTCCCCCTCGTCGGCCATGTAGGACGCAGAAATATAGGAGGACTGGAAGCCGGAGAGCATGGCGGTGCAGGAGGTCAGGCCCGTGGCAAAGAACATCACCACCAGCGCCAGCATTGCAACCGCCAGAAAGACCGCCTTATGCGCCGCCGCATACTGGGCGATGGCGCGGGCAATCTTGCCGGTGGCGGTCAGGACGTTTTGGGTAAATTTCGCGCTCTGTTTGGCTTCATGGGCGGCCTGGGCGTATTTCCGCTTGATTTTCTGTTTCTGCACCCATTTTGCCAGCGCGTTTTTGCGTTGCAGTTCGGGATTATCCCGCAGGGCGGTCTGCCATGCAAGGTCAGTGTGCGCCCGCGCCGCTTTCTGCTGTGCTTTCCGTAAAGTGCGGTAGGGCTTGGCGCGGCGGCGGTTCCGTTCCCAGCGCAGGACGCGCCCCACGCCCTGCTCGGCAACCAGTTCGCTTTTGTGGGCGGATTCCAGAGCCACGTTGTTATGCTCGTATTCGCGGATTTTGCTGTGCAGCTTGATAACCGCCGCCATTTTCACCGCGCCGGCCCCACGGGAGAGCAGGGAGGGCCTGCGGTATTCCGGCAGCACTTCCTCCTCAAAACGGAGCCGCCGTTTCATTTTCCCGCTGGCTTCGTCAGGCTGGCGCTCCATGTGCAGGCGGCGCTTGGCAGGCAGCTTCATTTGTGCCTGCTCCACGCGGCGGTCTGCGCGTTCCGTGCGGCGGACGGCCTTGTTATATTTCTTTTGTTGGCGGATGGGGGCATCGGGTGCGGCATCGCCGGCAGTTTCCGAATCTTTGGCGGTATCCTCAAATTTCAGGCGCGTCCCCTGGGGCTTTGGCCTGCCCTCGGATGCTGTCTTATCCTCCGGCTTGGCGGCGTGTTCCGCCAGCTTTGCCGCCTGCCGC
>OFGM01001999.1_pt1 | contig 10507 bp, 11 predicted proteins | sample 1521741 | NCBI WGS metagenome assembly OFGM01 (sample SAMEA3504079, study PRJEB24116) | mouse gut metagenome | biome: mouse gut; feature: mouse-associated habitat; material: faeces | place: Denmark | collected 2011
TCCTGAAAGCATTTATCCAGCCTTTTCAGGCAAATGCCGGAGAGCTGGGCAATGCTTTTCAGGGGACGGCCTGTGGCAGCGTCATATCCGGTCTCCCCGGTAAGGGCGATGGTGATCGTACGGGCGTCCTTTACAGTATAGCCTTTTCGACTGTCATTTATGATCGTACCGTCGGTTTCCAGCATAAGAGCCGCCAGAAAGGCCATGCCCGGTTCTTTTTCATCATAAAAGACTGCTTTTTCACATGCAAAATAGTTGGGGTATACAAGACAGGGAGCATGGCCGGAGAGGAGCAGCCTGCCTTCTTTCTTCTCCAGACAGTGGGGCATGGGGCTGTCCAGCCAGATGTGGGCAGTCATTCTTTTTTTTGGTGCCTGAAGCTGTATGATCATTGCCTGATGGGGATAGGAACAGTACAGTTCCCGTTCTTTGGGGCCGTTCTGGTCTGCTGTAATGAAAGGCAGATTGATATTGCTGCTCAGCACGCCGGAAAGCTCAATCTTGGCTTTTTCAGCCGCTTCACGCAAGCGCTGCATAGCCTGTTTGTCGCCGGAAAGGTCAATGCCCTCCGCCTTTTTGAACTCGGCGGCCATCCAGTCCATGACGCACTTGTCGAAGTCGTCGCCGCCCAGGCGGTTGTTGCCCGCGGTGGCCAGCACCTCAATGACGCCGTCGCCCACCTCCAGCACGGACACGTCGAAGGTGCCGCCGCCCAGGTCGTACACCATAACCTTCTGGTCGGACTCCTTGTCCACGCCGTAGGACAGGGCGGCGGCGGTGGGCTCGTTGATGATGCGCTTGACCTCCAGGCCGGCGATCTTGCCCGCGTCCTTGGTGGCCTGCCGCTGGGCGTCGGTGAAGTAGGCGGGGACGGTGATGACCGCCTCGGTGACGGTCTGGCCCAGGTAGGCCTCCGCGTCCGCCTTCAGCTTCTGGAGGATCATGGCGGAGATCTCCTGGGGTGTGTAGCTCTTGCCGTCGATGGGCACCCGGTAGTCGCTGCCCATCTCCCGCTTGATGGAGGAGATGGTGCGGTCGGGGTTGGTGATGGCCTGACGCTTGGCCACCTGGCCCACCATGCGCTCGCCGTCCTTGGAGAAGGCGACGACGGACGGGGTGGTGCGGTTGCCCTCCGCGTTGGGGATGACGACGGCCTCGCCGCCCTCCATGACGGACACGCAGCTGTTGGTGGTGCCCAGGTCGATACCGATAATCTTAGACATGATATTGTCCTCCTAACAATTTGAAAGAAAATATAGTTTATAACAAAACCGCTTATAATTCGAGGCGTTTTTTCCTGCTCTTTGCGAAACCCCGCAGATAAGCCGCGTACGCGTCCTTGTGGCGGACGGTTCCCGCCTGGCTTTCCGGCAGGTTCAGGCTCTCCAGGCTCTCCCTCGGGTGCCTGCGGGTTTTCCCATCCCGTTTCCCGGCCTTAAACGCGCAGCCCGCGCAAATGTGCCGGCCTCCGTTCCGATCGTCCTGCGCGTCGGGAAGCGACTCATATTTCTTCGCATACCGATGCTTCTTTTCACAAATCACGCTCTGTTCCCTCCTCAAAAAACGAACAACCGAAATTTCCCCCTCAGTTCGCCACCCTCACCATGGAGAACCGGATCACCTTGTCCCCGCAGGCAAACCCCTGCTGGAACACCTCCACAATGGTGTTCTCCCCGGCCTCCGGGTCGTCGCAGTGCATGACGGCGTTGTGGCGGTTGGGGTCGAAGGTCTCGCCCAGGGCCGGGATCATCTCCACCCCCAGCCCCGCCAGCGCGTCCTGGAGCCCCTTCATGGTCATTTCCACGCCCTTCTTGTAGGCCTCGTCGGCGGTCTCCTGCTTCATGGCCCGCTCCAGGTTGTCGAACACCGGGAGGAACGCCGCCACCGTCTGGGCCTTGGCCTCGCCCCAGGCGGCCTCCTTCTCCTTGGCGGTGCGCTTGCGGTAGTTGTCGTACTCCGCCGGAGGTACTTGTCCGCCGCCTCCGCCAGCAGCTGGCCCTGGTCCTTCCGGGGCTGCTCCGGGGCCTTGGGGGCCTCCTGCTCCGGGGCCTCCTCCGGACCGGGGGTGTCCGCCCCCTCCGGGACCTCCTCCGGAGCCTGGGCGGTCTCGGCCTCCACGTCCTCCGGGACGGGGGCTTCCGTTTTCTTGTTCTTAGCCATGGGCTTTTATTCCTCCTTTTCCGGCGTGCCCGGGGGCAGCTCCGGCTGTCCAAACAGCTTGGACAGGCCATCCGCCACATAGGACAGCTTTGCCGCCACCTTGGCGTAGTCCATGCGGGTGGGGCCTACCACGCCGATAACCCCCTTCATCCCGTCCCCGATGTCATAGCTTGCCAGCACCACGCTGGTGTCCTTCAGCTCGTCGGCCACGTTTTCCGGGCCGATGAGAATCTTGGTGTCGTCCCCCTCCAGGGCGGGCAGGGCCAGTGCCTGGGCCAGGGACTTATCCTCCGTCAGGTAGCTCATCAGCTTCTGGGCCTTGCCCACGTCCTGGTACTCAGGGTGGTCCAGGAGATGGCTGGCCCCGGCGGTGTAGACGGGGCTGTTCTCCAGGGCGTCCAGCACCTCCATGGCGAAGGACACCACCAGCGAGATCAGCCCGTAGGAGCTGCCCGCCGCGTGCTCCGCCACCCGCATCAGCTCCGGGGTGAGCTGATCCAGGGTCTTGCCCACGAAGGCGGTGTTCAGCAGGGTGGTCAGCAGCTGGAGCTGGGGCTCGGACAGGTCGGCGGGGAGCCGGAACAGCTTGTTCTTCACCACGCTGGAGTCCGTCATCACCACGGCGATGAAGGAGGCGGAGTCCACTAAAATCAGGTCGAAGCGGCGGATGGTCAGCCGCCGCACCCCCTCCGCCAAGGCGAAGGCCGGGTAGTTGGTGAGCTGGGACACCATGCGCCCCGCCTGCCCGATCACCTTGTCCAGCTCCTGCATTTTGAGGTGCAGGGCCTCGTTGATCTGCTTGGTCTCCTCCAGGCTGAGCCGCTGCTCCTCCATCAGCTCGTTGACGTACAGCCGGTAGCCTTTCGGGGAGGGAATCCGTCCGGCGGAGGTGTGGGGCTGCTCCAGATAGCCCTCCTCCGTGAGATCCGCCAGATCGTTGCGGATGGTGGCGGAGGACACCTTCAGCCCCGCCAGCTCCGCCAGGGCCTTGGAGCCCACCGGCTCCGCGGTCTGGATGTAGCTTTCCACCACGGAGCGCAGAATTTTCTTCTTTCGCTCGGTCAGCTCCACAGGCGGCCCCCCTTCCAAGGCTTTAGCACTCATGCTTCCTGAGTGCTAAAGATACTCTACCACCACCCCCTCAAATTGTCAATAGGCCAGTTGTAAATTAAATGTGAATGGTTCCCCCCGCTAAAAAGCCCCCCGGAACTCGCACACCACCCCCGGGATTGCTTGCCGCCCGCCGTTGCCCTCCTCTGTGCAAGGGCTTGAAAAAGGGGCTTCCTTTTCTCCCGCAATCGTAGTATGATATAGAAATGTATGCGAAGTACGGGGGTGCGCGTCCCCCCGCCAATGGAGGTTTCCCATGATCAAACTGCTGTCCTTAACCGCCTCGCCCTCCCCCGGCCCGGAGCCTCTCACCTGGGATCGGGTGCGCGAAGGCGTGTCCTGGTTTTTCTCCAATCTGTCCCCCGCCTTTGTGTGGCCGCTGTTCGGCCTGCTGATTGTCGCGGCCTTTTTCGCCTATTACTGGTGGTGCCTGCGCCCCCGGCCCCGCAGCCTGGAGTGGATCGCCCTGGCGGAGGAGAAGTCCGCCCCCCGCCGCCTGACCCTCACCCTGAAACACCACCCCATGGAGCGCGGGGACGCGCTGCCCCTGCTGCTGCTGACGGCGGTGTACGCCCTCACCGCCTTCTTCCAGCTGGGGGACTTCAACGCCCCCCAGTCCATGGTGAAGTTCCAGCAGGGGGACAGCTATGAGTTCTCCTACAACCAGCCCGTCACCGTGGACACCGTCTCCCTCTACACCTCCCTGGGCACCGGCTACTACACCCTGGAGTGGGAGGGGGAGGACGGCCAATGGCACAGCCTGCGGCTGGATCAGCCCTACAACTCCCTGTTCAAGTGGAGGGTGCTGGATCTGGCGCGCAATATCGATCAAAACGGCCTGGAGATCACCAAGGATAACGACAATCTGGAGGCGGAGCCTCTGGGCCCCATCACCGCCGCCCGCTTCCGCATCACCGCGTCCAGCGCGCCCCGGGACGAGGGCCTGTGGCTGTCCGAGCTGGCCCTGTGGAGCGGCGGGAAGGCCCTCCCCCAGCCGGATCATGTGGACGAGGGGACCGCCGCCCTGTTCGACGAGCATGAGCTGTGGTCGGACCGGTACACCTACATGAACTCCACCTATTTCGACGAGATCTACCACCCCCGCACCGCCTACGAGCACCTGAACAACGTCTATCCCTACGAGGTGTCCCACCCGCCCCTGGGCAAGCTCATCATCTCCATCGGCATCGCCATGTTCGGCATGGTGCCCTTCGGCTGGCGGTTCATGGGCACCCTGTTCGGCGTGCTGATGGTGCCCATTCTCTACGTGTTCCTGAAAAACCTGTTCGGCAAAACCCCGGTGGCCCTGTGCGGCGCGGCCCTGTTCACCTTCGACTTCATGCACCTGGTCCAGACCCGCATCGCCACCATCGACACCTACGGCGTGTTCTTCATCCTGGTGTCCTACTACTTCATGTACCGCTGGCTGGCCGTCCCGGCGGGGAAAAAGCTGCGGCACTACGTCCTGCCTCTGTTTTTGAGCGGCCTGTTCTGGGGCGTCGGCTGCGCCTCCAAGTGGACGGTGGTATACGCCGGGGCGGGGCTGGCCCTGCTGTGGCTGCTGGGGATGATCTTCAAGGCCGGGGACTGGCACGAGGCGGAGCTGGCGGCCCAGACCCAGCCCGTCCCCCCGGAGGTGCGCCGGGAGGTGACGGAGGCCATGTTCCGGGAGGAGCAGCCCGCCTGGACGCCCCCCCGCGTCCCCTCCTTCACCGCCCACGCCTGGGGCACCGTGGGGCTGTCGGTGGTGTTCTTCGTGGTGATCCCGCTGATGATCTACACCGCCTCCTACTTCCCCTACGCCGCCGCCAAGGGGAACGGCGGCAGCTTCCTGGAGCTGGCGGGCCAGTCGGCAGGCTGGTTCTGGGAGTGCCTGCCGGAGCGGCTGGAGCAGTACCCGGAGCAGATGGCCCGGGTCACGGAAAACCTGGCCCGGGAGGGCAAAACCCCCGGCGTTGCCGACCGGATCGGGGCCTTCTTCCAGGCCATCCCGGACCAGAGCGGCAACCCGGTGGACCTCATGCTCCGCAACCAGTATTTCATGCTCACCTACCACCAGGGCGTCCACACCCCCCACCCCTACCAATCCAACTGGTACCAATGGATTCTGGACGCCCGGCCCATCCTCTACTACCAGGACTTCAGCACGCCGGGTATGCGGGGCATATTCGCCTCCTTCAACAACCCGCTGGTGTCCTGGGCGGGACTGCTGGCCTTCTTCGCCGTGGCGGTTCAGATGGTGCGCCGCAAATGCGGCAAGGCCCTGTTCATCGTCCTCGCCACCCTGTCCCAGCTTGTGCCCTGGACGGCCATCGGCCGGGTGCTGTTCGCCTACCACTACTTCCCCACGGTGCTGTTCCTGTGCTTCGCCATCGCCTACCTGATGGACGATATGCTGAACCGGAAGCGGGAGTGGGCAGGGCTGGCGGTGTACGGCTTCACGGGCTGCGCGGGGCTGCTGTACGCCATATTCTACCCGGAGCTGATCGGGATTTTAGTGCCCAACTGGTATGCTACCTATTTCCTCCGCTGGTTCCCCAGCTGGCCCCTGTAGGCGCGGGTTCCCCGCCCTGCCGGACTGTGATCCGGCTTTGAGAACACTTTTTGAGGTGATTTCGATGTATCTCTGCGATCTGCACAGCCACTCCAAAATTTCTCCCGACAGTGAAGCCGAACTCCTTGACACCGCCCGGGCCGCCATTGCCGCCGGCCTCAGCGAGTTCTGCGTCACCGACCACTGCGACCTGCTGGATCTGGACGGGAACCCCTGCGCCTTCTTCGACTGGCCCGCCGCCCGGGCCCAGTTCCACGCCGTCCGATCCGCCCTTGGGGACAAGCTCACCCTCCGCCTCGGCATCGAGCTGGGCTCCGCCCCCGCCGACCCCGCCGCCGCCCGGGCCATCCTCGCCCAGGGCGGGGAGGAGCTGGACTTCGTCCTGGGCTCCCTCCACAACTGGATCGGCGAAGAGGGCTGCCGGGATTTCTACTTCTCCGACTACGGCAAAACCCCCGCCCTGGCCCGAAAAGCGGTGGAGTCCACCCTAACCCACACCTGGACGCTGGTGACCCAGTGCCCCGACTGCTACGACAGCCTGGCCCACATCGTCTACCCCCTCCGGCCTGACGGAAGAAAACGTCCGGGCCGCTATCGTAAGCCTGCGGGAACGCTATCCCCATGGCACGGTCTATGAAACTCCCTACCGCCCCAACAATTCCCTGGACAGGCCCTTTGACAACTGCGACCATTGCGCGGGCTGGGCCATGCTGTGTTCCGACGCCGCTTTCGGTGATCTCCCCTGGCGGCGGGTGGACAGCCCACGATGGGAGGACATACGGACGGGGGATGTGATCGTCTATAAAAACTCCTATTCCGGCCATGCTGTCGTGGTATTGGAAAAAGCAGCGGAAGCTGTGACCGTGACGGAGAGCGGCACGCACAACAAGGCGCTATGGAGCGCCCAATATCCCCGCTGGTGGCTGGAAGGACAGCCGGGCTATTCCATCAGGACCCGCTACCCGCAGTAAAATCTGATTTGTCCCATAGAAGGGAAATAAATCTCACCATGAGATTTATTTCCCTTCTTTCCATCACTGGCGGGGCCAGACCGTGAAAGCGGTTTGGCCCCGCCCCACTTTGAAGGAGGTAAAAGTTTGAAGCATAAAATGATCAACCGCGTTATGTCCCTGCTGCTGGCGCTGGTGTGCGTCATGGGCGTCCTGCCCCTGTCCGCCTTCGCCGCCGGGCTGTCCACGGCCCCCGGCTCCATCACGCAGAAGTCCTCGGACTACATGAAGATCGGCGGCAAGTCTGTGCGCTATAAGGCCGCCAGCAGCACCATCAACAACGTGGGCCTGCCCTATGTCTTTGACGAGCAGGTGGACGTGCCGGGCTACGGCTCCACCCGCGCCCTGTGCGCCTATCAGAAAGGCACCCTGGGCCCTGCCGCCAACGGTCAGAAATGGAACTTCAAAGAGGAAGTGAACAACGCTTCTTTGAAAGTGCTGCTCACTTACATCTACTCCCATACCTACGGCGACTTCACCGACGCGGGCAACGCCCGCGGGCTGGAACATTGGAATCAGTATTGGTCTGATATTTGGTTCATGGTGGCTCAGGCCATGAGCTGGTACTATGAGCACGGAATCATTCTGGACGTGAACAGCAACCGGGACGGCTTCATTGAGCAGGCCGCCGAGGAATTTGTAGCGGCCATGAAGCTGTACCATGACACCTACGGCCAGTCCTCCTGGATCAAGGATTGGAGCAAAATCGGCACCCATTCCATCATTGACAGCTCGGACGGCGGCAAGACGGGCAATTCTGCCTATGACTACATCGCCACCGGCGTGAATCTGGTGATGGATCATCCCGAATACTTCCACAACTATCACCTGTGGATGTACGACTGGGATAAAAGCCAGCCCTGGAAGCTGGCGGGCCAGTCCGGGGTGCCCATGCAGCGCCTTTTGATCGCTGTGCCGGACGAGGAGGAGATCGACACCGGCACGGTAAAACTCACCGTGAAAAAATTGGAGGCGGGCACCAACAGGCCGATGGCCGGGGTTTCTTTCAAAATTGAGAACGCGACTGACCCCGGCGCCTTTTCCGTCACCCGCACCACCGGCGCGGACGGCACCATTACCCTGACCCAAGAGGCGGACGACCTCACTTCCGGCCAATATCTGATCACCGAGGAAGCTGTGCCGGAAGGGTATGTGGCGCAGACCGAATCCCAGCTCGTCACCGTCCTGCCCAACGGCGCCGCCAACAGTGTGTTCACCTTTTTCAATGTGCCTGACCAGCCGGGTGGCGGGGACGGCTCCATCCGCAAGGTAAATGCGGACAACCCCACCGAGGGCATCCCCGGCGCGGTCATCCGCATTACCTCCGTCAAGCTGGACGATGGCGGCAGTTTCTTCGGGGAGTACATCACCAAGGACGGCGGCTACATTTCCAAGGAAGATCTGGATTTTTCCAAGCTGCCCACCGGGGCATATCTGGCCGAGGAGATCACCCCGCCCGAGGGTTTCATCCTCAGTTCCGATGTCGCCAAAGTGAAGCAGCCCTTTGTATGGGACGGCAAAACCGATGTGTCCCTGGTCTTTGAAAACTCGGCCAAGGTGAAGGTGCAGCTCAAAAAGGTGGACGAGAGCGGCCAGCCGTTGGCCGGGGCCATTTTCCTGGTGCTGCGGGATGGGCAGGTGATTGCCACCGAGGAAACCCAGGCGGACGGCACCATCACCGTGTCCCATGTCACCGAGGGTTACTATGAGTTCCGGGAGGTACACGCCCCCGCTGGCTTCGACTGTGACCGTTCCCCCGTGGGCGTCCATGTCAACGCCGAGGACTTGCAGGGGGAGCAGACCATTGTGGTGGAGAAGATGAACCATCACAAAAGAAATCTGACCATTTCCAAGCGCGACCTGGAGACGGGCGCACCCGTACCTAACACCTCTTTCCATATCAGCGGCGTGAACCTGGGCTATGAAAATGATGTGGTGACGGGCGCGGACGGCACCGCCACTCTCTCCGATATGCCCAGCGGGTGCTTTGAAATCGAGGAAACCAACGTGCCCGCGCCCTGGATTCTGGACACCAACAACCGCAAGACCGTCTGGATCGACGCCAAACAGGGCAAGGACATCACCGTGACCTTTGCCAACAGCACCCGGCCCGGTGTCCGGCTTTTGAAGCTGGACGGGCAGACCGGGAAACCCATTGAGGGCGCTATCTTTAAGATCGAGGAAGTGGACGGCGGTTTCACCGACCAGCGCCAAACGGGGCCGGACGGGACTATCTTTTGGGAGGGCCTCCGGCCTGGGGCGTTCAAAATATATGAAGTGACCCCGGCCCCCAATTACGTCCATGACGATACGGTGCATATCGTCCAGTTGGAACCCAACCACACCACCACCATTGAACTGACCAACCTTATCAAGCCTACCTTGAAAATCCTGAAGGTGGACAGCATCACCGGTGCTCCGCTCCAGGGGGCCAAATTCCAGATCTGGCGGGCCAGCGGGGAAACGCAGACGGGCGAGTATACAAGGTGAACAACACCGGGGACTACCTCACGCTGGCCGACAACCTGAGCACCAGCAAAAACTACACCCTGGCCGCGTCCCCCGTGGCCCTGGGGCTGGCGGCGAATGAGCGCGTCACCGAGATCATGTTTGTGTTCGGCCAAGCGCCCGGAGGCTTTAGCCAGGTGGAGACCCCCATGGTGCACTGCGTGGCCCTGTCCAATCTGGCCCCTGGGAGCAGCTTCGTCAACGTGGCCGACGTGGGCGGCACCTATAACGGCATCTGGCTCCAGGCCGTGACCCGGTGGGTGACGAACGTGTACGGAAAACCCGTTGTGCCCACCCTGCCAAAGACCGGCTATTAAAAACCACCGGGGAAATATGTCTCATCATGAGACATATTTCCCCCTTTTGAACAGGAGGGAAATATGCCCGAAAAAAAGTACATCCGCTTTATCAACAGCGACTATAAAACGCTGTTCCATCTCCCGGACGGCGGGCGCGTCAGGATCACCTACCCTGACGGACGGCAGGCTGACCGGGTGTGCCGCTTGATAGACGAGTACCACACAGAGATTGGGGGCTGGTGCTACCATATCTGTGAATTTGCCGAGCGCATGGAGCGGAGCGGGGCAACCTATGAGCCAGTGCAGGCAGAGCCACAGAAAACAAAGAATATAGAAAGGTAGGTATTTTTTATGGCACAGATGAACAATAAATATGTCCGTTCCCTCTCAAAGCTGATGGAGGCAGGTTTCGGGGACGAAAAATCAATCCTTGCCATGACGATGGACGACATCCTTGCACTGCCGGGCATTTCCGTGGCGGAGATCGTGATGATAAACGGGATTCAGAAAGCGGTGAAGGCAAACAAGGTCATCACGTTTTTGGGCGGCGGCGAGGTATAGCGGGAAAGGCAGGTGCAGACACATTGGCAAAAAAGAGATTTGACATTATCACGGAGCTTTACGCAGAAGCCGTAAAGGAAGTGGCCGCAACGCCGGAAAACTGGATGGCTTTCTTAAACTCCGCCTGCCGCAATTACCGCCTGCCCTTTGACGAGCAGTTGTTAGTCCATGTGCAGCGTCCGGACGCTACCGCAGTCTTACAGATGGAGGACTGGAACAGGAAGTTTGGGCGTTGGGTGAAGCGGGACTCCAAAGGGATTGTGGTCATTGACAAAAATGCGAAAACCATGCGCTTAAAGCACTAC
>OFGM01002000.1_pt1 | contig 10500 bp, 6 predicted proteins | sample 1521741 | NCBI WGS metagenome assembly OFGM01 (sample SAMEA3504079, study PRJEB24116) | mouse gut metagenome | biome: mouse gut; feature: mouse-associated habitat; material: faeces | place: Denmark | collected 2011
ATGGTTGTTCCGCATTTCACATTGGTTGTTGGAACTAGATGTACGCTTAGATGCAAAAACTGCATAAATCTAATGCAGTATTATGATGAACCATATGATTTGGACGTCCAGGATTTGATAAGTGATCTGGAACAATTTCTTTCTTTAATTGATTATTGTATGTGCATCTCGCTTGTGGGAGGAGAACCATTTATATATCCGCATCTGGGAATTGTTCTGGATTATCTAAAGGATAATGATAAAATTGCCAGTATAGAGATTACAACCAATGGTACAGTAGTTCCGGACAATGAATTGTTAACAAAAATGTCTGATTCTAAAATCAGAGTGGTTATAAGTGATTACGGAAGACTTGAGACAATGTCAAAACTGGCTATCATTTTTGAACAGTATAAAATAAAGTCTGAATGTGCCAGTAATCAAGTATGGATAAACGGAGGAGAATGTGGTAAAAGAAATAGAACAGACTTCGAATTGGAACAGCTTTATATGGCATGCAGATCAGCGAGACTGTGTAAAACATTATTTAAAGGGAGACTGTTTGACTGTCCACGGGCAGCACATCTAATGGATTTGGGATATGCGAATGATTTGGAGTTTTTAGATATATACAATTGCAAAAAAGAGGATCTTGTCTCTTTTTATATTAAAAATGCTGCCAAGGCATGTAATTATTGCGATTTTTCAGCGCTAGAGAAAGAATATGTGGAACCAGCAGTTCAGGTAAATGGCAAGCACTTAGAACGTTCAAATTATACGATTATTTTAAGGGAAAATTATGATGACCTTATAAAAGCAAAACAATATTGGGAACAACAGTTCAATAATTCCCAGTCAGTGATATCAGAACTGAAAGGGTGGGTATCAGACTTAGAGTCTGCTAAGGAATACTTTTTGAGACAAATTGCGGATTTGGAAAGGCAGAATCAAGAATTGAGACCAAAATAACAAAGAATTTATCAGGAGATTGGCAAAAATGATTGATTATTCAAAAGAACCAGGGAAAAAACTGCAGAATAAGTATTTAATGGTAGATGAAAAACCGCTAGTCACAATAATTACGCCATTTTATAACGCAAGTAAACATTTTGAGCAGACATTTAACAGTGTCTTAAATCAAACGTTTCCGTGGTATGAATGGGTCATTGTGGATGATGGAAGCCGAAAAGAAGAGGCAGAATATATAGATACATATGCCAAACTGGATAATAGAATAAAAGTATTGCACAAGGAAAATGGAGGACCGTCATCGGCAAGAAATGTTGCGATAAAAATGGCTGCGACAGAATATATTATGCCTTTGGATGCAGATGATTTGATAGAGCCACAGCATTTAGAGTGTCTCTATTGGGCATTGGTGACAAATCCAGAAGGTGCATGGGCATATTCAGGACTGGTAGGCTTTGGTGTAAAACATCACTTATGGAAACATGTATTTACATCAGAGCGTGAAAAATATGAAAACATATGTATTGTAAATGGTTTGATTCGGAAGAGCGTTCTTGAAGATGTAGGGGGGTATCTGGAGCTTGCAAGGCTTTATAATGAGGACTGGCATTTATATCTCAGAATGCTGGCAAAGGGATATCGGCCAGTTCAGATTGAACAGTATTCATTCTGGTATAGAACCAATGATACAGGAGTTGACACAACCGTTGCCCGAAATCCTGAAATAATGAACAATAATCTTCGGCTGATTAGTGAGGTGAGGGACACTGTTCCGGATGGCATTCGGTCAATTAGATTCAATGGATATGGATATACGGAATTTGAAAATGTTAAAAAATGGGATTGGGATCGAAAGCTGCATTATAAGGAGGAACGGCAGCGTATTTTGTTGCTGCTTCCACATATGGTTGTGGGAGGGGCAGACAAATTTAACTATGATCTTTTAAGAATGATTGACAGGGACAAATATACAATTGGAATTATCACAACAGTCAATGATGACAATGTGTGGAAACAAAAATTTGCAGAATATGTTGATGACATATTTGAACTTCCACAATTTTTAAACTTACGCGACTGGCCGGCTTTTTTTCACTATTATATTTATACACGTAATGTTTCGCTGTTTTTAAACATCAGCAGCTTTTATTCATACTATATACTGCCATGGATTCGTATGGAGTTTCCTGATGTTGGCATTATAGATTATATACATGCTGACTGTAAATACTGGAGACTCGGAGGCTATACAAGAATTTCTTCATACATGGATAATACGCTGGAACGTACAATTGTAGCGAATAGGGCAACGCTGGACATAATGGTTAATGATTATGGAAAGGATAAAAATAAGTGTATCTTGTCGTATATTGGAACAGATGAAAATTATTTTAATCCTGAGAAGGTGCAGTATGGAAAAATACGCCGTGAATTTAATATAGAAAATACGCGGCCGATGGTTCTATTCCTTTGCCGACTGAGTCATGAGAAAAGATGTTATCTTGTAGTGGAAATTGCTAAAAAACTAAGAGAACTTATGACCGATGTTGCGTTTATGGTGGTTGGTGATGGTGAATGCAAAGGGGAGATGGAGCGCAGGGTACGTGATAACAGCTTAGAAGAAACCATATATTTTGCGGGAAACCAGGAAAATGTCAGGGAGTATTATCGTGACGCGGATGTTTTGCTGATTTGTTCTATCAAGGAAGGGCTTGCGTTAACTACGTTTGAAGGAATGGCAATGGAGCTTCCGGTTGTAAGTTCAAATGTGGGAAGTCAAGGGGAGATTGTCAACGCAGAGACAGGTGCATTGATTGACTGTCTTCAGGATGAGCTGCTGGACTTTGCAAGGGATAATTATTCCGAAATAGAAATAAAAGAGTATGTTGATGCCTTATACAAGATTTTAAGCGACAAAGAAAAGCCGAAAACAATAGGAAGAAAAAACAGGAAATTAATCGAAGGGCAATACTCTTTTAATAGTGCAGTAAAGCTTATAGAACAAATTGTTGAAGAATGTAAGAGTGAGGCGCTACTGGAAAAAAGGCGAAAGCAGTCAGAACTTTTTCGCACTTATCACAAGGAAATTGAAGAGTTTTTGACGATATACCTCGCATTTGAACAAAAGTGTGTGGAAGCGGGGGAAATATGGGCAGAGCGATGTAGGTTAGTAAACGAATTAGAGGTCAGACAAAGAGAAAAGGATGATCTTGTACATAACCATGAACAGGAAACGGAGCGGTTAAGAAATGAGCTTCAGTCTATAAAAACATTACGATTATACCCGCTGGTTGAAGGCTATTGTCGTTTTGTGGGGGAAAATGCGGTTGGAAAACGTATATATACACTGCTTAAGAAACTTTTTGGAAAGAAGTAATATGGTCTGCATGGGAAAGTGTGAATCCCATGCAGATCATAATTTTTAGTATACTAACATATATAGAGTATCACCTTCAGCATAAAGCTGATCATAATTGAAGCGGGACCAATCTGCGTCACCAAATATGGCGCTTTTCTTTTCAGGTTCCATTGGGACAACATTATATAATCTTCCCGTGTATTGATGTATGAGTCCACTGACTGCCCATGTATAACACCATGCGCGGACATTTAAATCATAACTGGAATGGATACCAGGGTATGCCCATGTAACGTACTTGTCACGAGATATTGCAATATTATTAACGGAAACTTGGTTTTTACTTTCATATGCATCTATAAATTCCATAACATTATACACAATCTGTTCATCATATGCATTGTTCTTTATTGTTTGTATTGACAGGTTATTAGAACGATATATGAATAAACAGATTAAAATACTGGCAATTCCAATAATGCCTATATGTAATTCTTTGTCTAAAACAGTATATGATGCATATAAAATTAGTACAATATGAGAATAAAATACTGACGTAGTTCTTTGTGACAGCCATGGTTCTGCCACAATATGTGTTGCAAAACTGGATATATATAAACCGGCATAAAGTGTTAATAGTACGACAAAGGGTACTGGTAAGTGCGAGGAATACTTTTTGTATAATTGAATTATGAGCAATACCGTGGCAGAACAAAAGAGTAATATATTTCCTGTCGATTGCATTTTCCATAATGAAGCCTGTGATTTTATTACTGTAGTTATGTTTTGAATGTAATCCCTGCTGATGCGTTGGTTGGAATGAAATATTGAGGTGACAATTAGTTGAAGTATAGATGCAGACAGGTAAACGGATATACAGCTTATTAAATTCCGGGCTAATTCAATAAATGCGTTTTTTTTATCTGTTTCAAATGTGCTAACAAATTTATTCCATATAAGTAGCAGCCCCAGGAGCACAAAGTAATTTATGAGAGGCTGATAAATTCCTACAGTAATTATCAGCATAAGTGCTGATTGTATGTGCTTTCTAAAAATACCATAATTATCATTAAATAGTGATTTGGCGCTAATAATCACAAGTATCAATCCAAATGAAAATATTATATTGCATTCGGGAAACTGAAAATAATCAACAAAACAAGGATTTATAAAAATTGCCGCACTGAGCAGAAAGGCAATTGGCCTATGTTTTTTGCTGTTATGCGTTAATAGGGAATACGTACTATAAATAGACACAGCAAAAAAAATGATACATAAGGCATTTGAAAATGTATTATTAAGAGCCCTGGTTTTGAATAATTTGAAAATAGTTGTGCTGACTAACCAGAATGTATATCTTCCGGATGAAATCGCATCATTAAACGACCAGGCTTGGTTATATAAAGACTTGGCATATGTGTCTTGTGAAAAATGCGGATATAAAAATACACCATACGCCCAGAACGCAAGGACAAAGCTACATAATAAGTAAATCCATGTTTTATTATCTTCCTTTTTCATGAATTTTGACCTCCCTTTTAAATAATTAGGTTACTATTTAAACTATGTATGTTATGTATTGAGTAATTGTCCTTATTATTTTAAAATAAGGACAATCGCATAACAAAACAAACAATAATTACATTACCATAAATGATTTAATTTGTATAGTATAAATTTTTATTTGTTATCCTTGCCCAATATTTTACTAATTTTAAAAAAGTTCAATACAACTCCTTTTTTGTTTTATATCAGGATGGACATACATATTGATTGTTGTACCAATATTTGTATGTCCCAATATTTCACTTACACATTTATAGTCAGCTCCATTTTGAATTAGTCGTGTGGCAAAACTGTGACGCAGGCTATGAAAATTTAAATATTTAATGTCATGCTTATTGAGGAAATTTTCATAGTATCGCCTAAACGTCCGTGGTTCCATAAAAGAATTGTCATTTGTCAATATATATCCGTCTTGATTAATATCAGGTAAAAGACTTATTGCGTTTTGTATTTTTTCTGATATAGGTATGTTTCGGGCTGATTTATTTGTTTTAGGTTTTCCTATCACTATTCTTGTAGAGGGGCACATTTCTTTATTATAAACCCTTTGCAGGGTATGCTGTACTGTAATAATATTTTGGACATAATCAATGTCATTCCATTGCAATGCACATAATTCACCTATTCGCATTCCGGTATTTAAACATAGCAGGATACCAAAAGATTTAAATGACAAATCCAAAAGAACAGCCTCAATAATCATATTCTGTTCATCTTCAGTAAAAACCTTATTTTTTATTTCCGGCATTTCTGGTATATATGATATTTCCATCTCAAACGGTGATAAAAGATTCTTTTTAATGCCATACTTTATTATTTGTTTAATGAGCATGACCAAATTAAGAATTGTTGATTTTTTTAATACTTTGTTATTTTCACTTCCTTCAGTCTGCCAGATATAAACACATCTCTGAACCGCGTATTCATTCAGACTTTCAAGTTCAACCTCTCCTAAGGCAGGAATGATATAGTTATGCAGTTCTATCAAATAAAACGCTTCTGTTGATTCTTTCAAATATTTTCTCTTTTCTGAAAACCACTTTAATGCCAACGCCTCAAACTTCATAGATAATTTTCTCCTTTTTGTCCTTATTTTAAAATAATAAGGACAAACGTGCAAGTGGTCATTTGTTTGAAATACAATTGTGGAGGGGAATAATGGACATTCAGAAAAGAATATATAATATTTCAGAGATGCTTCTGGTTTTTATGTTAGGCATTATTTTAACTACAGTAGGGTTATTTGCAATTGGTGTTTCAGTCAGTTACATTAACTTTTTGGTGCCAATAATGTTGATGGTATATTTTCGCCATAAGTTTCTGGGTGGAAAAAATTACTTTTTGCAGGATTGTATTGTCAGCCTGGCATTATTGGCATTTTTTATATTGTTTTCTGGAAGTGTCTATGACCATACTTGGGATGGGGCGGCTTACCACAAGACTGCGGTAGGGCTTTTAAAAGAAGGATGGAATCCGTTTTATTTAAGCGCAGAGTCCTATAACTTAATTACTCACAGTATTGAACCTGCACGGAATAATCCGATTCTCTGGGCAGAGGCATATCCAAAGGCAACGTGGTACTTCGCGTCAACTGTATATTATTTGACTGGTAATATTGAATGCGGTAAAAGTTATACATTGATTTTTGCATTTATAACTTTTGGTACTTGCATGGATTATTTTACGAAAAAAACAGGAAAGAAAAGAGCGTATATTTTATCATTGACAGCCGCGTTAAATCCAATTGTGCTGGATCAATTTCAGACATATTATCTGGATGGGGCTGTTGCGTGTATACTTACAATGCTTGCAATTAAGTTTTTGGAGCTCCTGGAAGGGGTTGAGCCTGAAGAATTATTACAAAAAAACATTTCCACATTTATATTGATTGTTTGGGGCTGTAACCTGAAGTTTAATATCGCACTTTACATCGCAACCATATGTGCCGTATACTGCATATGCCTTTCGCTGAAGAATAAGAAAATTCAGATAAGGAGCACCCTGCTTTTGGTTCTGGAAGGGGGCTTTTCGATTTTTGTAATGGGTGCGGTGCCATACATTACGAATCTTAAGAGACATGGCACGTTGTTTTATGGTTTGAAAGGGATGCTGAACGGCGGAGGGGGGCAAAAATCATTTGGAATACCTGATTTAAATAATGTTGAAAGGTTCTGGGTATCAGTATTCGGAAGAACAAGCCATGGACAATACGCAAGCCTTCAGGAAGTTTTAAAGATACCATTCACATTTAAAAAAGAAGAATTGATATATTACAGCATTCCGGATGCCAGGATTGGTGCTATGGGAGTATTGTTTAGTGGGCTGTTTTTAATTGCAACAATCATTTTTGTTGCTGTGCTTGTAAAAAAAATTAAAAATAGGGCATATACCATTTCATTTTTATATACGATGATGTTATGCATAATAAATATATTAGAGTATTGTTTTGTGCCATGGACAAGTCAGCTAAGATATATACCACATCTATATCTGATTGTTGTGCTTGCAATGTATTATGTGGTGTCATTTGACCGCAGTGCAGTATTGGGAAAGATTTTATACTGCGTGTATGGAGCATTAATTTTAGCCAACCTTTTCCCATGGTCAACATTGGCAGTTCAAAGGGTAAATGCTGGTATAAAAACAACTGCAACACTGAAATACATGGGTGAAAGATGTCAGACGGATGATATAACCTATCAGGTCGCATTTTATTGTGATGACTTCACTGGAATGGTTTATAATTTAAAAGACTATGATATTAATTTTGTATATACAGATATTGCGGACATTAATCAGGAGGAGTTCCATATAACGTTCTCAGACTGGTTATATTATAAGGACATAAACTATTAAAGCAGGAACGATATGATTGCTTCGATTCCTTTTCCGGTGAATATAAATTTTCCGATACGGCCAATGCAGTTATTTCCAAGTGAAAATATAATTGCAATACTTATGATTATTGCCAGACAGGTATTTACAAATGTCGAATAAATAAAAATGTTCCCCAAGTGCTGCATATATTTTATGACGAAACCATGAAAAAGAAAAATGACAAAAGTATTTTTCCCAATGGAAGAAACCAAGGGAATTGGTTTTGCTGGTGTTATCCACATAAATAGTAATATCCAATTTAATCCGCACAGCAAAAGAATTCCTTTGGTAATAAATGTATAATTTGCATTTATATAAGAATATGAACCATATAAGACAGGATTGCTGACAAAGTTATACTTCCCTAACATTATGCAGGATAATATGGCTGGCATTATATTGATTGTTCTAAATATTTTACTTTTTAATAATGCTTCAGGATTTATCTGTTTCCAGCCAAAACCTAGAATGAAGTAAGGCATAAAGGTAAAGAAGCGGGCAAGGGATAAGTAGTATCCAATGCTTGTGTCTAGTCCGGTTATTAGTGAAATTAAGGCTGAAATACTAAATAATGTCAGAAAATTACTATTAGAAATAAGTGGAATTATCATGTTATAAAGAATTAAAGTGAGTAAGTACCATAATATCCAATATGGTGTCGTAAACTGAAAATTTAATAATTCCACATTTCGATTCATTATGATGGCATCGAATGCTAAATATAGGCATTGAAAAAGAACATAAGGATATATGAGAGTGCTTATTATTTTCTTTCTGTTAAATTGTGCAAAGTATCCTGAAATAAAGATAAACGCTGGCATATGGAACGAATAAATGATTCGATACCCCCCCCCCGCATTAAAAAGTTCCATTGAATGTCCAAGAACCACACAGAATATTAGGAAAAATTTAATATTATCAATTCGGTAATTTCTCATAATGGCATTTTCCATAAGGCTTTGTCCTCCAATCAGGTAATTCGTTATAGTGGTGTTATTATGGATTATTGTTATATAGCAGTTTTTTCGTATAAAGGTTCGAGCTTTTTAATAATTCCCCATTTAAATATTTCTGGTCAAACTCCTCCAATAAGGTTGGTACATCCGAAAAAAGGTTAACACCGAGACCCAATCGGTTTCCTTCTATATTGACACCAAGCGCTGCCAGCGTAGTGGGATAAAAATCGCAAGTTGTATATTGTCTTGGCTGTTCTTTTTCTGCTAATTTAGATGGTGGATTAATAATGGTGAAATATGTTTTACGTAAATAATTGTCAACACCCATATTGGACATATATTCTGAATCCATTGTCAGGTGATCCCCGGCTAGTACAATTGTGGTATTTTCATAAAAATCTTGTTGCTGAACCCAGATTATAAAGTCTGCAACTTGTCGATCCGAGCATGATATTACATTGCTATACTGACTGGCGTATTCATTTTCACATAATTCACAGTAATATCCGTCAGTAAAATGCGTATCCACGGTAAGCATGGAGAAATTGAAAGGAACATTTTCAGAAGCCATTCTTAAAATGTCTTCTTTGGCAAGGGAAAAAAGCTTTTCATCCTCGAATCCCCACCATACATAGTATCCTTCAGGGATGCGTCCTTGTTCTATAGCATTGTAATAATCTATTACATTATAATTTCCATGTCCCATAAAATAAGATGCACGTCCGGCAAATTTCCCATCTGAACCACACATGAATTCCTGGTTATACCCGTGCTGGTGAAGCACATCACCCAAAGTCCATGCGCCAGGCATGATGTTATAGTCTGATTCATAGGTTTCATTTACAAAGCTGGGATGTAGCAGTCTGGTATTTATTGTTACCCCTGATGTCTGTGCGACAAGCGCACCCATGGTGTAAGTGGAGCCTTCTAATACCACCCCGCCATTTAGTATGCCATCATCGGAAAAGCTGATATTTTCTAAAGATAATTGTGTAAGTTGTGGAATCAAATTGATTTCAAATGCGCCTCCGGTTTTTTTATCTGCAAATGTTGTTTCCATGGATTCTAAATATATGTATATCAGATTTCTTTTGACATCTGGAAAATCAAGCTGTATATCTCTTCCATCGACATAGTATTTGTCATAGAGTTCAGTTTTCATTTTGGTAAAGGTATAATATGTTTTCAAATCAAAGTGCAAATCGAGATTGTGCAGAGAGTTTCCAATTAGGGCAATTCCAAGAACAATGCACGATAATATATATGGTAAATGTTTTTGAAAGCGATGAAACAGGTAATAACCTATTATGAATAAGGAAATAGTAACTAACAAAGTTTTAATGATATTCTCTATTACATCGCTGAAAGCACTTATGTTAGTGCCGTCTAATGGAGTGTGTAAATGAAATAAAAGCTGTCCTAGAGGAACGTCATTAAAATGACTTATTAAATAACTGACGCTATAGTTTAAGCATAATCCTGCACATAAAACTACAATTGCAAAAAGTATCAAGATAGGCAGCAAGAATTTTCTAACAATTGCAGTGTGTTTGGATTGAATGTTTGCTTCTAAAAATTTTCTTTGTTTCATTGTTTGGAATCTCCTTTGTTTTGATTAAAAATGTTATAATGAATAACACAAAGTATGGTAAATTAAGGCATAAATGCATAAATAAGAATAACATTTGTGACCAAATTGTTATCTGCCAGGAAAAAGGAGGAAAAAATGAAAACAACGCCCATCAGAAAAAAAGAAGATATTGACACACTCAAGGAGTACTTTTTGAAGGATAA
>OFGM01002001.1_pt1 | contig 10496 bp, 13 predicted proteins | sample 1521741 | NCBI WGS metagenome assembly OFGM01 (sample SAMEA3504079, study PRJEB24116) | mouse gut metagenome | biome: mouse gut; feature: mouse-associated habitat; material: faeces | place: Denmark | collected 2011
ATTTTTCAAAAGAAAGCGGCGGCTTTGAACTTGATATTTCAAAACCGCCGCAAGGCTGCTTGTATTTTGTTCAGGCGTGTAGATACCAACCGCCGAACAACGGTTTTTGTTTTTTATCAGGGAATTTTCAAATCAAATTCATTTTTTAATCAAAGCTGTTTCCCATCAAAAAGTATCGTTGCAAACCAAAGGCCAATGATTGTAATAGCAATAGAAATGACGGTTGGCATTAAAAATTCTGATACAGAAGCTGCGCCGGAGATCAAATCCACGTTCTTTGATGTCAAAAGGAACGGATTGAATCTAGCCAGTGGATCAACGATCCCCAGCAGGGATATAACTGCTACAATGCCACCAGTAAAAAGGATACTGGTGAAAGTCTGTTTGAAAATAACGCAGCCAAGGAGTAGGATGCTTAGGTACAAAAAGCCAATCAGCCACAGATAAAACGCAGCGGTAAAGACATGGGAAAGCATTGTACCGGGCCATAAATAGGCCGTATAGCAGTAGGTCGCAATAAATCCGGCCCAGTAGCAGGCTGTCATAAGGATAGCCGCCACGGTATATTTTGCAAAGATGACCGCCCGGCGCGGCAGGCCCTTTGTTACCAGCAGTACCAAAGTACCCTTGGAATATTCACTAGACATACAACTGCCAAACAGGATAATAAACGCACTAAACCCAACGCCGGAGATGTTCTTATAAAACTGCTCCCACGCATCCAGAGCAACAGGGGCCGACCCCATCTGCATATCCGCCGCCACCGCAGAGAGGATTTCCGGCATAAACTTGGCAAGGAAAGGACTGGCCAGCCCAAAAATTAGAAAAACAGCGAACAGGATAAGAAAGCGGTAGTTTTTCATGTTTTCAGTCAGTTCTTTCTTCAAAAAAGCAGCATAGCCGTTCATTTTATCACCTCCAAAAACAGGCTTTCAAGGGACGGCTCCATAATCTCGATTTTGATAGGGCATAGCGCCGTCTCCGCTAAAACATGTAATACCGTATGCTGGACCTTTTGCATCTCCTGGCTGTGCAGTATAATTTCTTTCCCGTTTGCCTCCGCTGTGTCCAGCAAAGGCTGTATCGCCTCTTGGCTTTTGAAGGTATGCAAGGCATCATCCGTGGGAAATTCCAGGAGTAGACTTTCGTGACCATGAAGGGCTTTTATTTCCGAAAGCGTTCCCCCGACAACGATTTTTCCCTGGTTGAGCAGGGCCGCATGGTCGCAGATTCGCTCCACATCAGACAAAATGTGCGTGGAAAACAAGACCGTTGTTGTGCTGCTGATTTTGCGAAGAATATCCAGGATTTCTTTTCTACCCACCGGGTCAAGGGCGCTGGTTGGCTCGTCACAAATCAACAGCTTGGGCCGGGTGAGTAAAGCCTGCGCGATTCCCAGCCGCTGCTTCATGCCACGCGAAAAGCCGCCAATCGTCTTTTTGACGTTTCCCAGACCCACCAAAGAAAGAAGTTCCTCACCCCTTTGATATGTTTCCGCCTTTGACAGTCCAATAATTTCCCCACATAACGCAAGGTATCTGATCGGGGTCATGTAATCGTAAAACTCCGGGACATCTGGCAAATAGCCAATATACTGATTTGTTTTCGTCTGCCCAAAGTGAACAGGCTCATTGCAGACAATAATCTCCCCTTGATTGGGCCGCAGCAAGCCGAGTACCATTTTCATGGTCGTTGTTTTTCCGGCTCCGTTTTGGCCGATGAAGCCGAAAACACTTCCCTCCGGTACGGTCATATTCAAATTGTCAATGATTTTCTGCCCGCCGAAGGCTTTTGACAAGCCCTGTATTGTCAGTACATTCATTGTTCCTCACCCCTCCCAATAACAAAGTAAGTGATCGGGCCAATGAGCAGGAACACGACAACCACGACTAGCCAAAACGCCTTGTTGCCAAACCGATAATGTGGATGCCGCAGCACATGAAGCGCCGCAACCACAGCAAGAACAGCATCCAGCACTAAAATTGGAATGAGCAACGGCAGCATTTCCAATAAAGCGTCCATTTGTAAATACCTCCCATAAATGATTTGATTGTGGATACTCGCATATCCAAAAGGAACCTCCTATATATTTCCCTATCGGTTATATTACCATAGTGGAAATATAAAATCAAGAGGTTGGAGCAGGTGATTGACTTTTTATTTTCATCATGGTAATATTCCCAGGGGAAGGAGCGTGTTCTTCATGGATAAGCAGCACCTGAATCTTAAAATTATGGAATGTGTTTCAAATCCAATCAAGTGCCGGTTGCTGATCGAGATATTGAAAAGCGGGGAGACAACTGCAAAACTACTCGCTGAAAAGTGTATGGATATTCCCCAAACTACACTATATCGAAACTTAAAGCGTATGACCGAAGATGGGGTTCTCAAAGTGGTAAGTGAAACGCAGATTAGAGGAACCGTTGAAAAGACGTATGCTGCGACCTTTGATCTGAATGACGCCAATGCGATGATTGGTGAAAACTCAGGGAAAATGTATATGCAGATGTTTTTGCAGTACATTTTGACCTTTGCGAAACAATTCCAGACTTATTGTGATAGTCCGGGTATTGATATTAAGAATGATAAATCAGGCTTTTCGCTGTCCTATGTTTATCTTACAGATGAAGAACTGGAAAATACCGTTGCCGCCATTTCAAAAATTTTGACCCCGCTCCAAAATAATAATCCTGCTCCTGATCGGAAATTGCGGACAATCGGAGTGATTATTTCTCCAGATCAGCTCAATACGAAGTAAAGTACTGCTAAAATACCATTATTATAGAGACTACCGCAAAGAGCACCAAAAAAGTGCCGTCCCCGCTTTGGGTGCAGTTTCTGGGGTGGAGAAACCGGCAAGCAGGGCATGATGGTCCCATCATGCGAAAAATGAACATCCCGCCTCCCGGCGGGACGTTCATTTTGCTTGTTGGTGGCAGCGCCCCCAAGCCCCCTTGAACAGCCCCGTGCCGGGGCTGGCTGCGCGTTCCTGCGGAACGCTTTTTGTCGGGCCTGCGGCCCTCCGGGATGATGGAAACGGTCAGCGTTCTTCCTGGCGTTCCACTTCCATATCCGTTTCCGATTTGTCATAGCCCATCAAGCGGTCCACGTTGGCCTTGACCGTCAGCAGCTCCTTCATCTCGGCCCTCGCTTTGCGGTACTCGGCATAGGCGGACTTCTTTTCGGCCAGGAGCGCGGCGTACTCGGCCTGCAAACTTTTCACTGTGGGCAGCTTTTTCAGCCCGGATTCATCGAAAAATTTCTTTGCCGCCTGATGTAACAGGATGTCGCTCTCATGCTCGGCCTTGAACTTTTTGGAGTACCCGGCCTTGCGGTAGGCCACATACACGTCGCGGGTCTTGGCGTAGTTGATGATGTGCGTTTTCATCACGGCGATTTCCGCCATGCGCTGCTCCGCGCCCTTGATTTTTTCGGACAGGTCGTGATAGCGGGCGGAGGCGTCTGCCGCCTTTGCTTTGAGGTCGGCGTAGTCCAGCAGCCCATGCTCCGTCAGATAATTCAGGGTCTGGGCCATCTGTTTCAAATTAAAAACACTGACCCACCGCGCATAGCCTGCGCCCTTCCCTGCCCGGAGCTTGGCTTGGATGTCCACCAGCAGATTCACCTTCGGGGGATCTGCACGGTGGATATTTTTTGCGCCGGAGACATGGGTACGCTTTCCGGCGAGAACATCCAGCAGGGCGGCAATCTCATATTCTGGCCCCAGGCTGTCCCCATCCAGCCGAACGAATCTTTTCTGCCCCGGCGCTCTCAATCGGATGGATTTTCCCCGTGGCGAAACCTCAATGCCCGCCTCGCCCAGCAGCTTCAGCAGCCCATCCAGGTCGGCGGGCTTTTGAGCAAGGGCCGTGTCGATTGCCGCTCGGAGACGATCCCGGTGGCAGGGCGGTTTATCTCCCAGCCACTTGTCATAGCTCTTGCCCCTGCCCTTGGGATGCTCCACGATGGAATATCCGTTTTCAATGCAAATGGTATCACTGAGCTTCCGCACCGCCCGGCCCGAACCGAGGAAGTCCCGGAATTTTCGGGTGTGATCCAGGCTGGTGGAGTTCCAGATGATGTGATTATGGATGTGGTGGCGATCAATGTGGGTGCAGACCACAAAGGCGTGATTCCCCTTGGTGAAGCGACGGGCCAGCTCACAGCCCAGGCGGTTGGCTTCCTCCGGGGTGATCTCGCCGGGGACAAAGGACTGCCGGATAGCGTAGGCGATCACATCATCCGCCCCGCGCCGTCTGCCGGTCTTGGCGAGGTACTGCCGCTTAGCAAACAGGAACTCCGCGTCCGCGATCCGGCTGTCGCACTGGAAGCTGCTGATCAGCCTGCCGCCGTCCGTCTTTTGCGGATTCTCCACATAGTCGATGATATCCTGGATGGCCTTGCCCATCGTCCGCCCTTTGCCGGTGTGCAGGGATTTAATGCGTGTGGTAGCTATACGATGCCCTCCTTCACAAAGGGGACGGCCCACGAGCCGTCCCCTTCCTTCAACTGTTCTCGCACTGGGCGGCAAGCTCCCCGCCCATGCGCTCAATGTCCTGTTCCTCCTGGTCGGTCAAGTCCCGCTTATAGCCGTCGGTGAGCTGATAGCCCTGGTATTCCTCGTAGCTGGAGCGCAGCACGTCCCGCAGCTTTTCCGGGGTAAGACACAGCCGGGATGTCACCCAGTTATTTTTGCAGCTCTCCCAGTCCACCACCAGATGGCCCCGGCTGGTGGTCAGCACCTCACAGGCTTTGTCCTCGGACAGATAATCCCCGAAAACCTCCAGCACTTTTTCAAAAGTCAGCATTGTGACGATCACTCCCCCAAAAATTTCTATTACCAGCATAGCGCCAAAAATACTTTTTTGCAAGGATGCGGCGGCGCTCGGATGCCCATAATTATTTTCTCCCAGCTTGGGCGGGATATTGAAGAACCACCTTTTTCTTTTGCTGTGCAAATTCCAGCGTCCTGGCCGCGCCGCCCCAGCTATGGAGGACGCCGGAGATCACCACATCGCTCTCGCAAACCATCCACTCGTTGCGCCGGACGATGGCATACCGCCGGGGCACCTTTTCCAGCGGCGGGTAGGTGGTGCCGTCATAGCGGGAGGCGTCGATCTCCCGGTCAAGATAGGCCAGCACCAGGATCAGCTCAATGTGGGGATAGGTTTCCTTCTGCCGCCGAACAGCCGCCGCAGCCAAACCATCAAAGGCTCCATAGCCGCCGAGGTAGAAGGTGTCCGCGCCGCCCTCGATCAGTGAGGGGAGTATGACATCCAGCCATTTTGAAAAGCTGTCCGGCTTGTTGAGCTTGCTGTGGCCGCAAAATGTAACTATCATTTCTCGCTCCCGTATGTGCAAGATATTACACAAGACTTTCTACAGCTTATAAAGCAAGCATATCAAAGTTACACTATCTATGTCAACTATATTTAGACAGGATGGTGGAGCTATTGGAGCGGTATGGGAAGATCATAATTCATTTGGACGAACTCATTGAGAAAGCCGGAATAAGCAAAAACAAACTGAGCCAGCGCGCCGAGATGCAGCGGACACAGCTCAATCACTATTGCAACAACACAGTGACGCGATTGGACGTAGACGTGTTGGCTCGGTTATGCACAGTCCTAAACTGCGAAATTGGGGACTTGCTTGAATTTGTTCCGCCCGAACAGTAGAGTTTACTGGATTTTCGCCAGCGAGGTCAAAATCTTCTGCGCCGCATCCCATAGCCGTTCCTGGCTTTGCCGAAGATCATCCATGTCGGCATCATAGACGCGCCCTGTCTCATGGACGCGGCGGGTAAGCTGGTTGAGGTTGTTACTGGACCGCCGCAACAGGGACACCAGCTCCCCCAGCTCCGGCAGTTCCAGATTCACCACAAAGCCGTCAATCGCCATCTTGCGGAGGTACGCCGCCATGTTTGTGGTGCCGAGCTGGGCCATCTTCTGCTCGATCAGCGCCCGTTCCTCCGGGGTGACGCGGAATTTTAATTGTACCTCTCGTTCTAAGTTTGCCACTGTCACCGCTCCTCCTGCTCTTTATCCCTGGAAGGGCTGGACACCTTGGACGATACGGTTGTCTCTTGTAGCTTTTTCAGGACGGAAGGCTTTGGCAAAGACACGACATCCCGCTCTGGACAATATCCCAAACGTCTGCATTTGTCCTCGCATTCTTTTCTCGTCCTTGCACTTGTTACATAGTTACCAAAATCATCTTTTGCTACCCAGCTTTTCGTCCTTTCAAGCATAAAATATCCATTGTAATATTGCTCCAGATGTACCCTCGGTTTTCTGTAACGCTTTCTCAAAATAATACCCTACCGTTCTTGAGCTTTGGTCCGATCTTTGGTGGGCGGCTTGGGTGCGTCCTGCTGCTCCTGGAGTTTTTTCCGCACCGAGGGCCGACGCAGCACCAGGGGCTGAAAACGGTTTTCGTCCTGCCGGATCAGGGCATAGGTGCCCTTCCGCCCGTTCAGCGCGGAGAAGGTCAAGGACTGGAAGGGCAGCATAGCCATCAGCCGGTCGTGGTCCTTCGTCTTGGCCCGCGCCAGGAAGTCCGGGGAGATTTGGGCCATGTAGTGGGTTTTGTTGGGGCTGTTCGGCTCCGGGGCGTTTTGGAACTCCGCCAGAATCCGCGCCGCTTCCGCTTTGATGTCCTCCCGTTTGAGGGGCAGGGACAGCAGATATCCATGCCGCGCCTCGCTCACAAACAGGTTCAGAAGGCCGGGGTGACTGCGGGTGATCAGGTAGGAGGTATCCCGCCGCCCGCTTTCAAACGCGACAGGGATCGTCCGCGCCCAATCCTTGTTGGCACGGGACACGCGCCCATCCTGTTCCATGTCCTGCACGGTATTTGCCAGCACATAGAGCATCCGCTCATAGCCGAACCGCTTCACCACATCCTGGACCGCCGCCGCTGTATTGAGACAGTTGTCGCTGTAGTGGTCAGCGATGGCCTGTTCAATCGCCTCTTTGCAGCCAATGTTGGCGGTATGGGACGCGATGTGCTGTGTTTCCTCCTCATGCTGGTAGGCATATTGAAAAGATTCTGTGTAAACCGGGGTCTTGTCCATCTTCATTCCCTCCCTTTTATGCTTTGTGGAACGTGCCTCGGACTTTTCCTGGGCCAGCTCCAGAATGTCCTCACGCACCACATCAATGAACAGATCCACCTTGGCGGGGTGGCTTTCCAGGGTACAGCTATCCCGCCCCCCGGCCATTCCGTACATCGGAACAGTATTGGCCCAGCTTGCGTTGTGGCCGGAGAAGCGGTTATCAAGATTTTTCTCACGGACGGTATAGGCCAGAATGAACGCCACCTTTTCCGGGCCAAACTGCTTCAAAACGCTTTTGGCGGAATCCCTGGCAAAATTCATTCCATCCCAATTATCGTTGATGGCCTTGTCGATGGCGCACTTACAGTCGGTGAGAGCTTTCAGCGACGCCCGGTACTGCTCCAGTTCGCCGTTTTCCCGTGCATAGGCGGCGGGGTGTGGGTAAATTGGGGTCTTATCCATGTTGCGATCCTCCTTGAATAAAATCAGCCAGGAGGCCGAAAACCTCCTGGCTGTTCGTTCGATCTACGGTGTTGCAGCTATAAAAGCTATTTACTTTTACGCTAATATCAAGTACAATATTAGCGTAGGGGGGTGAACAGCATGACGGATGCTCAAAAGCTGGCGTCTCTTGCGGCGGCAGATGGCGGTGTCCTGACCACCGCAGCAGCAGTTGCGGCAGGTATCTCCAAAACAGCATTGGCAAATTATGTTGCAAGCAATCATTTTGAACGGGTTTCGCTTGGGATCTATCTTTCGCCGGAGGCTTGGAGAGACGAGGCATATCTGCTACAGCTACGTTGCCCGCAAATTGTATTCTCCCACGACAGCGCCCTGTTCTTCCATGAACTGACTGACCGGGAACCGCTTCAAAGCACTGTCACGGTAAAGACGGGGTATAATCCAAAGCACCTGACCTCTCAGGGAGTAAAAGTTTATACGGTGAAGAAAGAACTCTATGCGATTGGTATCTCAACAGCAGCTACCATTTTTAATCATCAGGTACGGGTATACGATATGGAGCGTACCGTCTGTGATGTGATCCGCAGCAGGAACTCAATGGAAACGCAGGTTTTTCAAGACGCGCTGAAGCTGTACGCCAAGCACCGAGGGAAAAACCTGCAAAATCTCATGGACTACGCAAAGACATTCCATGTAGAGAAGCTGGTACAGCAGTATATGGGGGTGTTACTGTGATCACATCGGCACGGCAGTTGAAGGACAAAATCTGAAATCTCTCAAGAGAAAAATAAGCGGATATATAGAAATAGGGACAAACTGCCGCCGTGTCACAGCTCTGGGCCAAAGTGCTTGGGCGGCGCTCCCTTGTCCGGCCCCGGCTGGGCAGGGCGTTTCAGCCCATCCAGCACTGAGGGGCGCTCCCGGCCCTTTGCGGCCAGTTTCTCGGTGCAGTCCTCAATCACGTCCCGGATGTCCTCCATGTGGTGGGTCTCCACCGAACTCCACTCCCGGTACAGATCCGCCAGCGGGGTGGGCGAAGCCAGCAGCGCCGCCGCCTGCTCCGCCGGAAGCTCCACCACTTCCATCTCCACCAAAATGTCCTCCCGGATCGTAAACTCGGCGGCATGATCCAATATCTCGTCGGGCGGCTGGGCCGTCAGCCATGCCCGGTATTCCTGCTGCTCCTTGTCCATCTTGTCGTAAAGCGCGTCATTGAGCTGGTTTTGATCCATCTGAATCGTATCCATTTTGTATTCCTCCATTCCATTTGAAGATTTTTTGTGATATAATGCGAAAAATATAGAGTTGGGGGCGGAAATATGGCGTACAGCGACGCGATGTGGGCGGAAGCAAAAAAGAAGTGCCGGTTGAATAACGAGGATATTGCCCTGGCAAAGCGCCTGGGCCTCAATCCGCGCAGCCTGATCAAAAATATCCCCAGCAAAAGCGAACCGTGGAAAGCCCCGGTGAAGGACTGGCTTCACGAGATGGATGAAAAGCGCCAGAAAAAGGCGGCGCAGAAGCAGAAGCGGAAAGCAAAGTCAGGCGGAGACACCCCCGCCTGACTTTCCCTTTTATAGTTCCTGCCCCACAGCCTTGGACGTTTTCTTGTCCGATCCCGGCTGGGCAGGCCGTTTCAGTCCATCCAGCACCGAAGGGCGGGCACACTTGGCAATGGCCTGTTCCTCATGCCTGTGCCCTCCGTCGATGTTGAGCAGGGCGTCCAGCTCCGCAAGACGGGCGGACTTCTGCCGCAGCTCGTCCTCCTGGGGGAAGGGCTTGCCCACCTCCGCCTTTGCCGCTTCCTGTTGGGCGAACAGGTTGTCAAGCTGGGCCTTGATCATCGCCAACCGCTCCGGCATCTTTTCCAGGGCGTTGTCGATGCGGAGCAGGTTGCCCCGCACATCAAGCCCCAAATCGGCCTCATGGGTCATCTCGCCCTTCAGCGCCAGCTTGTGCTTGAACAGGCTGACGCTCACCGACATGGTGAACCCGCGATAGCTGCCGATCATGACCGGCTCCGTGTCCTTGACCTCCTTGCAGGCTTCCAGCAGCGCGGCCCCCGCCGTCTCCCGATCCTCATAGGCTGTCCCTTTTATCACCATTCCGGCAAACCCCTGAGAAACCTCTTTGGCAACAGCGGCGGGTGCAGCAGGTTCTGTCCCCTCGGCCTGTCCCTCCGCCGCAGGTGCGGGCGCGGGGATCTCTTTGATGATAGTCGGATGGGGATGCTCGGCCAGCGTTTTCATGTCAGTTTCCAGACCTTCAATGTAACCCTGATACTGCCTAATTTGCTCCGGAAAATGCTTTATCAGGTTATCCTCCAGCTCATATTGCTTGTTTTGGTGGGCCGCCTTCATGATTTTCAGCTTGGACACATCCACATCCAGCTCCATGCGCTCCTTGATGCGGGGGTCCCCGGCGCACAGGGCCTTGATCTCGGCGTAGGACAGCGCCGCCTCGTCCACATCCTCGCAGGAGCGCACCGGGGATTTGGAGGTCATAATCTGCGAGATGAACTTCTGCTTGTTCTCCACCGTCTGCCACAGGTAGGCGTCAAATGTGCCCTCGGTGACATAGCGGTACACCCGGACGATTTTATTCAGATTACCCCGGCGCTTAATGCGGCCCAAACGCTGGATCAAATCACGGGGCCTCCACGGACAATCCAGGTCATGGAGGGCAAAGAGCAGATCCTGGACGTTGGTGCCAGCGCCCATCTTGAAGGTGCTGCCCAGCAGGACACGCACCTGCCCGGAGCGGACCTTGGCAAACAGTTCCTTCTTCTGCACATCGGTGTTGGCCTCGTGGATGAACGCCACCTGTTCCGGGGCCATACCCCCAGCGATCAGCTTCTGCCGGATATCCTCATAGATGGTGAAGGGCTTCTCCTGTTCCTCGTCGGGGCGAAATCCGCTGCACTCCGTTTCCGGCTCCGCCGAAAACTGCGCTCCGCTCCTTTGCCCCCCCTCTCCCC
>OFGM01002011.1_pt1 | contig 10452 bp, 7 predicted proteins | sample 1521741 | NCBI WGS metagenome assembly OFGM01 (sample SAMEA3504079, study PRJEB24116) | mouse gut metagenome | biome: mouse gut; feature: mouse-associated habitat; material: faeces | place: Denmark | collected 2011
TGCACACATTATTTTGAATTTGTTAATCGGAAGGATTCCAGGCAAAACAGCAAGCCAGTATGGGATGACTGTATTTGGATTGATAATGTCTATCGTACATATTATGCAGCTGTCAAAAGAATACCGGATCAAGGTAGAGGAAAATGCGTGCCTGCTGCAGCAAAAAGTAAAAGAGGCCGAGCAGCAGAATATACGGTTGGCAAAGGCGAAAGAAGAAGCAGATGCGGCCAGGCACGAAGCGATGGCTGCGAATGAGGCAAAAGGAAAGTTTCTGGCTCATATGTCCCATGAGATACGTACGCCGATGAACGCCATCATCGGATTGAACGATATAATCATGGAGGAGTGCGGCGATACCGAAATATATGCCCATGCCAAGGACGTGCAGTCTGCGGCAAAGAATCTGCTGACTATTATTAACGATATTCTGGATCTTTCCAAGGTGGAAGCGGGCAAGATGGAGCTGATCTATACGGATTACTACATAAAAGTCATGGCCGACGAGATCATGGGCATGATGGATATGGCGGCTTCCCAGCGCGGGCTGATCTTAAAATACGAGTGCGATGAGACGATTCCTTGCCGTTACAACGGGGACGAGGGGCGGATTAAACAGATCCTGTTGAATATTTTAAGCAATGCCATTAAGTTTACGAAAAAAGGATATGTGCGGGCGTATATCACAGGAAGGCCTGGGGAAAATCCGGGAGAAGAGCTGATCACCTTCCGTGTGGAAGACACGGGTTGCGGGATTCGGGAGGATGATCTGGCGAAGATCTTCGAGGATTTCAGGCAGGTGGACTCCAGGCGCAACCGCAGTGTGGAAGGCACCGGTCTGGGGCTGGCCATCGTGAAGCATCTTGTGGAAATGATGCAGGGCACGATCGATGTGGAGAGCACCTACGGAGAGGGAACCGCGTTTACGATCACGATACCTCAGAAGATCGTGGATCCCTGCCCTGTCTCTGAGATGCCGGAGATTACGGAGATGCAGCAGAAGATTACCGATATCTTTACCGCGCCCGGCGTAAAGGTGCTTATCGTGGATGATAATGTAATCAACAGAAAAGTGGCCAGAGGCTTTCTGAAAAATTACGAATTTGATCTGACAGAGGCGGAAAGCGGGCCGGAGGCCATCGATCTGGTGAAAGAGATCCGGTTTGATATTATCTTTATGGACCACATGATGCCCGGCATGGACGGCATTGAGGCGGCGGAGATTATCCGCAGAGACTGCGGGGAAAACGGAACCGCGCCTGTTATGGTTGCTATGCGAAGCGGCAAAATCGAAAACGCAGTAAATCCATTAAACCATAACCCCAACAACTTCTTCATCGTATACCCAGAAGCCCCCACCTCACGGCTTCTGTGTTTTACTGAAACATTGGTAATATTCTGAGTGGCCCGCAGCACCAGTCCAATAATATAGGGATAACTGTTTTCATAGGCAAGCATACTGTCAATCACAAACCTTTTTGCGGCAAAATAACTTGTCACATGAAGATCTTTTGGCTTTCCAAGCATTGCCCTTGTCATCATATCATTCATCCATGTCCCAAAATTGCGAAATGCACTGTGCTTTTTGCTCTCATAGCTTGCATAGACAACATCACTGCCATTCTCTATGCCCTGAATCAGTTTTCCCACTTCATTTGCGGGTGTTTGTCCATCATCATCAAGGCACACCACAATATCTCCGTCTGATTTGCGCAGCCCTGCCATCAATGCCGCATGTTGTCCAAAATTTTTCGCCAGACTGATTCCGGAAATATTGTCATATTTTTCACAAAGTGTTTTGATTACCTCAAAGGTATTATCCGGAGAACAATCATTTATCAGAAAGATGTCATACACATACTTCTGCATTGTCTGCATTGTATCTCTTATTTCCATCACTACCCCCTCAAGCGTCTGTGCGCTCCTATAGCAGGGAATGACGAAGCTTATTTTGCTCATCGTTATGACCATAATCCTTTCATTCTTGAAGCGGATTGACTGCTCCAAATAAAATTAAATCTTCGTATTTTCCATCAAGAAACAATTCATCTTTTAAATAGGCTTCCTGTTTATAGCCTGCGTTTTCATTCATCCGCACGCTTGCCTGATTATATGCCAGTACTTTTGATATCACTTTATGAAGGCCAAGTGTTTCAAAGCCATATGCCAAGATCAGTTTTGCTGCTTCTGTGCCAATTCCTTTTCCATAGGCATCTGGTTCTCCCAAAAAGATCCCCCACTCGCCTTTTTTGTTTTCCTCCTCAAAATTCTGAAGATAAATCGAACCCAGCGGTTTATCATCTTCCTTTCTGCATATGATAAACTGGTGCACAAGTCCGCTTTTTACTTTCTTTTCCATCCAGTTTAAATGCTCCTCTTTTGAGACAGGCTTTCTGTAAATAAAATTTTCAACCACTTTCTTTTCGTTGCGCCACCTTACGATATCATCGGTATCTGCTATTGTGATTGGACGCAGATAAATCTGCTGCCCATGGATTTTCAAATCTTTTTCTACTGGCTTCATATCCCTCTCCTATTAGTGTATTATCCAAATCTGTCATTTTAATTGATAGCTGTTCTAAGTTCATAGACATCAAACACGATTTCAGAAGATTCTGTTTCTATTCGATCCACACACTTCGGTTTTATGGTCATTCCACGTTTTTCATAGTACTGAACCAACCAATCTAGGTCCTTGCCTGTACTTTCTATAAAATACGCTTTTTTTGCTTTGCTGCCTCTGCCGCTGTAGAGCGCAGTCTGTACATCTTTAAAGCGATGACGCGCTAATTTTCGCTTTGCAAGCGGACTTTTGGCCGCCCAGCCACCGCACAAATCAAAGTTTTTGTATAAATTTGCTGATTTGTCAAATATTTTTTCAGAATAAGGCGTACCATTGTAGGATGTGGAAGAATAAACATCTATCACATAATAATTATTTCCATTTTCTCTGCAAAAATCCATCAATGCATTCCAGCGTTCATCTGCCACTGCTCTGTTTCGGTATTCAGTCCGAAGGTTGTCTCTGTTTCCGCCAAATGCCAAAAGCGCACAGACGATACAGATTGTATAGACTACATAGGCCATTGTATTTTTCTTTTTCTCCATCACTCTGTCCTTGATTAAAAAGCCCGCAATGGTAATGAATTCCAACATCAGAAGCGGTATCGCGACGCGGTCCAGCACTCTGTCTACCATATATAAATATAACCATAAAATACTGCGGATAACCAATAGACCGAGTATTTTCAGAACTGCGCCTGCACGCACTCTGCCCTCTGACTGAAAAATACAAAGTATCAGATATAAACTATATGATACCAAAACCATCATGCTGATAATCGTTCTGTGAATCAGCATCGCTTCATCTACCGTGCCAGAGTGCATTATCAGATTTCGGATTGTATGAAAATCCTCCTTTAGCTGATTCTTGTAGCGCCACAAGGCTTGTCTGACACTGTTTTTGCTGATAAATCCAAAGGTATTGGAAAGTTTTTGCTCCTGATAATCCACTATCGCTTCAAGCCTCCAGGTATCAATAGACCCATCAAGCGCAAAATTGTAATTTTCAAGAAGCGTATAGGATTCTCTTGACAATCCAATGGATTCATACAATTCACTGTTGTTATCATAACTCGGCAGCCCATAAAAATCATATAATTTTGTCCTCGCATCAAAAAAATTCTGAAACCGAACCCATTCGCTGTTTCTGTATGCCAACAGGTCCAAGGAATAGACAATCAACATCAAAAGAAGGGCTGTGCCAATCAATGTAATATATTTTTTAATATTTGACCTAGTAAATATCTTTTTGCTGACAAACCATTGTGAAATCCCCGCAAGCAAAAGAAACGGCATCAGCATAATGCAAACTTCAGTTCGAATCATAAAGGACAGGACAACCAACATCAAAGGAACTAGATTTCTTCTTATAAATTTGGAAGGCTTTTCTTCTTCCGGCGCCGTGAGAAAAAGAAATACCGCGCCTGCCATACAAATACCTGCTGTAACGCTGTACTGAATAATGACAAATTCCCGCAAAAACAAGCCCAGCGCAATTGCCGCCTCGGCCGCAAGCGCCATCAGTTTTGTTCCAGTGCTGCGCATAATGCTCATAAGACGCAGCGCAGCCAATGCAAGCACTCCAAACTGGCATACGCACAAAAACAAGCCATACCATGCAACCGTAGGAATGGCTCTGTAAAAAAGCGCAATAAACCACCCTAAAGGATACAGCATCTGGATACAAAAACCATTTGGCTTACCAGTATATGCTCCTGATAAAATATCCTTTATCATTGTATCATCATTCAGATCATAGTAGAAATCAAAATTCACCGATAAAAACAATACAAGCAAGAGTGTAAAGACAGCCACAACACACACTCTGCCTGCTCTTCTCTTCGTGTGGCTATCCATCATACGTGATAGAACTCCTTCACTTTGCTTACAACATAATTAACATCAGATTCTGTTAGTGTATAGTACATTGGAAGTCTGAAAAGCCGCTCGCTCTCCTTTGTTGTATAGACATCCTCCCCATGAAAGACACCAAACTTCATTCCTGCCGGTGCCGTATGAAGCGGCACATAATGAAATACGGACCACACGCCGTTTGCCTTCAAAAAGTTTAAAAGCTCTGTGCGCTCTTGGACATCTTTTGCTTTTGCATAGTACATATGCCCGTTGTGTGTACAGCCTTCCGGAATGATCGGAAGCTCCAGGATTCCTCTGTCTTTGAGCGGCTGCAGCAGTGTATTGTACTGCTCCCACCTGATAAGCCTGGCCTTTGTGATTTCATCGGCAAGCTGAAGCTGTGCCCAAAGATATGCAGCATTCATATCGCTTGGCAGATAAGAAGATCCATAATTCATCCATCGGTATTTGTCAACCAGCCCACGATAATATTTCGAACGATTTGTCCCCTTTTCTCTGATAATTTCTGCTTCTTCAATATATTTTTCATCCCGAATCAGAATTGCGCCGCCCTCTCCCATACTCAGGTTTTTGGTCTCATGGAAGGAATAACAACCAAAATCGCCGATTGTGCCAAGCGCTTTGTTTTTATACTCTGCCAAAATACACTGTGCGGCGTCCTCAATCACCATCAGATTATGCTTCTGGGCGATCTCCATTATGGTATCCATTTCACATGCAATGCCAGCGTAATGAACAGGCGCAATGGCTTTGGTATTTGGCGTTATCGCCGCCTCAATCTTTTTCTCATCAATATTCATCGTATCTGGACGAATATCTACAAAAACTGCTTTTGCGCCACGCAGTACAAACGCATCCGCTGTTGATACAAATGTAAAGGAAGGCATAATTACCTCATCCCCCTCCTTGATATTTGCAAGAAGTGCCGCAAGTTCTGTGGCATGGGTACATGAAGTTGTCAGCAGGCATTTGCTTGTCTTTGTTCTTTCCTCAATCCATTCACTGCATTTCTGGGTAAACGGCCCGTCTCCACAGATTTTCTGGTTCTCAACTGCCTGCTTGATATACTCAATTTCCTTTCCTGTAAATGGCGGAACATTAAAATTAATCATTCAATACCTCCCATAATCTTCCAATTAACAAGAAAACTATACCACATTTTTATTCCTATTTCCACACTAACATCATTTCTTGACACAATAAATGTAACAGTTCAGCCTTCGGCTTCCTGTTACGGGCATCAAGCCATGCAAAACCACTTCGTGGTAGGATTGATGCATCTCAACTGCTACGTGTTCCTACGGACTTTGCAGCGTAGTGCAAAGTCCTAGTCTGAACTGTTGCCAATAAACTATATATTCTTCGCTCACATACGCCTCAAAATACCCCTCTTGCCGCATAAACTGCTGGATTGTGACAAGTTTTTCATATCGTGCTGTATTTGCTTTATCAATGGTATCTATTGCCTTTCTGCCAAAAATAATCACTGGAAAATCTTGTGTTTGGGCAATTCTGTCCAAATCTATCCGAAGCTGTTCTATCTGGTTGGAATCCAAGTCAATCCACGTTGTAAAAATTGCTGGTTCCATGTCAAACAGATACGAAAGTGCTGGAATATCGCCAAAAAGTATCAATTGTTTTGTGTTTAACTCATTTTCTATCAAAAAATTATCCAGTGCTTCAAGCTGTTCCTTTTTATCTTTGGTTGTCCATATTCCGTTGGCGCTTCCGCTGCTTTGCAAATGCAGTGCATAGCGCTGCTCTCCGGCGGGCAACACATCATGAAACACAAATCCAATCCCAAATAACAGACTTTGCAATGCTGTACAAAGAAAAAGAAAACAAACAGTTATCTTTAGCACAAATTTATATTTTTGTGTCGAGAGTTTTTGAAAAAAATCGAAAAGCATCAAAAGCGAAACAGGCGCTGTCAGAAATAAATTATTGATAATTGGATATAGACCGTTATTGCTGCCAAGCGGCGTAATCCAGATTGTCACAAGCAAACATACTGCCCATAGTTTCTGTTCACCACTGACTTTTTTGCTTATAAGACTCCAAATACAGAGCGCAAGCACCATTAACAGATACACTACTGCCCATTTATACATGCTAAAGTACGCCGTATAACCAAAATCAAACATCCCTCGGCCATAGCAAAATCTGAGAAGCACCAAAAGACCTGCCGCATAAATCAGTTTGAACCACATTGACGCCTTTTTCTTATTCTTTGCTAATATCAATGAAAAAAATAAACTCCCCATTACCATATAGCCCACAAACAAAAAGAGCCATACACTATAGCGAAAATAATCTCCAAACATTGCAAAAACCATAGCGCTCGGCTTATAATCCGTCGCTGTTTCAGTCATGCCAAACAGTGAAGCAATCATTTCAGGATATGCCGTAGCGCCATATCGAACAACTATCACAAAAATTGGCGCCAAAAGTCCTGCAAGATATCCCACAATACAAAAAACAGTTCTGTTTATCAGCTTTTTAATCCATGCACATTTCTTTCGCTCCACAAAACAAACATACCATACTGGCAAAATAAATGCCATATATGTAATATTGGGCATACGCACAGAGACGCAAAGGCCAAGAATCATGCCAGCAGCAATAAAATACCATTTGTTATCTTTTGTGATTGCCATAAATAATATCAGTGTTGCTGCTGTCATAAAAAGATAGCCAAGATAGTGATATAAAATCACGGACGGCGCCCAGCACAGGGACAATGCCGTAAGCTCGCCTGCAAACAGCAGCCAGCGATGCTCATATCGCTTGAACAAAAACAGAAATACCACCATCGCAGTCAGCCCAATCAAAAGCCCCGTATATACATTCATTCCAATCCAGATATCTCCAAAAGGAAGATAGCTTAGCAGTACTCCTACGATATTGGCAAAATACGTAGCCAGTTTCCACATCGGATTCATGACATCAAAAAAACGATAATTTCCAAGGGCATAGCCTGCGTCCATTAAATCTGCGCCCAGCACAGCATGACGCAGTGGATACAACAAAAGGATTCCTGCAAGGATTTTATTCAGGTGTTTCTCAAGCCATTTCATTCTCATGTTTCCTCCCTGTTCTTTCTCATATACTCTTGGAACCTCTTTTTCTCTCTCCAAAGATCGTGCTGGAAACCTTTTTTCTTGTCATTTCTATCAGTGTACAAACCACATATACCACAAATACCGTGCAGAGCATATGAAGCAGCATCCCTACAACAGAGTTGTCAATCTGCTCTTTGCAATGAAACCACGCAGGCCACACAGCCCGAAGATTCATATGCTCATGAATCAGGTAAACACCAAACGAAGCGCCGGAAATTTGTTCTATTGGTCTCCGAAAACGCTCCAAAACACCCCCTGCCTTGCTCTTTGCAAACGCCAGAAAAAGCCCCACTGCGCCTGTATAACAGGCTAAAAAATTATAAGTATAGCCATACGAAATCATATTCTCAAGTTTGCCTGTTTTGAGAAAAACCATACGCAGAATAAAAAAAGAAGCAAAGATTGCTGTCACACTGCCAAGATAGAGAAACACTGCGTGCCATCTGGCTTGTACCCATTTCATTTCGTACTTCCCAAGATATGCGCCTGTCAGATACAAGACCACAAACCAGAACCCATCATACCCATATTTATCCCAGGGAAGCTGCATGGGAATCACTGTCTTGGAGATACAAAAAAGAACCAAAAGCCCTGCTGTCAAAAGCTGTATATCCTTTTTGCCAAGATGCGCAATCCCTGCATTCAAAAAAGGCATAAACAGGCAAAGAATCAGATACGAAGTCGCAAACCAATAATGTTCCGTCACAATCGGAAAACAATACGAAAAAAATTGATAGAGGTCAAACTGCTGTATGCCTGCTATCATGGCAGTAAGCCCAATCACCATCGAATAAAAAAACACCTGTCTCCATATGCGGATTCCTCTTTTTATGACATCTTTCGGCGCCACATTGGCTCCAAAATAACCACTTAATAGCACATAGGCATTTACTGCCACCAAGCACAGTGCCTCAACAAACCATATCGTATAGCCTGTTACTGTCATATCCGCTTTTGACGGACTGACTAGCAGCCCACCTTTACTAAGATAATGCAGACATACAATCATTATCATCGCCGTCATACGCAGCAGTTCACAGCCCAAGTGCCGTTGTTTTTTTTCTGCCATCACAAGCCCCCTATATTGTCCTGTCCATCAGCGCTTTGGCAATACGCTGTGCGCCTTTCCCATCTACAAGCTGCCTTTCCTGCTCGTTTAAACGCTCCCTGTACGTTTTTTCCGCGACACACTGGTGCAGCGCCTTCACTGCCCTGTCCGTCACTGCTTGGCTATTCTTTGCAAAACACCCTGCATTCACAATCTGCGTAAGCTCTGCTAAGGCACATGCCCCCTGTCTTTGATTTTCTGCAAAATAAAATACAATCATTGGAATTCCCAGTGAACTGACCTCGTAAACAGTGCTTCCTGCGGCAGTGAGCACCACATCTGTTTGCAGCAGCAGTTCGCGCATATCCTTGACATTTTCATGAATACACACATTTTTGCAGGACTGATACCTATTTTTTAGCTCCTCTGCAAAACGATTGAACGGACCACTGACAATATGCCAGTTTATCTTTTGTTTGGACAAAAATGTATCCGCCAAAATAGCATCCATAAACGCCGCTGCTGCAAAATACGGGTCACTTCCTCCTGTCGTTATCATAACATCAGTTATTTTATCTTTTATCTGATATTCGCAAGGCGCCTGAAATACCTTGCGAAGCGGCATATATTGAATGCCCAGAAGTACATCTTCCAACTCTTTATAATTGTCCGCAAGCTGCGGTGCATAGATATTATAATTAATCAGCAGACACGCTGGGTGTGGCACCCCCATATCTTCAAGACATGCTGTTTGCACAAACTCTTTGACTGCATCAAAATATGCATCATCCGCCTGGTAACTGTCAATCAGAAGCATATCGTTTTGTTGTTCCACTATTTTTTTAAGCTGCGGAATCTCTGACAACATATCTCTGTAATCTGTATTTAGCACAATTGCCCGAAATCCCCGCTCTTCAATCATAGAATGACAGCCGTTATCTGCTGTTATAAAAACAGGAGAACATCCCAAATCCGCCGCTGCCTCTGCAATCGAGAGGCAGCGCATCACATGCCCCATACCGATATCTGTATTGCCGTCCGCACGAATATAAAGCATTGTGTCCCTCCCTATATCACGTTCTCTAAAACACTGTTTTCCGAATCAGCAAAAACGCCTCCGCACGCTGCATTCCTGCGGCCATGCCACGTGTTTTGGAGAGCACATCCATTCCTGTTAAACTCCTAGGATGCGGAAACTGACAAAGTTCTGATACATAGCAGTTCATTGCCTGTTCCTTTTTCTCATAGTAATCCGTAATGTCTACAAATACATTGGGAGAAAACGCAGGCTGCATACTGCTGTCAAAATTCCATTCTGAGGAGGATAGTGTCTCAAAAGCATAAATTTCCTTAACGCAGTAATTTCCAATCGGCCTTGCTGCAGTCAGTACAGCCCGTGCTGTATATTGGTGATCGATATTCAAATCGCCGCTGTAGTGCGTATAGATAATCTGCGGCTTTAGTTTATCAATGATCTGCTCTACTGCTTTTACAATCAGATATACAAGGCGCAGCACCTTGGCACAAGCAAAAAAACGGCCCGGTACGCTTCTCTGGGCATATGGGCCATAGAACATATTTTACGGGGAACCATGGTGAAAGAATTCAGAAGATCCCGGCATTTCACACCCCCCACTCCCATCCGGGAGATCGCGTCTTATGCGGAGCCCATTGTATCCATCGGAAACCAGACCGGTGAGGGCTGGTTTCTCACAGGGGAGATGGTGGAATTAATCCATGAAAATGTGCCGAACATTGTCTGTACGCAGCCTTTCGGGTGTCTCCCCAACCATGTGGTGGGAAAAGGCGTTATCAAGGAGCTGCGCAGGCAGTACCCTTTGAGTAATA
>OFGM01002017.1_pt1 | contig 10422 bp, 8 predicted proteins | sample 1521741 | NCBI WGS metagenome assembly OFGM01 (sample SAMEA3504079, study PRJEB24116) | mouse gut metagenome | biome: mouse gut; feature: mouse-associated habitat; material: faeces | place: Denmark | collected 2011
AGCGAAAGCGCGGCTTCGCTGGAATACTTCCTTGCTTAAGCGTCCCCCTTTGATTTTAAAGCAAACTTAACTTTAAAATATTTATTCTCTTTCTTCTTCAAAAAATACTTTCATCAGTTTACATAAAGTTACCTGATCCTCTTTCCCCATTGTTTCTCTAGAAGAATGCATTGCTAACATCGGTATCCCTACATCTATTGTCTTCATTATTAAAATACTAGAAACAGGAGATCCTAATGTAGAGCCTCCTCGGATATTGGAATGATTCGCAAATTTTTTATAAGGAATCTCATATTTTTGGCATAACTGTTCTATTATTCCAACCGCTTCACTATCTGTAGCATAGAGTTGATTTCCAGAAAGTTTTAAGGCAACACCATCATTTAAATAAATCTGGTTAGTGATATCACATTTTTCTGGATGGTTTGGATGAATCGCATGGGCAACATCTACAGAAAGTATCATTCCATCAGCAACTGCTGCTAAATACTCCTCTCTTGTCTGCTCAAGTGCTAAATATAGTCTTTCCAGAATCATAGGAAGTAATGCAGAATCTCCTCCCTGTTTTGTCCTGCTTCCTATCTCTTCATTATTGAATAAAGCGATCACATTTATTCCATTATTTCGCTTTCCTTCTATTATTCCTGTCACACATGCTTGCACACTGGTAATATTATCTAAACGAGGAGAAGACACCAGTTCTTCATTCACTCCTATCACTTCTGGCTTATCGCTATTATAAAGGTTGATTTCAAAATCTAAAATATCCTGTTGTTCCACGTTCAATTCTTTGGCTAATAAATGTAAAAACCATTCTTTCTCTTTTTCTGATTCTATTCCTGATAAAGGAAGTAAATCCACTTGTTTATTTAGCTCTATTCCTTGATTGACATCGCGGTTCATATGAATAGCGAGATTTGGTATGATAAAAATAGGTTTTTTAAAATCTACCAGCTTAATTTCTGGTCTAAAAATGTCTTTACTTTTTATAGAAACTCTGCCGGCAGCAGATAATGGGCGATCTAACCAAGTATTTAAAATAGGCCCTCCATAGACTTCTACATTTAATGTTCTATATTTTCCCTTTTTTTCTGGCAGAGATTTAATTTTTAAACAAGGCCAGTCTGTATGAGCCATCTCTATTCTGAGCATATCTTCTTTTTTATAATTTTTCCCGATCCAAAACGCTATCAAAGAAGACTGAAATGGTGTTAGAAAATATCCTTTACCAGTTTCTAAATTCCACTTTTTTTTCAAAGAAAGCTCTTCAAATCCTGCCTCTTTCAGCTGTTTTTCCGCCTCCTTTACAACATGAAAGGGAGATACTCCCTGTTCTAATATTTTTAAAAGTTCTTCTATTTCCTTTTCCATTTTATTGCCTCCATTTTAGATATTATTTAACTATTTTATAATTAGTTTTATTCCATTTCATAAAATATTTCTGATGTCTTTAAAAACTCTTGTACCTTTTTATCCCAGCTATGCTCTAATCCTTTTTCCATCGTAAATATTCTCATAGAAACTCCTGTGATACAATATAAGCTTTCCTTTTCATATCGAATATGTAAATAAAGTCCCTCTATATCCTCTTCCCGATAAGGAAGACCTGTTTCTTGTAATAAACTTCTTACCATTTCCTGTTTCATACGAAAGACTATTTTCATATTCTTAGGCGTTTTTTTGCCTTTAATCAATTCAAAACATATAGGGCGCAGCCTTTTCCATAAGGCGATCCTTTCTTTTGGAAGCTCTTCTCTCTCTTCTATTGTAAAAAACTCTTCCTGTATATGACCATCGATAGAAAATCGGATGTCTGTGGAAATTTCTGCTTCTATCACAAGAAATTCATCAAATATTTCCTTTAATAAAAGTTTTGCCATAAAGCCTTTGATATCTATCACTTTACAAGCGACCATTTCTTTCCTCCATAATTATAATTTTCTTTAGGTAATTGCGAAACTTTGAAAGCTATATAAATACTGGTCTTTTTAAGAATTACTTCTGCATATCCCCTCACTTAGATTTCATAAGTTCTGGTAACATTCGCTTTTCAAAAAGTAGAACAGCCCCAGCAAAGAAATATTCTATAAGAATCCCCTTAAAAGACATTGATACTCCATGAGTGGTGGGATTACGCGCTAAGAATTTAGTACCACTACATCTGAAACAGAACGAAATTGGGGCTTCGCTGAAATACTTCTTGACTGAAGCGTCCCTTTTGACTTTTGCAATTACCTAAATCTTTTTTATCAGCATTTCTTTTTTATATTTTTACATTAAATTAAGTAAAAATTATATATCGACATACTTGTTTGTTTTTTGACACTTAAACTTTAATTTAAAAATATCACTAATTTTAAATTCTGTCAATTATTTTTGTAAATTTTTTATCTTAATTGTTATTATTATAAATTTTATTAATAAATATTGTAAAGTTCCTGATATTATAAATCAATAATCATGCTGATAGTGTAACGCTTTAATATCATCGTTAACATTTCTTTCATACTCCCCTATCTATATAACTTTCACTTTACTTGAAATAAATTATGATTATTTAGTTTTTTATCAAATTTCTAGTAAATAAATACTATCTATTCTATAATTATATTTTCACTCTTTTCATATAACTTTAATTCTATCTTTAAAATTATTCAATATCCAGTGTTAATATAAATATAAACAGAAAAGTTGAACAATTTACGATACTAAAATACAAGTTCTATGTTGTTAACTTAATCTATTATGTTAGTTAAATTAAATAATGTAGAAAATATATAAGCTCAAATATTTCTTACTAATGTCGTGTTTTTATCCAAGCAATTTATTACATAACGAATTACTCACTGTTTAACTTCAAAAAGTATCTTTTTACAATCTCTATATCCATATCCTCCTAATTAATACAAATCGTTTTTCAATTATACTACAGCAAACTTTTGATATCAATTCTACAAAGGCATCTAATCTTTCTTTGTTGTAGGAAGTATCTTGTAAAAGAATATCATACACAATATTTTTTTTGAAAAGTTCACGATAAATAAATATAGACAAAGCACAGCTTTTTAGACTCCCTCCATATTCCTACTTCTTTAATTACTCCTGTTTTATCATCTTATTAAATTCCTCCTTATCCAAAAAGTCTGTGAAATGCCATTCTTCTAGCACCTCACAGACCTTTCTTTATTTTATTCCTTATTCTTCCATGATATAATTTGCTATCACTGTTTTAAATTGTTTCGCATTACTATCACTATTCGTTAATTCTGGTTGATACTCGGAAAATAGCACTTTATGATAATCATTTTGCAGAACTTCTGCCAATTCTCCCTTCATACTATCTACTACAAAAGGACAAAACAAATACGCATATGTACCTGCAAGTAATCTTTGCAAATATACCGTAAAGGATAATTCATGGGGCTTTGTGCCACATATCAACAGTCTTAAATCTGCTCCTTCTAACATCTCTCTCTGATTAGAATAGCTACTCCCCATATCATAAACAATAAAATTTGTATCCTCTTTAGGTTCTTCCCTCCGATAGTGAACTCCTTCAAACTTCCAGCCATCTGTTTCTAATTCCATATCATACCCACGAACAAGTGCCGCCAAATGTCCGCTTTTATTTGCTTCTACATAATAAACCGATGCACCCATACGAGCCAACCATGCACACAGACCGATTGCCGTTGTAGTAGTTCCTATTCTCGGTTGAGAGCCAACTACTGCTACTTTTACATTTTTGCAATGAAAGTTTAATTTCTCACATTCCTCTTGTCTGTCTTGACATTTCTTGAATGAATACCGTATCATACCCCTATCACTCAAACATTCCCTAATTTCTTGTTGTATCACTAAAATCTCTGTACCACAAACAATATTCCCCACTCCTTTATCAAGTAATGCTTGAAACAAAAAATCACGCTTTGAAAGCCCCTCACAGATTACCGTTACTCTTGCAGAATACATCGTCAAAAATTCCTCAATCGCATGGGCAAATTCTTCATCGGTATCTCCAAAGGCGAGCCGATCTAGCACAACTTCTGTAAAATGAGAAAAATTTCTCATATCATAAATTACGAATTGTTTTAAGACAAAATTCCCTATCATCTTCTTGATAAGTACACTGTCCGATTCATAATCCTCCATAAAATCCAAGAGATTTGTATGTTTCGTAGATGATAAATATAAAATCATACTATAGCCTCCTTAATTTCCAATCGCCCAATAAGGTCCTCCTGCTGCCATCGCTTTATTCGATTCAGACAAAATAATAGATAGATCCCATTCTTGATTGCTTCTATTATAACTCGCTGGGTCAGCTACAAGAATTTTTCCCTCACGGGTAATCCCTCGCAAAACAATAAAGTGTCCTCCCTTTGTAAAATGCCCCCGACTCATGATCACTACTACCAATTTTCCAGAAGATAAAGCCTCTACAATCCCTTCTTCTGTCAAATTTCCCTCACAAGTCAACCCATAAGCCGAAGCTGCAGCAGGAATTAAACTATGATACGAACCATTTCCCTCACAACGATATCCATTTTCCACAGACCACTGGGATAATTCTACGGGATCGTGGGATTCTCCCGTCAAAGTAGAAATCACAATCGCCATCGAAGTCGGTCCACACCCTGCCTGCCCAATGGTACTGGAAGTCCCGTACATCATATCCGCCCAACGCTCGTCCATCTGGTTATAATACGTCACTTCTATACCGCTCTCTATAAATATCATACCTTCATAAGACTGTCTGTTACTTTCTATATAATCTTGCTCATAAATACCAATATTCTGATTGAACCCATACTCTTTCTGAAAATTTTCAATGGCATCTAATTCCGCTTTTGGAAATGCCAACTCCATAAATACGGATAAAGGACTCGTTAGCAGATAAACAAGAAAGGCAACAAAAAGCAACAGAAAAATAACTCCCATTAAAATGGCAGAAAACAAACGCTTTCTTTTCTGTTCCTGAGTTGCACCTTGTACTGCCATCGAAATGAAACATTTTGCCATTATCGGATCTACTGCCATACTATCTTCCTCCTGCCTTCCCCATATAAGGCATTTTATAATCTGGAATCTCAAAATGGATATGTAAGCGTTTTGCGCCTACCAAAAACAGAGCATGACCTCTTTTCCTTGCCAATAAAAGTTCCTGCTCTGCTTCCGTCAGATCATAAAGTTCTGCCGTTTCTTTTAAATTTTTACCATCTGTTCCCATTAATATTTTATAACAAGGAATATCCAGAAGTGCCTGCCCATACTGTTTAATACTTTCACTCAGAAAATCTACGATGCTGTGAGAGATAATTGCCAATGCTCCCTCATATTTTCTCGCACGTTTCATCACATTTCTGAGATATACCAGGGACTGTGGCACTTTCTGGTCTATCATCAGGTACGCTTCATCACAAATTAACAAAACCCGTTCTTCCCGATTCTTACTCATCTGTTCCCAACAATAAGTCAAAATATTAAAATATTGTGTTCGTTTTATAGAATCGCTCGTTTCCTGTAACGCATTTGTATCTAATACCGTAATCGAACCTCCCTTTGCATTCTCCCCTTGTGTATCTTTCATGGTACTTTTCCCATTCCAAATAAAACGGTCTGAACCTTCTGCTATATCATAAAAAAGCAGTGCAAGGTCATTATAAACTTGTCTGTCGATCGGGTGTTTTGCTTTTTCCTGTATTAATTTATAAAGGTCGGAAAAAATCGGAAAATCTTCTGACTTTAATGAAGAAATATCGGTATTCCATGTAATATTAAATTGCTGATATAATTCCACAAGACACTTTTTTAAGACAGCTCGCTGCATATCTGTGATAGAGGGAAGATAAAGGGTGAAGAAAATTTCTAAATTCTTCATATGAAGAGCAAGATCATTCATTCCATACCCTTCATCCCAATATAACCGTTCTACTTCTTTTTCTTGCTCATCATCACGAGGCGATGGACGAACCTGCAGAGGATTGATCCTGCCTCCAGAACCACCCACCGCATTAATCCAGTTCCCATTTAGATTATAACAAAGGTCTTTATATTCCGATTCTGGATCTACTACAAAAATTTTTGTTCATATATTCGGACAATATGATATGCTTAATAGCGGTAGACTTCCCTACGCCAGAATTGCCCATAATGACAAAATTGCTGTTGGTGCGATCTCCACCACGCCGCCATGTATCCACAATAACAAGACCGCCGCTCGTATCTTTTGCAAAATAATATCCCTCTCCATCATGAAATCCGCTGCTGGCAAAAGGAAACCCACCCATAAAGGTAGAAATTGGTACAATCTTTTGTAACATGCTTTCCACTTTGACATTCGTCGGAAAGGAAGGAGAAAGATGTTGAAAACTCTCTTTTTGCAAGTTTGGAATCACTCGCATCTTGCATTTCATCATACTCACGATACTCTCCGCACGACGACACACTTTTTTGAATGTTTTTTCTTCTTTCGCAATTGGCATAATTAATACACTCATCAGTCCGACCGTTTCTCCCTCCCTATCAATCTGCATAATAATTTTCTCTCCATCTTCCGCCGCTTTCTCCGCTCTCTGACGGGAAAGGGGATCTTTTGCTCCCTCGGCAAGTCCCCTCTGTTGCACGACACTGCGAGAAATAGCATTTATCAAAGTAGTATTATCTACTGGTTGCCACCCAATGGATACTATCGTAGATGGAATATTCGTAATTCGTGACAGCCATTCTACTTCTACCTTTTGCGGATAACGGATCAGCCCATATATCTTTCCGATATTTTCTCCTATAGAAAGGCTATTTTTATTAAATTCTAACCCTATTGGAGTGATGACATTTAGTAACGCATTATTCTGTAAATCTTGCTGTTGCATAGTCTGTTTTTTAAGCATAACTATCCTCCTTCAAAAACGGAATGGAAGCAGAAACTTCTGTATCTTCCAAATGAATATAAGACGGATTATGAATCAAATTCATCAGCCTCACAATTTCTTTTTCCCCTAATACATCACAGGAAATTCCACAGCCAGAAAACTTTTCCGAAAACAAGGCAGCCCGTTTCCCCACTTCTTTTTCCCCTTCCTCTCCTATCTTCTCCCAAAAGGATACATAAAACTGCCGTTCTACAATCTCTCCCGACAGTGCATACCCAGACATTTGTAAAATCTCTTGCCGAAGTAATTCTTTTCGTTTGTCATCTGCGTTCTTTAACATAGACTGCATCTCTGTAATCACAGGAGAAATGTCTACGGGTCGGCTGACCGCCAAAAACTTAAATGGATATAGAATATCTGATAATTCCGCAGTAAGCTGTCGGATAAAAAGGTGTTTTTCTGCTTTACTATAAAGATCCATACTGATGGAATGAATACGTACATAGGCAAACACGAATCCACTTGTCGTATAGAGATAGTTTTCTTTGATATCCTTTACATGAATAAATTCCTGTGCCGTTTGTATGGCAGATGTTTCTTCACCAGTTTGGATCTTTGGCTTCTTTTGCTTTTGTATCAAAAAGAAAAGACCACTCCCCATAAAGGTAATGGTCAACATAATAATAGGAAATAACAATCCCTCCATTTTTTTTGTTCCTCCGTTTCTTTATTCTGTCAATATCCTCTCTTATCATAAAAATCCCTTATATTGTATAGATAACACGTTACTCTATCGGTCGAATATGCCAGTCATCAAATAAAGAACCTTTCACGGTCAGGGTATCTGTCAGATTAATTTTCAGCATACCGGCTGGCGTCCATGCATCGAATACCTCGGTATAAGTTATATAGTTCCCATTTGGAAACCATACCGGTGAAAAATGTACAGGTCGCTCATAAGTACTATAGAGATTTTGCTGAAATTCAAAGGTGCTAAGAGTTCCTGTATGCAGTCGCTTTAACAGCCGCCAGTAGGTTGTATAATGAAATTCTGGAAAATAGGCAACTACATTCTGTGCCCCTGTGATATGATCGCTTGGAGCAGAAGAATGAACCGAAGCCGAAACTTCTGCATTGATTCCATATCCACTTTTCATGATTTTACCTGAAGCAGTCGAATTTTTCTCATCTGGTATGGTTTTCAGTGTGCCAGACAGACTCGCAGAGTAGGACAGCCATTCATACTTCCACCAACCATGATCACACCAATATCCATTCTCTTCTTCATCCGTACTATGCCATACCCAATACTCCTCCCACCAGCAGTCCCATTCTCCCCATGTCAAATTTGTCATATTCTCCTTATTTGGCACAGCAGGGATAATAAATTCCTCTTTACGATCCTTCGCCTGTGGATCAGGTGGCGGATTATCATTGATATCTACGATTTCTGCCACAATCTCATGGATGTTTAAAGAACAATTACTTGAAATAGTAATGGTAATTATTCCTGGGTCTTTCGGTGTTCTCCATTTTACCCATGCCAGTTGTGAACCGCCTTCTGGGATATAAATATCCGTATGTGAATAGGTTTGTCCATTGATAGAAAAATAGGCATAAGCTGGACTATCTGGCGTTTTTTCCTCGCTGGTAGTAAGCTGTACCGACGTAATGACCTCTGTATCACAGCGATACGATAGATTACTTTCTATCTCTGGTTCAGGATCAAATTCATCTGGTTCAGAAAAACGCACCACCCCAACTCCCAGATTTGCGATAATGGTATCATCACTTTGTGCTTGTGTGATAGAACCATTCCATGCAGGAAACCCTAAATCTGCCGTTTCCAAAAACATAGCAAGAGGTAAATTTTTATGCGTTAAAGAAACCATTTTATTACGCAATCCATTTCCGGTTTGTTTATTATAGAAAGCAGCTTCTGTAGCAGTCATAGCAAACATCACCCCACTATACTTAAAATAAGCGATGGGTTCTAATAATATTTTATATGCACCACTCACTAAAATATCATAATCCAGTCCAGTAGCTACTGCAATATCCTGTATCGTTCCTTCCCGACAAAAATAATTGCGAATAGCATGAATACTTGCTTCCTGACTGCTAGAACTCACTATCAGGGGCATGGGATTTGTAGGAACAACACAAGCATATCCGCCCTGTTTAGGTTCAAGTTCCTTTCCGTTTCGATATGCTATCTTATTTCCATATTGAAAATGAATTACTACATCGCTATTAGAATAGTTAGAAAAATCAATCGGCATGGACACAGGAATATTATCACACTCTCTCACAATGGTTACTCGTACTCCATCACGTCCCGGATTCCAAAAATTCTGATTTGTCCCCTGTCCCATACCGCCTCCGCCACTATCAATATTAGAATCACCAGCAGCAAATGCAGAAAAGGAGAAAGAAAAAAGTATTGCGAAACACAACCCTATACAAAAAAATCTTTTCATTTATACCTCCAAAATAAATATCCATACACATTACCCAAAAAACTAATGAGAAAGAAAAAGCGGATATAGCCGCTGCCATATCCACTTTCTATTCCTTCTTTGATTACATACCTCCTATCATATCTCCTGTTCCTGCATGAGGTGCGACCGTAGTGGAATTTTCCTCCTTACTGTCCTCCATCCAGCCAAATCCTGGCACATAAACCGCACCGTCTGGCTGGGTTTCCCCACCTTGTAGTTCCTCTGCTTTTTGTTGTGGGATATGTTCCGGTTGACATAATCCATTTTCATCTGGATTTTCTATAGAAACTATACTTTCTGTGTTAACAGGTGGCTCAGAAGGTGGTGTGACCTCAGAGGGTGACTTTGGCTTGTCATGCGATGGTTTAGACTGTTTTTCTTCTTGTATACGAACTTCCGTAGTTTCTTGTTCATTTTTCTCTGGTTCTTTCTGTCCTTTTTCTTCTGTATTCTCCGTTTGACTGCTTGTTTTCGTTTCACTCTGTTGCTCATCTAAATTCCCTAAAATCTCTGGTATCGTAACGGTTACTTCCGATTTCTTTTCCTCCTGTATCACAGGCAAAGCTTCTTTTTTTATCGTACCCAGATACCAAACTAATCCTCCCACCAGACAACATGCTAAAACAGACAGAGAAGCAATCATTATGTATTTCTTTTTGTTATAATCTTTCTTCATAATCTAACCCTCACTTTCCTTGTTTTCATATCCTCTCTCTTACTCAGCTTCATACAAAAAACCTCCCGTTCATTGTATAACAACATCTTAAATTGTGTAACATCTTAAAATTTCGGCATATAAGTTGCCCTGGTCCGAATGTTCATGGTAAGTGGCGGAACAAGTTTCCAGCCAAAAGACAGTGGAATTTCTATCGTAACCATGACACTCGCTTCTAAATTTTGACTGGTATTTTCTGGTGTGAAAGGTGCATTGATGACTTTTACTTCCAATTCGGACAGCCGATACTCATATCCCTGATCTTGTATCTTCACATGATAATCCCCATATGCACTAACTTACTTGTAAAAAATAGAGAAGTATGCCATAATAA
>OFGM01002018.1_pt1 | contig 10420 bp, 12 predicted proteins | sample 1521741 | NCBI WGS metagenome assembly OFGM01 (sample SAMEA3504079, study PRJEB24116) | mouse gut metagenome | biome: mouse gut; feature: mouse-associated habitat; material: faeces | place: Denmark | collected 2011
CCTTTCTCGTCACTCCGGCCTGATGCCGTAAATCTCAAACCGGCCCAGAAGGTTTTGCAGGGTCAGCTTCTGCGCCAAAAGCTGCTGATAGGTCGCCCCCTTCTGCTTTCCGGCCTCCCGGAGCCGGTCCAAATCCGCCAAAACCTTCTCCCGCTCCTTTATGAGATCCGCATACATGCAGTCATAGGCCGCCAGACGTTCCTGATCCGTCTTCATCGCTTTACACATTGAATCGGAAATAAATCATGTCGCCGTCCTGAACCACGTACTCCTTGCCTTCGCTGCGGAGCAGGCCCTTTTCCCTGGCGGCGGCCACGCTGCCGCAGGCGGCCATGTCGCTGTAGGCAATAACCTCCGCCCGGATGAAACCCCGCTCGATGTCGGAGTGGATTTTCCCGGCGGCCTGCGGAGCCTTGGTGCCCTTTTTGACGGTCCAGGCCCGGCACTCGTCCTTCCCGTAGGTCAGGAAGGAGATGAGGCCCAGCAGCGTGTAGGAGCATTTGATCAGCCGGTCCAGGCCGGACTCCTCCACGCCGATCTCCGCCAGGAACATCTGCTTCTCCTCGCCCTCCAGCTCCGCCACGTCCTGCTCCAGCTTGGCGCAGATGGGCAGGACCTGGCTGCCCTCGGCGGCGGCAATCTCACAAACCTGCTGATAGTACTGGTTCTGCTCCAGGCGGGAAAAGCCGTCCTCGTCGGTGTTGGCGGCGTAGATCACGGGCTTGAGGGTCAACAGCTCGCTGGTCCGCAGCAGCGCGGCGTCGTCTGCGTCACAGTCGAAGGTCCGGGCAAGCTTTCCCTCGTCCAGGTGCTTCTGGAGGGCAGTGAACAGTTCCACCTCATGGGCGAATTTCTTGTCGCCCTTCAGGGCCTTCGCCGCCTTCTCCACCCGGCGCTGAACCATCTCCAGGTCCGCCATGACCAGCTCCATGTTGATGATGTCGATGTCCCGCCTGGGGTCCGTGGAGCCCTCTACGTGAATGACGTTTTCGTCATCAAAACAGCGGACCACATGGACCACCGCGTCGGTCTCCCGGATATTGGCCAGGAACTTGTTCCCCAGGCCCTCGCCCTTGCTGGCGCCCTTCACCAGCCCCGCAATGTCCACGAACTCAATGACCGCCGGGGTCTTCTTGTCCGGTTCGTACATCTCCGCCAGCTTGTCCAGCCGCTCGTCAGGGACGGCCACCATGCCCACGTTGGGGTCAATGGTGCAGAAGGGATAGTTGGCGCTTTCCGCTCCGGCGTTGGTAATGGCGTTGAACAGAGTGGACTTTCCAACGTTGGGAAGCCCCACGATGCCTAATTTCATAATTCTCTCTACCTCCTGATTTTTCAAGGGTTTCCGGTGCTTGAATGATGTCTACCACACCATTTATACACCATTTTCGCATTTAGGTATGTTTAGATATATAGAGTTATGGCCATCCAGCCACTCTTTGCTGCTAAGTTCACATCGCCTGCTTTCTATGATCTGATCCACATTACATCCCGCCACACCATCCGATTCAGGCGCTTTGGTGAGATTCAAATTGCTTTACTGCATGTGCCATAGAATCATCAGTCACATGAACATAGCGATCCATCGTCGTTTTTATGCTGGCATGACCGAGCAGTTTCTGCAAAACCTTTGGCTGCATACCACTCTCAATTGCCCGAGTTGCATAGGTATGGCGAAGCGCGTGCATACAAAATCGCTTGATTCCCGCCTCATCGCAAAGCTTATACAGGTGGGTATCATAGGAGCTGTTCTTGTTCGGCATCCCAGTTCGGAAATTGATGAAGACCAGATCTCGCATAATAAGCTGAGATTTGACACCCGTTCGCCGGTCGATATACTCCAGGGTTTGCGAGAGCATTGGAGATTCTTTCCGGGAAGCTCGACTTAACTCCACGCCCCGAAGTATCTCATATGCTCGGTTAGTCAAAGGGATCGTTCGATAACTTTGCTGGGTTTTGGGTGGACCAGCCCTCCAAAAGGCTTGTTTATGCCGATACTCTAGAGTCTTATTGACAGTCAAAGTCCGTTTTTCCCAATCAATAGCATCCCATGTCAACCCAATTAGTTCACCAGTACGCAATCCCGTTTCTAATATCAGTGCGTACTGCGCATAGTTATGTGACCTTTGTGCGGTTTCCAAGAATTTCCCCTGCTCTTCCACAGTAAGATACTTGATATCATCCACTGCTCGAACAGGCTTAGAGTAACGAACCCCATTCATAGGATGTTTAATAATCAGGTCATTCATCAATGCTGATTTGAACATGGTCCCCATCGTAATATATGCTTGACGAATTGTCGATCCAGCATAATCTGCTTCCATCCTGTTGAGGACGACCTTGCAGTGCATAGGTTTGACGTTCGACAGCAGCATACCACCAATCACAGGCTGAATATTGTGAACATACCGCTCCCGGTAGTTTCTACGAGTATTCGGTGCCAAGTCCGCAATCATATTCTCTTGCCAAAACTCAAACCATGTGTCCACAGTCATATCCGATGGAACAAGAATATTGTCATGCGTATCTGCAAATCGAGCTTCCTCCAACCAGTTCCGTGCCTCTGGAAGTGTAGGAACATACTTCTCGTGGCGCTTTCCATGCTTATCTACAAATCTTGCGTAATAAAAACCATCCTTCCTTTGGCAGATGCCCTTGCCGCATTCTTTCCCTTTTAAGTTCTTTCCCATGAGGTGCGCTCCTTTCCTACTATAAGAAAAAGAGCCAATGCAATGGCTCTATTTTATCATAATAGTCCATATATCTCAATAGGAACTGGCGTTAGATCACTGTTTTTTTGCTAACAAACTCTTCAAATTCTTTTCGCTTGACCAATTTCTTTGTACCTACATAGAGCACAAAAGGACAATTAGGCGTACGCAAGAGACTCTCAATCTTATTTATGCCGATATTACTATATTCTGCCGCTTCTCTAATTGTAAGCGTCATTTTCAAATGGATGGGAACCTTTTCAGCCTCTATAGCCACATTATGGTCCTCCCTTTATAGTTGATTTCAAAATAATTATAGAACGTGAGTAGCAGGTGGCAGTTGGCTGGACTGCTCCACGGGCCTTACCCCCAGGGCTTTACTGGTATCTCCCACAGCCTGCGACGGATTGGTTACCGCTCGGACCATGGCCAAGACAGCGTATCATGATTAAACATGTGGGTCATCGCCCTAAGTCGCCACAACTTATTTGTGTGCAATGTGCGGCTCACCCGTAACCTCCTCTCTTAGATTGGGATCATGGCCTGCTCCATTCACACGGCTTTCCCTCCACAGGACCACATGCCTAACGTACCTGCTATCTCTATGAGGGCCAAAGCCCTATTTATCAAGGTGCAGACGATGCCTTCCCAAAGGCTTTTCACGCCTTTTCATCCCCTTCCCCGAAAAATGTAACGGCTTTTGCCCACAGGCGAAAAATTCCGGCCCATTTATATAAATGAGCCGGAATTTTCCATTTTGGTGCCAAAATCATTAATATTTACATAACCATTATAGGTTTTGTACGTTCGAAATATCAGGAGATCTTTTAAAGTATTTTGTTGCAAAATGGGTGGAAAAGCAGAGCATATTAATAGATAATTTGATATTATCCTGCAAAGTAGGGATTGAAAGCCTCTATCTCAGCTTTATCGCCTTGCAATCATAACAAAGGCCGCACAATCTCGATTTAAGAGACTGTGCGGCCTTTGTTATGATTGGTCAAATAACTTGAGACTTTCGACCATAGCATCAATATCCCGTTCGCTGGGGCCAGGCGGTATTTCCGAAAACTGACCGTCTTCTGTGGGAACCACGGCCTTCCCTTCCATAAACTCACTCATAGAGGTTTTTACCATGTCCCGAACCATTGCCAATAACTGCTCTTTGGTATGAAGAGGCTGGTAGGTGATTTTAATCTTTGAACCGGGCATCTCCATCTCAGGATGGCGTTCCAGATAATCTACAACAGCCATGACGATGAAGTCGCTCTTTTTATTCCCCATCCGTTCTAAAAGGGAGCCTACTCGGGACTTCTCCTCTGTGTCAGCACGCCACTGGAGGGAAAATCGGAACCTATCATCCCTGCGCAAAGCCTTCACCGACCTTTTGGGCCTGCATTTGGCGTAGCTGGGCGGTAGCTAACATCCCAAATCCCACAGCATTGGCCTTTGGGTCTGCAACAAATTCAGCCTTTGCCACCTGAGAAGACGTTTCAATAAAGGGTCGGAACAGCGCTGCCCCACCGCCAGTGAAGATGGCAGGGGTAGCCCGCAGATCCACCTGAAGCTCACGGAGCTTATCCAGAATACCAGCCGCATAGCTTTTTACGGTGGTGCGGATGGTTCCCTGCACGTCATTGGGAAGGATCGTAGGTCGGCCTTGAATCACATCAGCGATGTGGTCGTCGTCGATCTTGATATCGTGAAGGGCACTGACCCGGCCAATGATTCCATTAGCCATAGGGATAGCGCCCATCTCCAGGCTGCGGCAAAACTGCATATCTGGCTGAACACCTCGCAACAGCAGTACGTCGGTAGTAAACCCACCAATATCCACAACGAAGGTACGGGGGTTCTTTTGAATAATCTGGGCCTGCGGAACCACGGCAGCGTAGGCTTGGGGATAAACCAGCACCTGTCGGATCATTAAACTGATCGGAGAATCGTTGAACTTGAACTGCACAATGCCTCGCTTGAAATAATCCGCAAAACGATTGCGTAACTCATAGTGCTCCGGTGGTAAGCCGATGGCCAGTTCTGCCTCAACCATAGGCTGCAGTGCGTCTCGCTGGCGCAGCTCCTTAGCAATGGCAAACAGGCTAAGGACGAAAAATCTCTCGTCCTTGGTCTTGTCCCGCATGTAGGGGATGCGCTCACCGGACAGTGTCCAGAATGTACCGCCGAACTCCAGTACATCTGTCTCCACCGGAGGCTTTACCGGGTAATCTGTTAAACCAGAGGTGAAAACAAAGCTTGGGGTTTTGATGGCCGAATTGCCATGGTCAATCGCAAATAGCATAATGGTCACTCCTATTCATTCAGATATTTTATTACACGGATACCAATACGTATTTGCAACGAAAATGAGTATGTTGAATTGAAAAGTTCTTACATCCTTCTGTCCTGAGAAATGAGTCTTGAGCACTCTTTTGTAATCCTCAGCGTACAGTTCCACCGCGAAAACCGAGCAGAAGGAGAACCACCCTATTTCTTCACGAGACTCTTTACGATAGCCGTTATATTTTTCAACTGTTCACTATCTAACTGCTTGAGGTATCCAATCAAATCTTTTAAGCGAGCTGGGTCTTCGGAATCATCATCGAAAAAATCCGCTGGTGTAATGCCTAAATAGTCGCAAATATAAAAAATCCCTGCGAGTGAGGGCATTGATTTTCCGGTTTCAATGTTATTGATATAACCTGGATTCTGTCCTATTGATAAGCTCATATCACGGGCAGAAACCCCTTTTTTCTCCCGCAGTTTTGCAAGTCGAAGCGAAAAGGCTTGTTCATCCATCGTTCTCACCACCTTCTGCCATATTGTAGCCCACATATTTATAATTTTCTTGGCTTGCAGCCCATTCTTGTGATAATATATGGGTTTATAGGCTATATAGCAAATAATATAGGGGGTTACAGACGATGAAACTAAAAACATGTTGCTTTACAGGGCATCGGCAGCTACCGAATAAAGATCAAAATCAGATTGCTCGAAAATTAGAATCTTCGATTGAGTTGCTCATACAATCTGGTTATCTTTATTTTGGCGCAGGGGGCGCTTTGGGCTTTGACACACTTGCCGCAAAAACAATCCTACAGTTACAAGAGAGATATCCACAAATACGGTTAATTCTTGTGCTGCCATGCATATCTCAGGCGAATCTCTGGCCAGCAGCAGACATAGCGGTCTATCAGAAAATTATGGAGCAGGCAAACAAAGTTGTTTATATTTCTCAAAAATACACCCCAGACTGTATGCTTAGGCGTAACCGTCATCTTGTAGATTATAGCAGTGTCTGTATCTGCTATCTGAATAAGACGACTGGCGGCACCGCCTATACAGTTAAATATGCTCAAAAATGTGGACTGCAGATTATTAATATTGCAGAGGGGCTCTCGATGGAAACTTAACAGCAGCAAAAGAGCGAGACAGCACAGCTGCCCCGCTCTTTTGCGTAGTAAGATACTGTTAGTCCAGATGGTGCTTCATCATAAAAAACTCCCAGATATAGTCATCCATGCCATTGTATTCTGGCGACCACAGGTAGGTGCCAAAGGTCAGTGGCAGCCCACCCAAGAGTTGTATCAACTTACTGTAAGCAGCTTCCACATGCCAGTTCTTCAAATAATCCATATCAAAGCAGGTCATCACATGGCGAACTCCCAGCTCCGTCAGCTCGTTCAGGGCCTTCTCCAGATAGTGGAGTGAGGTAACCCCGGGAATAGCCAAAACAGTCTGCCCAGTGAAGAAATGGACGATATCCGCTTTCATATACCCTTCAATCAAATAAACACATTCTTGAACAGGGCCAGCCATATGGCACCAGTTTTCAGCCCCCACACCATCCTTTTTGTCTATGCTGGAAAAAGTGAGGAATTTTCCGCCTTTACTCATTTTTTTGTCCAAACGAATATGAATACTTTGGATTCGGCCAAGTCGGTCACGACAAGGGATCATGATGCCCCGCAGGTAAATAGCCATTGTCCAACGTCCATCCCCATCCCGGTAAAAGCCGGGGACTCCAAACAGCTCATGTCCCTCCATAATCAGTTCCTTTGCTAACGCATGAAACCCTACAAGTGGTGTTGTTCGATATCCCAGCCGGTCAATCTCTTGATTGGTCAGGCCACGCCCCCGCAGATTGTCCCTATGATCCGAAGCCAATGTTAATTTGCTGAGGAGCGCCCGGTAAACACGATCTCTCGTTTCGATATTGACCAGTGGGGCTTGGGGTATCTCTGCCGGTCCTGACCTGGGTTGTACTCGCTTCCGGCCTCTTGCTTTACCAGAGTAGCTGCTTTCTTTACCACCCAACCGCTCCGTCAAATCTTGATGTACTTTATCCCGCGGCACGCCAGTATAGTAAGCATAGAGATCAAAAACTCCACCCTCAAACTGACCACATTTGGGACAGCGGAACACATTGCGCTTGAGGTTGATATTTAGATGCCGCTTTCTTGATCCGACATGGTCACAAACTGGGCAGGGGATATTATAGGAACTCCGGTCCATAGGCGGCTGTGGAATTGGCAGGAGCGGCAGGATATCGTTCATTTGATAGCGCAGTTCCATTACCACTCACCCCCTTTCCTCGGTGTCCTGTGTGGCGTCGCCCCGTTTTTTATATTCTTCATTTCATGATAAGGGTTCTGTTTCCCGAAAAACCGCAGTATAGATATCCGTTTCATCACAGCTTTCCTTTGTCAATTCCAGCAGCGAAAAGCAGCGTCCATACTCCTGAAAACTCTCAGTGGAGATGCGGTCCGGGGTATCTTCCGGGGACAGGCAGTAGACCTTACAGATTTGGAGCTGGTCAAAACTGCCAACAGTATAGGACTCCACATAGTCCGGAGTGTAGTAGGCCCCTGGTCGTGGATCAGGTTTGCACACAGAAATAGCTACCCACAGCCAGAAACCAATAACACCTGCAATGCCCAGGGCACAGGAAATTGAGCGCACAGTTTGTTTCATAGCTTGTCCTTTCCGGGGGCCGGCGCAAAACCGGCCCCCTTGTTTGTTCAAGCGGTAGCCTTGACCGCCTCGTCACAGATCAGCTTGGCCGCAGCTACAATTTCAGCGTTGCCGGTAAACTTGGTGGCCACCCAATGCAGCGCTTTGGGGTCGATCTGTAAGACTTCTCCCAGCGTCTTGCCGTTGTACTTGGCAATTGGGCAGGCAACCTTCAGCGCCTTTTCAAAAGGCGTCAGTTCGGGTTCTCTCGGCTTGGCTGCCGGGGCTGCCTGGACCGCAGGCGCGTCGGACACCGGAGACGGTACGCTCCCAGCAGAGGCGTCTGCGGGGTCACCACTCCACATGATACTGCCCAGCTCATCTACGACCGGTGCGTCAAAGGAGTCACCAGCGGCTCCAAACTGGAGCCCAAATCCAGCGTTGCGCAGGGCAATGCCCACTGCGGCAGTCTGCGCCCACTCCCGGGGAGATACGGTGGGCTTATCCAGCAGATAGCCTCTGGAGGCTGTGGCCTCGGCCAGGAACTGTTCCACCGGTGCGGAATAATGGGGATAGATCCGAGCCGTAGCAACAAAGCAGTCCTTCCCCGCTGTGACAGAAACTGCGATACGCCCCTCGGGGTACTTCAGCCGGAACCAGCCAATCTGGACCATGACCGGAAGCCGCAGTCTCTTTTCGCCGCCGTTGGGGCTGTTCAGATCGGTATACTCCACCGCCAGTGCAGAGGGGTCGAACCCTTCCACGGCGTTAATTTTCTGCAGGGCCTCCATAGCCATCTGCTTCGCTTGGGTATTTTCCATAGTCATGACGCAGGCACCTCCTTCTTTTTAATGGGCACAAATGTATTTCGGAACTGAAGCCAAGCGGGAAGCAGCGTCTGGATCACCTTGCCGATCTCGTGACTGTAGCTATCCGGGGCGGACGGTGAAAAACTGGAAAACCGCTTGCGGTAATCTTCGATCACCCTCCCTAGGTTATTCTGGGCAGCGTCCCGCTCCTTCTGGGTATCAGGCCCTCTGTTGGGACCGTAGCGGCGCTCCAAGGCGAGGCACTGCACGTAGGCATCCAGCATCTTATAGTGTCCCAGCAAAAACTGGGTCTCCATGGTGACCGGAGCCGTCCTGCAGAACATCTGGCAGGTTTCCAGCACACCGATCCGATACACAATCTCACCGTGCCGCCAGATAACGTCAGCCGGAACGCCGCCCTTGGCAATGCGCTGATCCATCTCGCTGCGGAGGTTATAGAGGTTTTCAAGAACAGTTGCCATATTTTCTTCTCCCTTCACGATTTTGCTGTTTCGGTAATACGGGAAGCCAGCATGGTGTTGCGTCTCTCTGTATCCGTCGTCTGGATAGCCTGGATAACCGCTTGCCAGTCGCCAACAATCTGCGCTCTGCGCTTGGCGCGAGTAAGCCCGGTATAGACCAGAGGGCGCTTGAGCATACGTCCATGGCAATTCTGGATGCTGAGCAGTACAGAGTCGTACTGGCCGCCCTGGGATTTATGGATCGTGGTAGCATAGGCAAGGTCAAGGTGGCTCAAACTCTCCTTATCCTCATAGGATACAATGCGGTCATCATGGAAGTCCACTTCTACCAGGAAGCTATCGCCGTCCCGCTCAATTTTGCGGATATAGCCGATGTCGCCGTTGCTGACCTCATCCCGATTCTTGGTCTGCATGACCTTATCCCCTAGACGGAAGATGCGCTGGGCCAAAGCAAGTTCAGGCTTGTTCAGGCCAGGCGGATTGACCAGGGCACGCAACCGTTCATTCATACTTCGTACGCCGGTCTCAGTCTTGGCCCGGAACGGGGTAAGCAACGCCACATTGTCCACGCCATATTGTGCCACCTCCTGCATATACAGCCGCTCCAGCCATTGGGCGGACTGCTGAATATCGGCGGAACTCCAGAATTGGAAGTCCCCATCAAACTGGAGACTTGCATTGCCGTGGCGGATACGCTGGGCGTTTTCGGCGATCATGCTACCCTCACTCTGGCGAAACACCTTGTCCAACATGACCATCGGGATCCTGCCGCAGCGCAGCATTTCACTGAGTACCGCGCCCGGCCCTACGGATGGAAGCTGGTCGGCGTCCCCTACCAGCACCAGCCGGCACATCGGCGGCAGTGCATGGAATAGATACCAGGTCATGGCCATATCCAGCATACTCACCTCGTCTACCAGTACCAGATCGGCGTTCACCAGTTCTGGCATGGTCAGGGTGTTGGTCTCACCGGCGGTCAGGTTCAGCGCCTTATGGACGGTGCAGGCGGGCAGTCCGGTGCTCTGCTCCAGCCTCCGCGCCGCACGGCCCGTTGGCGCACAGCAGATGATGTCCGCATCTGGAAACGCTTTGCGGTAGATGTTTAGAAACACGCGCTGGATAGATGTTTTGCCGGTACCAGGGCCGCCGGAGATAATACAGAGAGGTGATGCTAGGGCGGTCTTAACCGCCTGCCGCTGTTCCGCTGCCAAAACAAACCCCAGTTCCTCCTGCTGCTGATCAATCTCGTCATCCAGGTCCCCAATATAGGGCAGGCTGCCCCGTTGGAGCATCTCTCGAACGCATTGGGCGGTGCCATTCTCGGCTTCGACCATGATGGGCCGGTAAACGTGGCTCTGATACAGAGCCAGCCGATCCGCCTTCAGCATCTCAAAAGCCTCGTTGGCAACAGCTATGCGGTTCAGACCCGGCGTGCGCAGCAGTTCCACCGCCTGCCGGACAAAGTGCT
>OFGM01002025.1_pt1 | contig 10374 bp, 10 predicted proteins | sample 1521741 | NCBI WGS metagenome assembly OFGM01 (sample SAMEA3504079, study PRJEB24116) | mouse gut metagenome | biome: mouse gut; feature: mouse-associated habitat; material: faeces | place: Denmark | collected 2011
TGATTTTCACCGATTTTGTTGAAACTGAAAAATGTCACAAAGTGCGTAAATTCAATGATTTCAACATATCGCTTGCGATATGTTGGTATCATTTCCTTTGTATCAACACCACAGTCTCCACGTGCTCCGTAAAACTAAACATATCGATCGGCCACGCCTCCTGTGCCATGTAACCTGCTTTTGAAAACCAGGCCAAATCTCTGCCAAGTGTTTCAGGATTACAAGAAACATATATGATTTTCTTAGGCGCCATTGCAACTGCTGCTTCCATAAATTCCTTTGTGCAGCCGCTTCTTGGGGGATCTAGGACAATAATATCCACTTTTTGTCCACTTTCAGCCATCAGACTCATATAGGCAGCGGCATCTGCCGCAATGAAATGAATATCACAAATACCATTTCTTCTGGCATTTGCCTTTGCATCTTTGACCGCCTTTGGATTTAATTCAATCCCAATCACGCGTCCCGATTTTTGCGACATACACATACCAATTGTGCCAATCCCGCAGTAGGCATCAATGATGGTTTCTTTGCCCGTAAGACCTGCTGCCTCTATCACCTTTTTGTATAGCACCTGTGTCTGCTCAGAATTTACCTGATAAAAAGAACCTGGTGAGATTCGAAATCGCAGCCCACAGAGTACATCCTCTATATACCCTGGCCCATACAGGGGGCGGTTCCTCTCTCCTAACACCATTGTTGTCTGTTTCATATTCACATTCTGGACAATTGTTGTGATTTCCGGATGAATTTCCAGTAATTTTTCTACAAAATTATTTTTGTGTGGAAATTCTGGTGAAGCGGTCACAAGTACCACCATAATCTGTTTTGTTGACATGCCTTTTCTAATAAGAATATGTCGCATCAATCCTCTTTGAGTGTCTTCATTATACACCCACAATTTGAATGATTTTATCAGTTCTATCACAGTTTTAATAATCGCCGAAGCCTGCACATCCTCTATCATGCATGCACTTATGGGAATGATATTGTGTGTTCCTTTTGCATAGGTTCCAGCGACAACCTCATCGTTGATTCTTCCAAATACAGCATGTACCTTATTTCTATAATGATATGGATAATACATTCCTATTATATCATGAACCTTATTACAGTATGCTCCGATATTTTCTTCAACCCATTTCTTCTTCTCAATCAATTCGTCTTCATAACTTTTCTGACCTATATGACAAGCCCCACATTCTTTTACATAGGGACATTGATTCTTAATTGGTGTTTTTGCCATCGTTTTTTCTCCTAATATACGTTTCTATTTTCATTTGCCAAATGTATTGTTTTGTCTCACTTTTGATATTATATTCTACCATGCACAGCGAAAATGTTCCATATGAAAAATCCAAAAAAGACATTTTATGGTCTTTTTATGTTTTTCCATGGAACATTTCCTATTTTATATTCTTTTAACTGCATTAATAAGACATTGCAATTGATGTAACTACGATTTAAAATAGCGTCTCTATGTATTCGTCAAATACCTTCATAACATCTGTACCATTAAATTCTGTCAGATTTTCCCTGATAGACTTAAAATACCATTCCTGTTTGTGCTTATCTTTCTGATTAAACTTTTCCCAAACTCTATCTCCTCGGCGGCGCCACTCTCTTGTGATAGATTCTAAATTCGCAGTCTTGTCCGCCAAAACAATTGCTTTTACGTCTAAAGGACGGTTTTTCAAGTGTTCGATGGTTTCTTTTTTGCGAATATCCCAAGTTTGTGAAGCTGGAACTCCATGACGTTTGTTTTCTGTTTCCGCCTCTACAAGCGCAGCAACCCTGGCGCCAAACGTGCGCTCTATATCTTCAAAAGTTACAGAAGTATCCTCAACCGTATCGTGGAGTATTGCCGCCTGAAGCACTTCTACATCCTGCGTCAACTGCATTAAATAGTTCATTGTCATAATAATGTGTGTAAAATAAGGAATCGGTGTTCCTTTCCTGTGCTGACCTGCATGTGCTTTTGCTGAATATTCATATGCCTTATACAGCCTTTCATCCAGTCCATGAACAAATGGAAAAAGGGCTGAGTCTGCTCCCATCCCTTCCTCTTCATAACAACACACAAAATGCCCCTGAACCGTTTCTATATCCGATACGAAGCAGGGACAGCCACAGCCGCAAACCTGCTCTTCTTTTTTTATATTTAATACATCATTCACGACTCTGCAATAAAAATCACCATTTTCATCTGCAATTACAATGTGTTTATTTCTGTTCATTCTTTAATCCTTTTTTGTAAATTCAATTATCCAGCCTTTACCCTCGCTGCCGTCACTTGTTTTATAGTCACCATACTCCATGCGGCATGTAAATGAAACTCCCTGTTCCGCTTTTATCTCATTTACAACAGTTTCCATCAGCTTCTTAATTTTTTTCTCATCACTACCTATGCTTGAGTTTCTGTATACCGCGCCAAATTTCTTGATATCATAACGTATTGCCCGATTCAGAGCCAGCTTTAAATCTCTTTCATTTCTAAATGGCCCTGTCAAACTGTCACTTAGATAATTGTTTCTATAATTAATCAGATATGCCTGCATGGTGATGGCCGCTACCTTCTGATCTACTTTTGCCTCGCTTTCATATACCTCCTTTAGAAGCTTACCACTGTCCTGCAAAATACAATAGTCAAGCATCGCATACCCCATCAGAAAAGAATCCAGATATTTTATATATGTATTTTCATCCATATCTTCGATATCACTTTTATCAAAATCACTCAAATCAGAATTCTTATAAAAGGAAAAAGTACCCTTTGTCAGCGACGTGATATCTGTTCCGGATACCACACCATTAGAATTTCCTACATTTTTGGATACAAGCCCATCACCCGGCACATAGTATGTGCCATTGAGCGATACACGAAACCACCCGTTGGAGGTAATTCCTGTCACATTGACCGGGATATCCTTTGCAATTGTTGTGACAACGCCGGAACTAATGTCTGGCTGTTTATACACTTTTGTTTTATCATTACTGTAGAGTACTGCTTTGCTCTCTGTGACCGTAAACTCTACCGCATATACCTTCGAAACATCCTGGTTTCTATCTACTGATGGAATAAACGATGCGGCAATCACTCCAGCCATCAGTACCCCTGTTATTTTTACTCCAAATTCTTTCGTTCTCTTCATATCAATATAAATACTCCTTCCTAAATCTGTAAAACAGCAATTTAAAGCATTTTCTTAATATTTCATCTGTCCAGAAATTGAAGGCATGAAGCACATTTTACCCCAATTTCTGGATAAAAATGAAGTATTTTTATTTCCAAATGCCTACTCTGTCCTCTGGTGCTACATACATACCATCTGTTTCCTGAATATCATATATTTTGTAAAAAGCATCACAGGAACTCAATACTGCATTTACTCTTACCTTATTGGGTGAATGCGTATCTGTATTTAACAGATACATCATATAACTAGTGGTATCTTCACTTGCCCAGTTGTAAGTCATTTGTCCAAACGCCTCGTCAAGCGCCTTGGCATCATCACCTATAATTGAAGTAATACATGTTATGGCGCCTAAATCCGCAATATTTTCCATAAGCGTCAGATCTCCATTGACTTTTACACCCATCATTTCATAATTGTTGTAATAATCTACAATTGACTGCGACATCTTATTGTACTCTGTAAGTTCTTCGTCAGTCCACCATACGTTATAATTGCCGTATTCATCATACAACGCTCCGTTTGAGTCAAACGCATGGCTGACCTCATGCGCAATGACAAAACCAATTCCCCCCAAATTGGCTCCATAGGTGTTGTCGCTGTCATAAAACGGCGCCTGTAAAATGGCTGCCGGAAAAATTATTTCATTATTTAAAGGATCATACATCGCATTAATCGTCTGCGGCGTCACATCCCACTCTGACCGGTCAACCTTTGTTCCCAACTTATTCAGGCTGTCCTCAATTGATACCTGCATACTTACCAGCAGATTTGACAAAAGACTGCCGCCTTCTGATATTGGTGTTACCTGCATCATGTCACGGGCAGCCGGCCATTTATCCGGATAGCCTATTTTAACCTGCATTGTCTCTAATTTGCGAATTGCCTTTTTTCTGGTAGCTTCACTCATCCACTCCTGACGATTTATAATTTCTTCATATTCTTCGAGAATCTGTTCTATCATTTCCTCCACAGCTTCTTTATCCTTGGCTGAAAAATGCTCCTTTACATAAATCATACCAAAATCCCATGGAAGCATATCCTGTGTCAATTTTTTCCAAGTTTTTTCATCTCCCCAGCTCTCAGTGATCCCATACAAAGCATTTTGCATATCATCGCTTAGTTTTGCATAGTTGGCATTTGCATATTCTGCTGTATCATTGAGCATGACAAATGTTGAATAATCTTTGAGTGCCTGTAGATTTTCCTCAACCAAAAGAGAATTGATCTTTTTTGCCTGTTCCACATCCATAACAATATACTTATCCTGCCCATCAACCCGAAGTGTTTTGAGCATCTTGGGAACATCGACATTGGTATAAAGCCCCTGCAAATCCTGCACTGTATATACATTATAAGTAATGGACGGATCATACTTCTGCTCTGTCGTCAATGTGGACGCGCAAATATCCCGCAAAAGCTTTTCGATAGAATCTGTGCTGGCAGCGGCCTCACTGGCAGTCATACCAAATTCCATCAGCATGTCATTGATATAGTCCAAATATAAATCCACATATTCCTGTGTATTTTCACCTTCAATATATTCCTTGCCAATCAGTGTATCTGCATACATCATATAGACCGCATATTCACTCGAATCTGCCTTGTCCTGCATAATACTGTAGCCGCCAACAATACTGCTAAACCCAAACTCACCACTTAAATGTGCCAATGCATCTACATATTCTTCAATACTTGAAGCGTTTCGAATGCTGTCCATATGTGGTTTGAGCGGCCCAAGACCTGTTTGGCTTCGGTTTTCCATATTTGTGACGCACTCGTACATATCTTTTATTTTTTGCTCAGAACTTCCCTTTTCATACTGTTTACCATCATTAGCAAGCTCGTCAATTATATCTTCCATCTCACTACTTACGACTGCATTCAATTCCCCGAACCAATCCCAATGGGCATCTGTCGCTGCTAGTTCTATTTTTGATAATAGATTTTGATTGACAAACTCATAATAATCGTCCTGATACCGAACTTCTGTATTTTCTTCATCTACCTCGTCTGTTTCATCCGTATTTGGTTTCTCCTGTGCCTCATCATTGTCTTTATCCGGTTTCACACTGTGAAAATTATCCTTGATGCTGCTCTGTGTGCTTTGTGTCTGAGTATCCGTATTCTGGTCATTTTTTGCACCGCATCCCACAATCTGAAGAGCCAAAACTACTGCCATGAACAATGCTGCTATTCTCTTTTTCATGCCTATAACCTCTCTTTATTGAATCCCATCAATATATTGATTTCAACAATACCTGCCTGCTGTCTTTATCGTTATTATATGTACCTTGCAATTCTACCATGCAGAAACAATCTGCTAAAGTCTGATTGCACATACTGGCAGCAGCTAGTTTTATCTTATACCAAAAACGGACAAAACACAATAATTCTCTCAAAACTTGTATAGAATGCTGCGACAGAATTCTCTCTAAATAGCCCATTGATATAAGATTATCTGACAAAATTGAATTTTTATTGTATTTCAAGCATAAAGCAACCAAAATTGATTATACAATATGCCAATAAACCATGCTTTTCCACATACAAATTGCACAATTATTTCTCTAAAATGAAACTGTTGCCATTTCATGTGTTTACAAATGTTTAGAAAGCGAGTACTATTATAATAGGAAGCAGTTTAATGCTTTTAAAAAGGAGTTATTTATTTTGTTATGAGAGTGTTGTTTTTTGTTTTAACTGTTTTTTTAGCATTTATTATTCTGACAGGATTGTATCTGATTTCTATCAAACCTCGTTTATACGGCAGGCCCGACTACAAGCCCTTTTTGGGGCATATGTATGCTCACCGCGGTCTCCACAATATGAATGCAACCCTGCACAAATTAAAAAATATCAGTCAAAATCTAGGACAGAATTTAGAACGAAAACAAAATTCTACAGGAAATTTCCCAGAAAATTCATATGCAGCTATAAAACGTGCTGCTGATTTAGGCTATGGCATTGAGTTTGATGTCCATCTTACCAAAGATAATATTCCTGTTGTATTTCACGATGATACCTTAAACCGTATCTGCGGAATAAAAGGAAATCTTAAGGATTATACCTTTGAAGAGCTTCAACAATTTCGTTTGCTTGGCACAGATGAGCGTATTCCTGCTTTTGCTGATATCCTCAAAATGGTTGATGGAAGAGTCCCACTTATTATTGAATATAAAGTGGAGAAAAACGCCGAAAAACTTTGCAGCATCTGCGACAGTATTCTTGCTGGTTATAAAGGACTATATTGTATTGAGTCCTTTCATCCATTGGCTGTGCGCTGGTACAAAACACACAGACCAAATATTGTCAGAGGACAACTTTCTGAAGATTTTACAAAACAAAAGTTCAATATTCCATACTTTTTGCTGTCCCATCTTATTGGGAACTGCTATGCATCACCTGACTTCATCGCTTATAACTGCAAACATAAAAACGAGCTTTCAAGAAATATTTGCCGCAAATTGTACAAGAGCCTGAGCGTAGCATGGACGGTACGTTCTCAGGAGGAACTTGAAAAAGTATCCAGAAGTTTTGACTTATTTATTTTTGAAGGTTTTATTCCAGCTAGACAGTAAAAAATTTTACTTGCCTGCTTATACTTCAAAAAAATGGTTAAACTGATGTATATGATTTCAAAATTACCAATAAAAAATTCTCAAAATTTTATTGGAACATTTATGCAAACAAAACCAAGGAGGGTTCTCATATGAAAAGCTTAACAAAGGAAATTGATTTTGCAGATCTGAAAAATAACTTTGACAAAATATGTGATGATGTGAACAACAATGAAAATTTAACGCTGACTTTAGGAAACGGCCGAAAAGTTTTCATTATGTCTGAAAAAAATTATGACAATATTTCCCGCTTCATCATCACCAATACACAGACGCTAAAAATAAAATAACAAGTGTAATCACACTTGTTCCAGACTGTAGACAAAAAGGAGCTGCTGCTTCACGAAATTTCATTCGTTAATGCAACAGCTCCTTTATTTTAACCATGTTTTAGAATCAGACAATCGCTCAATCGGGGGTCTGTATTCGCAATTTGCTATGAAATAAAAGAACGATTGTCTAATGTGACCCCCTATTTATTTTATTCAGATTTCTGGAATGCTGTCCTCTTTTCCCTAACAGGTGTTCTTTTATAACAAATTGAATACATCACTGCCGAAAGCAAAAATGCCAACAAAACATCCAGCATAGAATGTTGCTTTATTAAAACCGTTGAACATATAATGCTTGCACCCAGCAAAAGCATCGCCGCCTTAATCATTTTGTGACTGGCAAAACATTTGCTTCTCCATACAGCAATCATAATTGCAATGGAATTGTATACATGAATGCTTGGCAAAATGTTCGTTGGTGTATCCGCCATATACAAGTTCTTGATGAGGTCAATAAAAATGTTATCCCTTGGAAATACCGTTGGACGTAAATTATGTCCATTTGGAAATACTGCGGATATCACAATAAAGATTGTCATACCAGCCATCAAAAATGCTACAAGTTTTTCACTCTCTTCTTTTTCCTTGATACACAAAAGAACCACCGTAAGCGCCACGTAACCAAACCATAGCAGATATGGAACAATAAACACCTCACAAAATGGTATATACTCATCTAACCCAAAATTAATTTCGTGCACTGCAATCGTTCGTCTTTCCAGATAAAAGAATGCTATTAAATAAAATACCGCATATACTGCCATGATAACCAATGACTTGTACTGCACAATGAGCTCTACTGCCCATTTGTAACTGCCACTCAATTTCTTTTTCACAATTTTCCTCCACAAATAAAACCGCGTATCAGCCTTATCATTTGGACTGATACATTTTCCTATAACCTTCTATTAAATTCATTATTATAGAATATACCTCCTATAATGTCAACGTCCATCTTTCGAATTTCTCTGGCAAAAAATTGAATCAAAAATGATTGCCAAATATCCAAAGTAAACTCTGTATTTGTTACAATTGAAACATTATAGTAGAAAAAACGAATAATTCTATGTAAAATTATATATAAAATTTTGCTCTGTGCATAAAATAAGACTAATTATACAATATTTATCAATTATTTTCGTGAAATATTTTATTAACTTTCCATAAATTGATATTTGATTATTTCTTCTATATAAAGTACACTAAAGTTGTTGAGTTTTACAGTGTCTAGCAGTTCTACATATATTTATTCATTCGCTGCTATCTCACTTTATAATTGAGGAGGGGTTACTCAGTATGAAATTAGATATGCACTGTCACACAAAAGAAGGATCACTCGATGGAAAAATTCCTATTTTCGAATATATTGAAATACTGAAATCCAAAGGGTTTCACGGAATGCTTGTGACAGATCATGATTCTTATAATGGTTTCCGCAATTACCGTGACAATTTAAAGAATAAAATAAATGACTTTGTTGTATTGAAAGGAATTGAATATGATACCATAGATGCTGGGCATATTCTTGTCATTCTCCCTGAAAATGTCAAGCTTCTGCTCATGGAGTGCCGCGGACTTCCTGTACGGCTTCTTCAAGATGTGGTGCACAAAAATGGGGGAATTCTTGGTCCTGCTCATCCCTGTGGCGAACGCCATCTTAGCATTACACGCACACGTGCCTTCAAAAAAAATCCTGATATTATGAAACACTTTGATTTTTTAGAGGGTTTTAACTCATGCGAGTCGCAGCAATCAAATATGGAAGCGCGCCAGCTTGCATTCAAATATCACCTGCCGATGTTTGGCGGTAGTGACTCGCATCATCCAGACTGCGTTGGAACTGCATATACAGAATTGCAATCAACGATATCAAGCGAGTCCGAACTCATTCGCTACATCAAGGAAAAACGAACAACAAATTATGGCGGTGAATATTATCAGGGCACCGTAAAAGGCAAGCTTGGCATCTTTAACCATGTTCTTGTAGAGGGTTTTTGGTTTTACAACCGCTTTGCAAGCATGTGCCGCAGCCACAAAAGAAAACTTGCTCTTTCACTTTTAAATGATTAAATTCTTATTCAGGAAAAAGATGGATTCTCTCAAAAGAATCTTGATATGCTGTGCGAAGCGCTGCCAGCCCGAACACAGCATTAAAAAATGAAATGAAAACGAAACAACGCAGCGTTTCTCTATCCCATAACAAGGAAAACAGAAACGCTGTTTTTTATACATGAAAATGCAAATACCTGTGATTGATTAGTATGTCGCGTTCTTTAAGACTTGGTGTTCTTTTAATCATATCCCTTACAAACTCAAGGTCATTCGGCTTGAGTATAGCAAATACGATTTCCCCTGCAATCCCTGAAACGTCCATAATCCCTCTTAAAATACTTTTGAAGGTTTACAGGAATTTTTGTACAATCGAAAATATAAAATTTGGCCTGATATCTGGTTTGGGCATCAGACAGTTCTGGACAAAACTATTGTAGAAACAAATCCATTCTTTACTGGAGTATTTTGAAAGCCGCTTACACAGGACACTTTCAGAAAAAAGCCCTTCATTAAGGCAGCGCTCGTTGTCACATATGTTCCATCCAAGTTCATCCAGCAGTTGAGCATCGTTTACAGCAAAAGGGACATCGGTGAGGCTGGTTTTAATTTTAAGCTTTACAGTAACAGCCAGACACAGCAGTATCTCAAAAGGAATATGATGGTTATGACTGCGCTTATCAGGAAGGGCACAAGGCAACATCTCGATCAGCCCATGCTTTTTCATAGAAAGAATGATGTCATCTATAAGGTTTGGGAGAGCCATATCAGCGGCGTCAATATTTCCAGATCGAATCGCCTGATATACCTTTTCTTTATCTTTTCTGCAAAGTTGAATCATAATTCAGTCCCCCTCATATGTATAAAAAATCACAAATAGTACATCAGATTCTACCTGCTGTGTCCAAAAGACTTTTTGTAACAGTTCAGCCATGCAAAATTAAATATACAAAATGCTGCTGAAAGCTTGCTTACATAAGGCATTTTGTATATTCAATTTTATAGGGCGGACGCACCACATGAAATAAGTTGTTGGAAATAGCCTAAATCAATTGTCATAAAATACAACCCGACAACTTATGAATGGGCATGGCTGAACTGTTACGACTTTTTGAAGTTGTATTACTTTAATTAGGCTTTTGGGAATAACCCCAAAAGCCTGCTATACTTTAGCCAGGA
>OFGM01002030.1_pt1 | contig 10361 bp, 6 predicted proteins | sample 1521741 | NCBI WGS metagenome assembly OFGM01 (sample SAMEA3504079, study PRJEB24116) | mouse gut metagenome | biome: mouse gut; feature: mouse-associated habitat; material: faeces | place: Denmark | collected 2011
CCGCCGGACGGGGATGGGACGGCCCCGGTCCTTCCGCCACACGTAGTACAGGAACAACGCCCCGCCCGCCAGCAGGGCGGCCAGCAGCGCGGGAGCCAGGGCCTTGGAAAAGTACCGCAGGATGGTGTTGATGAAGTCGTGCATGGGGGCTTCTCCCTTCTCTGTGTCTTCCCCTGATTGTACCAGATGGGGGCGGGAAATGTGTGGCGGGATTCTCACGAAAACCTTGTGATTTTCTTACGATTTGGGGAGGGCCACCTGGAAGGTGGTGAGGCCGTCCCCGCTGTGGGCGGAAATTGTGCCGCCGTGAAGCTCCACGATCTCCTTGGCGATGGCCAGGCCCAGGCCCGCCCCTCCCGTCCGGGCGGCGCGGGAGGAGTCCAGGCGGAAGAAGCGGTCGAAAACGCGCTCCAGCTTCTCCGGGGGGATGGTGGCTCCCCGGTTGGTGAAGGTGAGGAGCACGGTGTGTTCCTCGATTGCGGCGGCGATCTCCACCTGGGTGCCGGGATCGCTGTAGTGGCAGGCGTTGCGCAGGAGGTTGTCGAACACCCTCGCCAGCTTGTCCGGGTCGCAGCCGCAGATCAGGGACGGGGGCAGAGCCAGGGCGCAGGTGAGGCCGTGCTCGCTGAGCTGGGGCTTGAACTCGTCCGCCACCTGCTGGAGCATCCGGGTCAGGTCAATGGGCCGCCGTTCCAGCTCCAGGTGGGTGAGGCTGAAGCGGGTGATGTCGAAAAACTCGTCGATCAGATCCTCCAGCCGCTCCGCCTTGTCCAGGGCCACTCCGGTGTACCGGGCCCGGAATTCCGGGGACAGCCCCGGCTCGTCCCGCAGGAGGGTGAGGTAGCCGACGACGCTGGTGAGGGGCGTTTTCAGGTCGTGGGCCAGGTAGACGATGAGGTCGTTTTTCCGCTGCTCCACGTCCTTGACCGCCAGGGCGGAGCGCAGGGCCTGCTCCCGGGCCAGGTTGAGCTGGGTCTGCACCTGCTCCATCTCGGCGGGGAGGACGATAGGCTCCTCGGTGGGGTGGGAGAGGGCCTGGGCGGCGTCCACCAGGGCGTCCAGACAGCGCAGGGAGCGGGCAATGAAGCGGAGGCAGATCACGAAGCCCCCCGCCGCCGTCACCAGCAGGTAGAGCGGGGCCACATTCCGGTGGGCCCAGCTGACGAAGCGGTAGAGCACTCCGGTGCCGTCCCAGCTGGAGGCGGCGGCGATGTAGTAGCACAGCACCGCCACCGCCGCCGTCCACAGGGCCCAGGCCAGCAGGGACAGGAGGCAGCGCGTCCAGAGCTGGCGGGACAGGCGGCTGTTGTAATTGGAGTTATTCAATGGTGTAGCCCACCCCCCACACGGTTTTGATGAAACGGGGCTTCCGGCGTGGCTCGCGGAGCTTTTCCCGCAGCCGGGCAATGTGGCTCATGACGGTGTTGTTGCTGTCCAGGTACGGCTCTCCCCAGACGGACTCGAACAGCTCCTCGCTGGATACCACCCGGCCCCGGTTTTGGCACAGGTGCCAGAGGATGGAAAATTCCAGCGGGGTGAGGGGGATTTCCTCCCCGAACAGGGTGCAGCGGTGGGCGGACAGGGAGATTTGCAGGCCCCGGAGGTCGTATTCCTCCGGCTGGGCGGGGGCGGCTCCCTGGTTGTAGCGTGTGTACCGGCGGAGCTGGGTTTTTACCCGGGCCACCAGCTCCAGGGGGTTGAAGGGCTTGGTGATGTAGTCGTCCGCCCCCAGGGTGAGGCCGGTGATCTTGTCCAGGTCCTCTCCCCGCGCGGTGAGCATGAGGATGGGGAACAGGTGCTGTTCCCGGATGCGGCGGCACAGGGTAAAGCCGTCCAGGTCGGGGAGCATCACATCCAGGATGGCCAGATCCGGGGGCGCGGCGTTCACGGACGCCAGGGCGTCTGCGGCGTTGTGGAATTTGTGGACGGTGAAGCCCTCGCCCTGGAGGTAGACCTCCACCAGATCGGCGATGGCGGTTTCGTCGTCCACCACAAGGATGCGCTGGGGCATGGCGGGGCACCTCCTCCCGGAAAATACGTAGGGCAGATGGGGGTATTGTAGCACAAATGGGCGGTTTCGGCAACCGTACCGGGGAGAGAGGATGGCCCATCCCCTCTTTTCGTGTTCTCCTCTCTTTCAACGGCAAAAATATTTGAGGAGGAAACAATCCAATGAGAAATCTGAAGAAGTTTCTCGCGCTGGTCCTCGCGATGATGATGACCTTGAGCCTCATGGTCACCGTCAACGCCAGCAGCTTCAAGGATGACGATGACATCACCAAGGTCTATGCTGAAGCCATCGACGTCCTGACCGAGCTGGGCGTCGTCAAGGGCTACGGCGAGGACGACCCCAACGAGGGCAAATTCCTGCCCAAGAACAACATCACCCGGGCCGAGGTGGCCGCTATCATGTACCGCATCGTCACCGGCGATGTGAACGATGCCAACGTCCACCTGTACAAGTACGACAGCGAGTTCACCGATGTGAATTCCGACAACTGGTTCGCCCCCTATGTGAACTTCTGCGCCAACAACGAGCTGGTCAAGGGCCGGGGCAACGGCAAGTTCGACCCCAAGGCCAACATCACCGGCTATGAGGCCCTGGTGATGATCCTGCGGGCCATCGGCTACAACAACCCCAGCGAGTTCACCGATCCCTCCACCTGGAGGACCAAGGCCTCCGGCTACGGCATGAAGCATGGCCTGACCGAGAACATCCAGGAGGGTTCCCTGGGCGCGTTCGCCACCCGTGAGGTGGTGGCCGAGATCATGTTCAAGGGCCTGCTGGCTCCCATGCAGAACTACAGCATCCTGACCAACTACACCACCGACCTGCTGGTGGACGCCAGCGAGATTAACGCGCAGTACGGCGACCCTACCGCGGCCGATGACGCTGGCAAGGTGATCTACAAGCACGACATCCCCAACACCCTGATGTACCAGACCTTCAAGATCGTGGGCAAGAGCAGCGACCTGACCTTCGATAAGTTCGGCCGCCCCACCGTCATGTGGGTGAAGGATAAGTCCGGCGACACGGTGAAGGACGGCACGAAGTATATTATCAACTCCGACGCGGCCATCGCGGCTAACCAGGCTAACCCCGAGGGCGCGGACCAGGCCAAGGTCTCCCTGAACATGACCCCCGTCAAGACCTACACCGACGCGGTCACCGAGTGCCAGCTCACCAAGGATGTGAACGGCGACAAGTCCATCCCCTGGGGTGCTATCGTTGAGGTGCTGAACGGCAACCAGACCGCTCCCACCGCCAATGCGGGGAACGAGCTCGACGGCGTGTACACGAAAACGCTGAACAACACCCGCACTGGTCTGCTGGACGCCCTGCACACCACCACCAAGTATATTGGTGCCACCGGCCGTACCACCGAGATCTACAAGCTGGATCAGCAGGTCACCGTGAAAAAGGCCGACGGCACGATTACCGCTGACGCTTTTGACGCTGATACCCACACCAAGTCCAACCTGTGGGTGTTCGTGTACATCGACACCTTCCTGGGCGAAGTGGTTGACACCACCCCCGCCATCAAGGATTCCGCCGGCCACGTGATTAAGGCGGCTACCGCCACCGTGCATCTGGGCAACACCGTTGCCACCGGCGATGAGCTGGTGGAGGTGATCCTGGAGACCGAGGACTACAAGAAGGGCAACCTGATCCTGGTGCAGACCTACGGCGGCGGCAAGGCCACGGCTATCGATGCGACTGATGATGTGGACAGCCCCGCGAAGGCCCCCCTGGCCCCCGTGGACGTGCCCAACTTCGCCACCCAGTTCGAGGATACCACTGACGGCGTGCTGGCCGTGGTGGCCGACGAGAAGCCCACCACCCAGCGCGTGACCGTGAAGGCCACCGTGGGCGCGCAGGACGCCAAGATGGGCGTCATCGGCACCGACGGCAAGACCTACATGGCCAGCAACACCTTCCTGGCGGGCCGTGTGGCCGCTGGCAACAAGACCGTGCTGGACGAGTGGTATGAGGATTCCAACGTGAACGGCAGCGCGGCCGGCAACAAGGGCCTGACCAACAACATGATCGGCAAGACCTTCGACCTGGTGCTGGATCAGAACGGCCACATTGTGGGCCTGAAGCAGGTGCTCACCTCCAACTCCAGCGTGGGCGTGATTACCGGCGTGGATTCCAAGCGGATCGGCACTGGTAAGTACCTGTCCGAGATCGAGGCATTCATGACCGACGGCACCACTCAGACCTTCTGTGTGCCCAAGCTGTGGGGCAAGACCGCTGGCGACGTCGAGACGCTGGCCAATTCCGTGGATCCCACCTACGATACGGACACAGTGCAGTATATGTTCTTCTCCTCCGCTTCCGAGGCCGAGGGCGTTTGGGCGGACACCGATGATATGTACGGCTCCCAGATCGGCGTGGGCTCCCTGGTGAAGTTCGCCAACGTCACCGTGGGCGGCGAGAGCTACTGGAAGATCGACGACTATGACGGCAAGGCCGATGTTGCTGGCAGCGACAAGTTCGATGATCTGGGTGCTGCGCCGGCCATCTCTCTGAATACCCCCGTGGGCAAGGTGCTGGCTTCCTCCGTCCTGAGCAACGTTGTGAAAACCGGCGTGACCGATACGCTCACCGAGAAGGCTGCTGGCGCGGGTAATGACCGTACCATCAAGATGCTGGACGACAAGTCCGTGGTGTTCGTCACCGAGTACGACTACCGCTACAACGCGGGCGACGAGAACGAGGGCGGCAACACCGACATGAGCTACAAGGTGTACAACGGCTTCAAGAACATCCCCACCATCGAGGCCACCACCGGCGACGGCGTTGTGTATCAGCGTCTGGACAAGAACCCCGAGTACTACCTCATCGGCAAGGCCGATGACTGCAAGGACTACATCATCAAGGATCAGGAGAAGATCACGGTGGACGAGTCCTACCTGCTGCTGAGCCGCGGCGCGACCTATGATGAGTACTCCGAGTACAACGTGCTGAAGAACGGCGAGCTGACCACCCTGAAGGTGGCCAACGGCAACGACGCGGTGAACCTTGACATCGAGGCCACCCTGACGGGCGTCAAGGATCATGAGAACCAGCTGATCGTGGTCACCGGCCGCAACAGCAAGGGCTATGTCACCAGCATTCTGGATACTAAGGGTATGGCCGCCGGCACCGCCGCCCAGCAGGCTCTGCTCGCTGAGAACTCCGCCGGCCGCACGGATGGCGTGTGGATTAAGCCCGACGCTGCCGCCGCTCTGGAATCCGCTGCCACCGTGCGCAAGCACAGCAACAGCGTGCTCCAACTCGTTGGCAACGCCAACGGCTTCCTCACCATCGCCGACGGCTGCAAGGTGGTTCTGGTCAACCGCGACCTGGGCACCACCTATGACATCAGCCTGAACGAGGCCATCCGTTACTCCAACGGCGTGGATAAGGGCGCGACTGCGGACGGCACCCTGCCCACCCACGGCATGGTGTTCGAGCTGAACGAGTACGGCTATGTCTGTGCCCTGTACGTCATCGACGATTGGAACGCGGTTAAGGCCTAATCCTTCGCTGACTGACGAAACGGCATGAAGAAATCCCCCCGGCCTTTGGCCGGGGGGATTTTTCGCGCTCAGGTTTTGGGTTTGGGGAAATCCCTGGTCTCCCAGCCGCCCAGAAAGGCGATATAGCAATAGTACGAGTTGCTGCCGTTCAGGTAGCCGCCCACCTGGAAGCCGTTGTCCACGATTTCCAAATCAACGGAATTCTGGCTGTTGGTGGTGCTGTCCCCGGTTACGAAGCCTACATAGGAGTAGTAGGAATTCCGGCCCATCACCATCACGGCCAGGGGCCGTTCGCCCAGGTCGATGGTGATACCGTTGTTGTCGCCGTTCCCTTGATACCAGCCCGCCACCATCCGGCAGTTTTCCAGCGCGATCATCCGCTGCGTCAGGTCGGCGGCGGTTTCGTCCAGGGCGGCGAGGGCGGCGTCCAGGGTGCTGGTGTTTTCGTTCAGGGGCGCGGGGGAGAGGGGATCGCTGGTTTCGATCAGGTTGAGCTTCAAATTTTGTGTCTGTTGCATGGCTTTTATCATCTCCTTCGCCGCTGGATAAACGGGGGGCGTTGTTGCCCAATCCGGGGCAACTATGGGGCGAAAAAATTTCCCGGGGCGTTTTCGGACGGCGGGCGTACAACGTTGCCTTTTTACCCAAATCCGCGGCTTTTCCCGCCATTGTTGCCCCGAACCGTACACCTCCGCCCCCCTTCTAACCAGCCCCGAAGGGAGTGGTAGAAGAAATGCAACAAACCGAAACGTACAAGCTCAACAAGCCCGGGATCGATGATCCCCTCGCCATCGCGCCGCTGAACGAGAACGCGGACGCCCTGGAACGGGAGCTGACCCGGGTGGACACGGAAAAAGCCGCGCTGGACGCCCGGGTCACCGTGCTGGAGGCGGACAAGGTAAGGCTGATCCTCGGCTCCTATGTCGGTAGCGGAAAAAACGACAAAGAAACCCAGAATGTCCAGCTCGGCACTACCCCCAAGGCCGTCTTTTTCCCGAACGGCGGAAGAAGCCCGTACATGATTGTTCCTGGAACCCCCATATTTGATAGTTACTGTAATATGAACATCGCGGAGATCGTGGAAGGCGGTTTCCAGGTCGTCCGAGACAGACACTCGGACTTCAACATCAATGGTACCACCTATCATTTTCTCGCGCTGGTATGAGCAGCAAAAGGCCCCCCGGAGTTCCGGGGGGCCTCTTTTGATGCTCAGGTTACGCGTGTGTGATTAGCTCACGCAACTGCGGTGACGTAAATCACGATAGCGGTGCCGGAGTTGCCGCTTACCGCGCTGCTCAGCAGCACATCGACCTCGATGCCCGCGTTCTCCTCAACGGCGCGGCGCAGGCTCATGTAGTCGGTGATGCCATGATCCACGCCAGTGATATCGATCACCTTGGCGTCGGCGGCGTGGATGGTATCCGTGCCGTCTGTGATGTCGCCGAAGGCGGTGGCCGCGTTGGTCAGCGTCTTTTGCGGCCAGCTGTACGTGGTATCAGCCGTCAGCACATAGTAGCCGCTGGCGTCCAGCGTGTAGGTATAGAACTTGTGGGCCTCCAGCGCAGCAGCGGCAGCCGGGGCACCACTGCTCACGGTCGCGTTCGCGCCAATCTTGCTCGCCAGGATCCCGCTGGTGTCCTTCTCGCCGGCCACACGGATCTGGTACTGCACGGCCTCCCCATCGTCGGTCATCGGGTCGGTGGCAGCGGGGGTATAAGCCTTCTCGCTGTACAGGAAGGTGGTGGGCTGGATGCGCTTCACGCTCACCAGGTACACATCGGTCACCACGTTGTTCTTGCTGCCCACGTGCTCGGTGTCATCCTTATCGACGAGGTACCAGCCCTCAACCTCTACGCTGGCCGCGCCGTTCAGCAGGGCGTTCAGCCCGGTGACGGTCTCCACCTTCAGGGTGGAGCCCCAGCCGGTGATCACGTGGAACTTGGTGTCGTTGGTGAAGTAGTTCGGGGCGTTGTTCGCGGCGGTGTTATCAGGCTGCACGGTCCCGTTGCTATTCATGTAAATCGCTTTGGTGTTCTTGTTCCACACCTTGTTTACAACGCTGGTGCCGTTAGCAGAATTCTGAATCAGGTTAAGCCAAGGCAGCTTGCTCAGAACCTTGTTGCCGTTCACATTATACAGCTCGTAGCCCAGCTTGGTGTCAGCGGGATTGACAATACCCACATGGGAGCCGCTATCGTCCGGAGCCGCCACACCCATGAAGTGGATCTCACGGTCGGCTGCATCCACGTCGGAAATCACGGCCTTATAGGTCTTCTCGGTGACCTCAACCACCTGCACCTTGCCCTCGACATCCACGCCCTGGAGGTAGTACTTGAAGCCGTCGATGCCCTCCTGGACCCAATAGCCGTACGCGCCGATCAGCCTGGTATCCAGATCCTTCACCACCCGGACGTACTTGCCGTAAGTGTCCAGGAAGAAGGTCAGGGTCGCGCCGATCTTCAGATTGGCGGAGCCGCAGTGGGCATTGGCGGTGTCCCAAAGCACGGACTGCTCGATGGTCTCGCCGTTGGACAGGGTGACCTCGCCAGTGCCGCTGATGCCGGTAACGGTGCCCTGCTTCTTCTCGGTGATCTTGTTGATGCCGTAGTAGAACTGGGTGCCATTAGCAGTGATGCCCTCGGTGCCGGTGCCGTAGATCTTGTTCAGCACCACCCGCGCACCAACGGTGATATCCTCCTCGCCGTAGATCAGCAGGCTCTGATTCTTGGTGGCGGGCACGGAACGGTAAATGGTGGTGCCATCAATATCATGGGTCACGGTCTTGTCGGCGGCGTAATCGTTCTTCGCGCTCACCTGGTCCAGGCTCACGTTCATAGCGATTACCACGTCCAAGGTGTTGTCGCTGCTGTTGGAGATCAGGCAGAAGATGGGCCTGGTCATGGTGTTACGTGCGGCGGCCACCGCATTTGTCCTGGTGCCGTCGCCCGCGGCCGCGTTGCCCAGCTTGTCAAAAGCGGAGCTGAACACAGCACCATTGGTGGTGTCCACCTTAAAGCCAGCGTCCTTGGCCACCTTGCCGACCCTGTTGGCAGTGGTCGTGTCGGTCAGGGTCATCGTGCCGGGATCAGCGGTCGCCTTCACCACTTCGACCTTGCTGGCCAAGTCGCGCACCGCATAGATCCCGGTGAACTTCTCAACAACGGTCTTCGCCTTGGCGTTGCCACCGATGGTCTGAGTGCCCACATCGGTGTTCCAGTCATACCACACGTCCACCTTGTGGCCGAACAGCTCCAGGCCCGTCTCGGTGGCGAACTGGATGGTAGCATTCAGGGCAAGATCCGTATCGGTAGCATCCTTCTTGCTCAAATAGGCATAGCTGCCGTCAGAACCCACGCCATACCAGCCGCCGTCAGAGCTGTTCCAGTTCACGTTGACGCCCAGCAGGGTGTTGCTCTCGCCGGTCATCTGGTTGCCCACGATGATGCCGGTCATCTTGGTCAGGCCGAACACCTTCTTGCCCAGGGTGGGGTTCTTGATGTTGCTCACCAGGCTGGTGTACTCGTTGTAGTCGCCCAGGCTGGACATGGTGACGGTGGCGGGGCCAATCATGGCCTGGAACACCAGGTCGGCCACCACATCGCGGCGGGCGGCGTTGCGCAGGTTGCCGCCGTAAGAGGTGGTCTTCACATTGTCCAGGATGCCCAGGGTGGTGGCCCGGGAGCCCACGGGGATCTCCCAGCCCTTGCCGGTGAACTCGCCCTTCTGGCCGTAGCCGATGGCCCGCAGCAGCATGGCCAGCATCTCATACCCAGTCACGTTGGAGCTGGGGTCAAAGCGGCCGTCGGTGCGGCCCTTGATGATGCCGTGATCCACGCAGTAGCCCACGTATCCGGCGAACCATTCGGTGCCCTTCACGTCGGTGAAGTTGTCCACGCCCACGTGCAGGCCGGCGTTGTCATCCTTCACGTCGCCGGTGACCACGCGGTACATAATGGCCGCCGCCTCGGCGCGGGTGATGTTGTTGCCGGGGTTGTAGTTTCCTGTCTCGTCGCCCCGGATGACGCCCACGCCGGACAGAACGTCGATGGCCTCGACGAACGCCTCGTCGGCCTTGTCCAGATCCGGGTAGGATTCCTTGGCGTTGACAGTGACCATCAAGCTGAGGGTCATCATCATCGCGAGGACCAGCGCGAGAAACTTCTTCAAATTTCTCATTGGATTGTTTCCTCCTCAAATATTTTTGCCGTCGAGGAGAGAACTTTTTGACGCGAAAAAGAGGGGATGGGCCATCCTCTCTTTTTCTGTCCCCGGAAAATCAGGCAGAAAAAGTGAGCAAACAGAGCAAAGCGTTTCCGCCCCGCTTCAGCCCGTCGGCGCGGCCTCAAACAGGAAAACCGGAAACATCCGCAAAGCGCGAAAGCCCGCCGCCCCACAAAAAACCCGGCCCACACCGCCGCTTCCGCCGGTATGGGCCGGGTCTATATTCGCAGGGGCTTCACCGCAGCAAGGCCCCCACATCCTCCATGCCCCGCTGGCGCAGGAACTTGGCCTTGGGGGACAGGCGCAGCACCTCCCGGATGTCGCAGGTCAGCGAGCTGGCCTCGCTGGTGTCCCGCACCACGCTGACATACTGATGGACGCTGTACCTGCTGCCCAGGCTCTGCCCCAGCTGGCCGTACATCGCGCCGTACACCCCCTGGAGCCGGGTGACCCACCGGTGGTCTGCCACCAGCACCGACAGGGCGGCCTTCGCCGCCTCCCGGGTGGTGAGGTTCAGCGCGTCCAGCCGCAACGCCCGGGCGGACACCCGGAACCGGGGCACCGTCACGCTGGACTCCCCCACCTGGAGGGACAGCCCCTGCCGGGTCCAGAGC
>OFGM01002031.1_pt1 | contig 10357 bp, 11 predicted proteins | sample 1521741 | NCBI WGS metagenome assembly OFGM01 (sample SAMEA3504079, study PRJEB24116) | mouse gut metagenome | biome: mouse gut; feature: mouse-associated habitat; material: faeces | place: Denmark | collected 2011
CCTCCGCTAGTTTGTTGGCTCTTCTGCTTTTTGAAAAAAGAGTTCCACCTTGCTACGAAAATAGATTTTTATTTTCATGATAAGATGTGATAACCTTTCATAATTCGTTGACAATCAAATAAAAAAGCCAAATTGTAATCTCAACTTCTCTTTATTATGATAACTATAAATGAGAAAATCCTGAAAAATTCACAAAAAGAATAGCATATAGTTTTTGTAACAAAGAGTTTTCTCTGTATTTTAGTGATATTGTTCGCATAACACAGAATTCCTTATGTAATATTTTATATTTGCCCATTTATAGATGATAAAATGAAATGCTTTTCTTTCTGCTCACAAATTATTCATAGACAAAAAAAGCAGAAATACCAAAAATTAGTATTTCTACCTTATTTAAAATATAAAAAGCGCGAAACGGGAATCGAACCCGTAACCTTATCTGTACCAACTATAATATGGTACTAACTATACGTATACATAGAATGCTCTACCACTGAGCTATTCGCGCATAATATTTAATAATAAAATTATAATACTTTCATCTCTCTTTGTCAATCACTTAATATTCCAAATTCTTAATGATTACTATTCCTTCCCTTCTATCTAAAAATGATTAAGAGGTCTATTTTTTTAGATAATTTAACCTGACCCACAAATTTAAGAACTACGGAATAGTTAAAAGTTCAAGACATTTATCTTGTAGATAAATAACAAAATACACTAACAATTCCTTCTATGTTACTTCTCCAAAAAACTCAAAAAGAATTTCCTTTTCCAGAAGAGCCAAGAAAGTAACGCCTGAAAGATAGGATGTTCAGGCAGACCCTTGGAAGACGTCGGCACTTAATGAGCTATTTCGCAAGAAGCGAAACGGCGAATTTAGTACCGCTACGTCTGGAACGGAGCGAGAGCGCGGCTTCGTTGGAACGAGGTCTTTCTGGAGCGAACCATTTTTGTATATGGTTTTTTGAGTTCATGTATAAGGGAAGAGTTTTGTTTCTTTAGATGATGAGAAAGTATTTATTTGCATAAATATTGATAAATTTCTCTTTTTGTAGTTCCTCTATCTTTAGCTACTAATTTCATCGCTTCTTTTTTTTCTATGCCTTTGGTTTCATAGAAAGCCATATGTTCTTCAATAGATAGTGCTTGCCAATCTTTTTGGTTTTCTTCTTCTAGTTCTTTTCTAGATTTTCCTTCTATTACAAGTACATATTCTCCTTTTGGTTCTGTATGAGAAAAGTTTTCTAGTGCTTCTTGAAAAGTGGTTTTTGAGGCAGTTTCAAATTTTTTTGTCAGTTCTTTGCATAGAGTGATAGTGCGATTTCCCAGATTTTCTTTTAATTCTTCTAAAGTTTTCACTAGACGGTGAGGGGCTTCATATAAAATGATAGTACGAGTTTCTTTTTTTAATTCATTTAAGATGTGTTGTTTTTCTTTTTTATCAGAAGGGAGAAATGCTTCAAAACAAAAGCGTCTAGTGGGAAGTCCTGACATAGTTAATGCAGTGATGCAGGCAGCAGCTCCGGGAACAGAACTCACTTCTATTCCTGCCTCAAAACATTGTTTTACTAATTCTTCTCCGGGATCGGAGATTCCGGGAGTTCCTGCATCTGTGATTAAAGCGACGGTAAGACCATTTTTCATTTGTTGTACTAGATAGATAGATTTTTCTATTTTATTAAATTCGTGGTAACTTGTCATGGGTGTTTTAATTTCAAAGTGATTGAGCAGTTTGATACTATGTCTAGTATCTTCTGCGGCGATGATATCTGCTTCTTTTAAAATACGAATTACACGAAATGTAATATCTTCTAAGTTTCCAATGGGAGTTGCACATAAATATAATTTTCCTTGCATAATAACCAACCTTTTAATATATTTTTTTTTAGAATAGAATTTATTATTTTAGTAATTAGTAAGTGTTGTAAATATTTTCCAAATAGTTTATAGTAAAAAATAAGACCATCATCTGAAAAGTAAGTTCTTGTGATGGTCTTATTTTATGTTTAGAAATGAACAGGAGAGAATTAATTCAAAAGTTTTGCTAATTCTTTGATTGTCTGTTTAGAGATTTTCTTTCCTTGATAGTCAATCAAGTCTTCCGTAGAACCTGTAAAAATATCGCCTTCCATACATTTTTTTAAAAGTATATTATCATTATCCACAAAAACTTCCAAAGAATCGCCAACATTAATATTTAATTTACGTCTTAATTCCATCGGAAGGGTAAAGCGTCCTAGTTCATCTACCTTTCTAATTACACCAGTATCTTTCATAAAAGCTCCCTTCTATAATTTACACTTTAGTATGATCTGACATTTTAAAAATAGGAAATATATACTATATAAGTAATATCATAAGAAAAGAAATCTGTCAATAGAGTAAAAAATGTTTTTGATAGGGGGTGGGTTTTAGAGGTGGGACTCATAAATTGGTGGATAGGGGATTTTGGGATAGGGAATTTAGAAATTTTTTTATCATTTTTTAAATTTTAATTTTTATTATTTTTATATAAATTTTATTTCTATATGAGATAGATTGTTTTTTTGCTAATTTTCTTTTACATAATCTAGGGTTTAATTAGTAAATATTGGAAGATGATCGATTTACATTGAAAATTTGTTAACAAAGAGTATTGTAGAGATAGTTCTGAACAAGTAAAAAGAAAATTCTGTAAATTTACAGCATGATGAATGTAGAAGATGTAGGAAGAATTATTTGTAGAAAAGATTATGGAAATAAGGAAGAATATGGTAAAAATAGTTGAATAAATAAAAATAATTTATGTATAAATATAAAAAAATCGACTTTTTTTAGAGAGAATTTCTGCCATAAAAGACCAATAAATTAAAAAAAAATCAAATTTTTGTTGACGTATTGAGAAATGAATAATATACTTATAATTGCAAAATCAATTTTATTAAAAGAATGGGGGTCGAAATCCGTGAAAGAAAAGAGAATATCTGCCTCAGAGAGAGTCTTTATGGAGATGCTGTGGGAACATCCAGAAGGATTACGTTTTCAAGATTTTATAATAAGTTTAGAAAGCAGAAAGTGGGACACTTCTACAATGGCAACGTTCTTAAGAAGATTAGAGGACAAAGGATATGTAAAACACATTCAACAGAAAGGAAAAAATATCTATTTTGCTACTCTTACTAGAGAACGCTATCAGAAAGAAGAATTAATGAAACAAGCAAGAAAAAGTATTAGGTTTTCTTTAGATGAACTTTATTCTGCATTTTGTAATATTAAAGTCATGAAACAAGAGGAGATTAATGAGATAGAAGATTATCTAGGAAAACTACAAGATAAGTTAAGGGAAGAGAGTAATGATTGAGCAACTGCTCTACACTTTAGTGTTAATTATACCACTTTCAGCAACTATTTTATTTCTATTTATTTTGTTATTATGTAAAATTTTGAAAAGCTATTCTAGCCAATTTATATTTTTCCTGTTGAAAGTAGGTATTTTTATAAGTATTATGCCCAACTTAGTAATAGCAAAGGCAATATTTGAAATTTATAGTAGAGAAAAATTATTGTTTTTAACGCAATCAGAAGATTTTATAAATACAACTTTTATGAAAGCTATTGCTGTACAATGGCAGAGTGAAAAAAATGCTCAGGTTGCGATAGTGCTATTACTCATTTGGGTTATAGTAAATATTGGTGTAATAACATCTAAGTTCTATCATCAATACAAATTTAGAAATACCTTATTGGACAGTTGTATTAAGATGGATGAAGAGAATAAGCTTATTGTGGAGTTATTAGAAGAATTGGATATAAAAATTCCTATTATGGTATATAAGAGCGAAATAATAGATTCGCCTATTACCATAGGAGTTCTTCATCCTGCTATCGTATTGCCAGCAAAGAAAATATGGGAATGTTTTGATTTAGAAGAAAAAAAATCTATATTAAGGCATGAATTGATACATTGCAAAAGAAGAGATCTTCTTTTTAAGAAACTCGCTTCTATATTAGCAGTTATTTATTGGTATAATCCTGTTGCCCGTTTTTATAATAAGGAATTATTACGTTACTGTGAATTTTCTTGTGATGAAAAGGTTATAGAGAAATATTCTTCTAATGGGAAGATACAATATAGTAATACAATTTGGAAAAGTGTGAAATTGATCAGAGGTACAAATTCAGATGACATGATGTCATTTGTAGATAAAGATGGAGAAAATCCAGAAGAGATAAAAAGGAGATTAGAAAAACTTATGAGAGTTTCCGTAAAGAAGATAGGAAAAATAGGTATTGCAGCAATTACTACCACATTGATTGCAGCATCTACATTAGTATCTTATGCAGCGTCTACAAGTATTCTAAGGGCAGAAGACCAAATCACAAATTATGTAATAGAACAACAAGTATCAGAAAATTCTTTTGAAGAATTTACATTGCCTATCGAGATTTCAGCAGGTGAAGAAGCTGTTTTCACTATGAGCATTGATCCAAAAGGTATTACAGAATTAGAACTACCTCTGGATAGAGGAGACATAGCATGTGTAAGATCTGTTTCTTTAGAAAAAGGAACTTCTGTAAATGTTGTTTTTGAAGCAGAGTCTAGCGACGATAAATTTTATGTAGGACTTGGCACAGAAACAGATGATATGGTCTATACAGTATCTAAGAGCGGTGCAGTTAATCATAGATTTACTACTCCAAAGGATGGATTATATGAAGTAAGAGTGAAAAATGCTTCTTCTCATAGTATTTTGGTTACAGGATATATTATTATATAATTAACGGAAATACATAAATTCTAACGATAAAAAGTTATCTGAGATTGTGAAATTTTGGGTAGCTTTTTTTATGTAAAGAAAAATAGATCTAAGCATTTTTGGAAAAAATTATATAAAAAATGATTCTTTTGATCTTTAATACTTTCATAAGAATTTCTAGAATAGAGAGATTCGGTTATTAATTTTTACACTTTGATTCAGCTTTCCGCTCAGGCAAGGGACTATTCCAACGAAGCCGCGCTTTCGCTCCGTTCCAGACGTAACGGTACTAAATTCGCAACTCTTTACAGAGCTGCTCATTAAGTGCCGACGTCTTCCAAGGGGCTTCTTTTGGAATAGTCCCTTGCCTGAGCTACTTTTTTGGCTTTTTTATGAAGTAGAATATTAAAGTGATTTAGTAGCTATATGGAGTATGATAACTTGATAAATTTAAGAATATTAAAGTGGTATTTTTCTTAATAAATTTGAAAGATAGGTGTTATACATATGTATAGGGATTAGAAAGTGTACTAAGTAGTTATAGGTTACAAGAAAGCAGGAAATTCATAAAATAAAACATTTATCATAAATGGAAAGGGCTTTTTATTTTTAGAACAGCGGAGAAAGTAGCACAGGAAAGAGGGTATTCCAAAAGAAGCCCCTTGGAAGACGTTGGTACTTAATGAGCAACCCTGATAAGGGTTGCGAATTTAGTATCCATTACGTCTGGAACGGAGCGAAAGCGCGGCTTCGTTGGAAAAGGTTCTTGCTGTAGCGAACCTTTGATGTTAAAGTAGGCTTAAACTATAATTATAAATAATTACTATTCGACTAGACAAGTTTATATTCACACAAAAAAACAAAATCCAAATCCCATACCGCTCATTAAGTGCCGACGTCTTCCAAGGGGCTTCTTTTGGAATCATTCCTTCCCTTAAGTTTGTAGGAAATGAATTTAGGTAGTTAAAATATGGATTAATTCCATAGGAGTATCAATAATATAGTCTGGTTCTTTTGTCTTTAGAAACTCTTTCTTCCGAAATCCCCATGTCACACTCACAGATGGAATTCCTGCATTTTTAGCAGTCTGTATATCTACCTCTGAATCTCCTACATAAAGTGCCTGTTCTCTTTTCCCGCCTAACTCTTCTATCGCTTCCCATACACTGTCAGGAGCTGGTTTCTTTGAAATCTGTGGTGTTCCAATTGCCACATCTATCTTATCTTGAAAGAAATCTTTACACAATTCCTTAGTCGCTGCATCAAACTTATTAGAAACCACCCCGATTTTTATTTTCAGCTCTCTTAAAGTTGTCAACAGTTCTATAATAGAATCGTAGGGTTTGGTTTTATCTTTACAGTGTTCTTTATAATAAGCCCGAAAACTTCCTAAACACTTTTCTATATTTTCTATAGAAGTATGTTCTGGAACAGATCTCTCTATCAATACTTTTGCTCCGTTTCCAACAAAATTTCTCACTTCTTCTAAATCTCTCTCTGGATAATGATATTGTCTTAATGCCGCATTGACTGCATCTTTTAAATCCTCCAAAGTGTTCAATAATGTCCCATCTAAATCAAAAATCACAATGTTATACATTTTCTTCTCCATTTTTTTCCTCTGCTTTTTCAAAAAATATCTCTTTATGATACCTTTTTTTGTTATTGTAAGGGTTTTGATTATTGTTATAAGTTATGTGTTGATTTTTATAAATTTAACCATAGATCAGACTTTTTTTGCCAGAAAAAACACACCCTCATAATATATCCATATAGTATTATTGTCAGCGACAAAAAAATGACTTCCAAAGAAATTGTCTGTTGATGTAATATTAACACTGCGGACTTCCTCTATTCCATTCCACCATTCTCCCAAATTAGCCCTATAATCCTGAACTAATGTTTCTTCTGTATAAGTTTCATGTTGATATTCCACTTCTGTGAGGTTCATATTATTACCATTTTGAAATACTGCATCTGCTTGATAAGTAATCATATACTCTTTAAAAGCTTCACATTCTTCTGTTGACAAGGCAGAAACTCCTGCTGCCTGATAATCCTGCACTTCCCATGTACCATAGTAAGAAGAATTATTGGTTTATTCTTCTTGTTCTGTATCCTGATCATTCTGATTTGCTTCAGTAGTAACGCTATCTGTTTTACTTTCCATATCTGATTTTTCTATAATAACAGTCATAGTGTTGGTATCATTCTCATAACTTGATTCTTCTGTTATCGTAGAAGTATTATTATTTTGAGATTCTTTCGTATTACTACATCCACTTAGCACAATCACTAATGACCCACATAATATCATAAGTAAACGCTTTTTCATTTTTCTTTCTCCTTTGCATACTTCATTTTTTAGTAAATTCATTTTATCACTAAGCTGGATAAAATTCAATCACAAAAATATTGTAAACATGAATAAGGAAAATCATTCTATACTTATACTGTTAGTACTGCAAATATGATAAAGAGATAAAATTTGGCACAATTAGTTTTAAATATTTCAGCCTGATAAACAATCATTAAAATATAATATTTATCCTGTCAAATTTTAGTTTAAATATCTATGTTCATATATATTTTTATGATGGTTTCTGGAATTAGAAGCAATTTTACCATTATTAAGTATTTTCTTTACTTTTACATTAAAAATATTTCCACCTGCAGTATGTATAATAAGTTGCTGTATTGTCTTAATTGTTTCATTACTGTTTTTTCAATATTCTTGAAAATGTAGTCAACGTGCTATATAATAGACTTCTAAAATAGAGGAATAAATTAAAGATGAAATATCTATGAATAATGAAAATATCAATCCTCTGTGTTTACAGAAACAATCCACATTACTAGGAGCATATGATGCAAGAACTATTTGTCACAAAATTATTGTACCATTTGAAATAGAAGTTTTAAAAAAAGCTCTTGGCGGATCGAATGAGCCTTTTCTGAATAAACCTGCTCGATTTTCTAAACTAGATAAGACAAATGCTGTCCGAAGAGGTAATGATCAAGCCATACTAAATGCTTTGTGTGATAATCTTCCACTAATATCCTCTTCAGCCGATGCATATCAATGTCTGATTTATTTGTTGTGTAAATTAATTCAAATCAGGGATGAAAGAGAAAAACTAACACTTTTCATGATTGATGATTCTACTAATCTTCCATCAAAACTGTTGCAATATATTAATGAGGCTTTGAAAATCAGCTATGAAGGTGAAGTCCTCACTCTCATGGTAGCAGGAATCTATCATCTAATGTATCTGCATAATCCTGATATTATAGTAGAAGTACATCCTGTGAATCAGAGTGGAGCTTCTGGTCGTGAAGTCAGCGATCTAGATATTTATATTAATGGTAAACTCATATCCTCCAATGAATTAAAAGACAAAAAATATGCAGAAACCGATGTTCGTCATGCTGCTGATAAAGTCATGTATGCTGGTGGAACAAGAATGTTGTTTATTGAAGGTTCTCGTGGAGAAAAAGATAGTGATTTCATAGATACGATTCAAAATGAATATATGTCTCGTAATTTCATGCTCCGCATTTTATCCTATCAATTTTTCTTATCAACTATGATTTCTTCATTGGAAATCATCGACTGTAATGAATTCGTGCGATTTATTCTGCAAACTGCTCATGAAACCAAATTTAAGAAAGAAGTAATATCCTATCTAGATAAACTCGCACAACAAATATTTGGATTAAAAAGGAACTAAAATAAAGAAGCTGTTGCAAAATGAATATTAAATACTAAATATTGTATATATAATAGAAACTTATATCCATATATAGTATAAAATTTTTATTTTGCAACAGCCTCTTTTTCATAGTAAAAAATATACGACATCATCTAATTTGAAAATATGGATCACTTAAAACTTCTCTAAGTCAAAATCAACATATTTTACTCCTACTAAATCTAAATCATTTCCTTTTCTAAATATGTGACTACTGCTCTTGCTACGGCTTCTGCCATTTTACAAGGCACAGCATTTCCAATCTGTGTATATATTACTCCTTTATTTCCGCAGAAAACGTAATCATCAGGAAAAGATTGAATCCTTGTAGCTTCTTTTATTGTAATTCTTCTTAACCTTTTAGGTGCTTCTTTACTCTCTGGTACAATAGTTCCATTCATTAACCCTTTATGATAATCAACAATCCAATCACTTGATGCATCTCCATAAAGATAATCTTCATCTACAAATGGTGTTTTATTTTCCCCCCCCCATAGAAGCAGGTAAGGTATTTGCATAACCATCAACATCTATCGGTCGTCCTTGACCATTAAAGTACATCCCAGCATATGGAGATTTCCTCATAATTGGATGAGTAGCAAATATAATCTTTGCTGTACAAGTATCTGGATTTTGATCTGTACCTGCTTTTCCTAAAGATTGCAATATTTCTCTAACCGTTGAAGCCTTATTCTTTTGTTGAATAAGCAGATCATTCATAACATATTCAGAGAAAGGATCACTATTATTTTTTATGCCAATGAAGAATTCTCTCTCTCTCTTTTGTGAAACTCCATATTCTATAGCATAATAAATGGCACGCAGTTATAACCCAGAGCATAAACTCGCTCCAAATACTTTCTGCGCACAGATTCCCATTTTTCTAACACCCCAAGTGCTTTAACATTTTCCATAACAAAAGCTTTCGGTCGAACTCTCTCAACTATATCAAGAAATGTAAAAATTAGTTTGCTTCTCTCATCATTAGGATTCATTTTCCCTGCCACAGAAAATCCTTGACACGGAGGTCCTCCAAAGACAAAATCAACACCCTGAAAGCGATCTATCGATTTAAGTATATTATTCACATCATCATTAACCATTACTCCAGCGGCATGATTCGCATTATATGTTGCCGCTGCCTCACTCATCAGTTCGTTTGCAAAGACTACTTCAATTCCTGCTCTTTCAAACCCTATATCCATTCCACCAGCTCCAGTAAAAAGGTGGGATTGTGAGTTATGGGACAGCAATTAGATTTTATGAATCAGCCAATTGAACAACTTAGAGAGATCATACAAGATTATGATGTATTTTGTCGTACTGCTGAAAAGTTAGAATGGATAAATATAAAAGAACAATACAAAATATATCAGTTAAATTACACAGTCATGGACTTTGGAGTTTACGAATTTCCTAAAAGTTACATAATACTATCCCACATTATGGATGTATATGCACAAACAGTTTTATCTTGTATGGCATATTATGAGGGATGGGATTCAGAATTTTGGAACATTTCACGAGAAGAAAGAAAATATTGCCTTACAGTAGATTCTAGATATAAACTTTATGCAACTCTCAAACCTGCAACACTTATAAGGCGAGATTGGAATTATCTTCTAAATGAAATAAATTATTTTGCAAATGAAACGAAAACTCCTGCTTCCGATTTAAAACAATATTTTGACCACTTTGAAAACGCAAACGTAATCGAACTCGGCTATAACGATTGCACTATTTTATATTGGGCGATCAAAGACAATACCCTTCTAGCTGTTGACTGTGGCTATTACGACTGAAGAAAATATAACATAAACTAGCCCCAGCAAGGAACTATTCCAACGGAGCGAGAGCACGGCTTCG
>OFGM01002042.1_pt1 | contig 10328 bp, 10 predicted proteins | sample 1521741 | NCBI WGS metagenome assembly OFGM01 (sample SAMEA3504079, study PRJEB24116) | mouse gut metagenome | biome: mouse gut; feature: mouse-associated habitat; material: faeces | place: Denmark | collected 2011
TGCATGTGTTAGGCACGCCGCCAGCGTTCATCCTGAGCCAGGATCAAACTCTCATAAATAAGTGTTTTCCTGACGCCCCTCTTTTCGAGGGCCTCGTCTGGCTTACTGTTCTAGGTCGCATTCTCTTGAATGCCTGTTCTTGAATAATCCGGCCGGTCTCCCGGCCCTCTCCGCTTGCGCGGAAACTCTTCTCGAATCTTTCAAGGTTATTTCACTGTTCAGTTATCAAGGTCCCTGGCTGTTGCCTCGTCTCATGCGACAACTTCTATAGCTTATCACATCTTTCGACTCTTGTCAACAACTTTTTTTCATTTCTTTTTGCCTTGTTTCTTGACTAACGGCAATCAACTTGTATATTATATCACAGCCACCGTCTTCTGTCAAGTACTTTTTAACACATTTATAATTGAAATTTCGGAACGGAGAAAGAGGGATTCGAACCCTCGCGCCGGTTACCCGACCTATACCCTTAGCAGGGGCACCTCTTCGGCCTCTTGAGTATTTCTCCGAACTGACATTTCTTTTATAAAATTGTCATTTGCGCCGTAACGCAAAACTATGATAACAAATAACTTTAATCTTGTCAAGATGTTTTTTAAATTTTTATATTTTAAATTTGTCCATTAGCCCTACCATGGATTCTACCTGGGCTTTCTGCTCTTCGCTGACAGCTGCAGTTTCCTCTGATGCTGCTGAATTATTATCTACAATTTCTGCCACTCGAACAATATTTTCATTGATTTCATGCATATTTGCAACATCATTTGAAAGTATTTTAGAGGTGGTTTCCATTTTATCTGTCGCATCTTTCGCTCCCTGCATTACCTCGCTAATACTTAATGCAGTCTCATCTGCGATTGCAATTCCTCGTTCCACCGCCAAAATTGTTCTTTCTATCAGTTTATTTGTCTCTCCCGCTGCTTTTGCAGATTCATCTGCCAGATTTTTCACCTGATCAGCTACAATCGCAAATCCTTTGCCTGCTTCTCCAGCGCGTGCTGCTTCTATGGAAGCATTTAATGAAAGTAAATTCGTCTGAGAAGCAATTTCTTCGATTGTACCTATAATTTCTCCAATTTCTTCAGAACATCTGCTAATATCTCCAATTGCTTCCTTTAATTCTTGCATCTTAGCATTTCCAGCCACCAGTACGTGTCCGGCATTTGTAGAAAGCTTTACCGTCTCCTTTGCTTCTGCCGCGCTATTTTCCATACTGTGATATATTTCATCCATCAAATTAACAAGATTGGATACTTTTCCAGCTTGTTCCGTACACCCCTCTGCTAAATCTTGCGCTGCGTATGCTAACTGCTCAGAACCTGAATCAATCTGTTGGGACACCTCTCTGATCGTAGTAAGAGTCTCTCTCATTTTACCACTAATTTTATATAATGATTCTTTTATCTGATCAAATTCCCCGACATAATTCTGTTCAATCTTAAAATTATAATTACCATCACCCATCCGTTCAAGAATATCTGAGATTTCACGAATCATCGCAGTAATATTTCGTTTCATTAGAGCAATTGCAGTCGCCATCTTTCCGACTTCGCTTTCATCCATAGCGACGTCAAGATCCGTATGAAAATCTCCTTCTGCCAATTCTTTCATCTGCTCAGATACCTTTATAATAGGAGATAGTAGTTCTTCTCTTGAAAATTTTACTAACCTTATAATTTGTAATACCACATATATAAAAGAAAGAGAATATAAAATCTCCACTATAACCTGAAAAATTCTAAGTCTATCTTTTGACGCTTTCACGCGTTTCTGTATTTTATCAATGGCTTCATTTGTAAATGAATTAATTTGTTCCGTCGTTTTAGCATATTCTTCCCCAAATACGCGTTCTTTTGCTCCAGTTACATCGCCAGCTCCAGCCAACTCCATTGCTTCCTTTTCAATAGGAACTAATCCATCAGAAAGTTCTGCAATCTGGTTCATACTGCTCCATTCTGTTTTCTTAATATTATTTTTTTTCAAACCAGCCCAGGCAATATCACGGTTCTTGTCTTCTTCAAGCTCTTTCATATACTCCTCATAGTATTGCTGTTCTCCAGTAGCCGCATATGATTGCACCGCATGAGTCAAGGTTTTTGATCCCAAACGATATTGATTTAGAAAGGTAGTGGTCTCTAGCTCTTCATCTGTTACCATACCTACCCAAATATTTGTTCCAACAGAAAACACCAGCAAAACTGCACCTAGAACCACTGCAATCAATGAATGTTTTACGATCCGTTTTAATTGATAAGACTGACTATTCTTTTCCATAATCTTTTCCTCGTACCTTTAATTTATTTGGCTAAATTGCTTATTTATATCTTACTTTACCAGAGTCAATTAGTCAAGTTGAACTATAATTTTCCTTATAATAATTTATTTATTACTGGAATAATTAAAGTTTTAAAGAAATAATCCGATATTAAAAGAAACTAATGCAAAATACCGGCAAATGGAATTACCGGCAGGGTAATAATAGACAAGAATTACCCATATCAGGGAGGATGATTTTTATGAGTATGAAAATGATTGGAACAGTCAGCACCGAAGCAAAATTAGAAAGCTTTCGAAGCCGAAACGGAAGTAAGACTTCAAGTGTTCGGGTAAATCAAAAAAAGAAGAAAAAGAAACGTCTGCAATATAGTTTTAAATCTATTTCAAATCAAATATTAATGACAAAAACACCAGATGGGGCAAAACAGGTTCTAACAAAAGCCCGAGGCAAAGTTGCCATGTTAAAACGGCATCAGGATAATGACAGTTATGACGCCACTGAACTGAGACATGCCATTATTCATGCTCAGAAAATGGTTCGCATCGCCAAAAAACGGATGAATCATCTTCAAGAAGAAGAACAAGCAAGACTGCATAAAGATACCGTCGTTCAAAATGACGGAAGTGGCATGCCAGAAATTCCTGACCAGGAAGAAGAAGCAATGGAAATGAGCGACGAACAATTAAAACAGCTTATGGAAGAGCTTCAGCAGCTTATGGAAGATTATATGGGCGAGACTCTGGAAAATCTTGTAGAAGAAACCGGGCTGGAAGAACTCGCAGAAGAGATTATGGTTGCCAAACAAGGAGAAATGGAGCCAGAAGATCTTGAACGCATGAAAAAACGGCATAGATCAGACGAGCTTCGGGAGATTATGGAAGCTGATATGAAATATTTAAAAGCCATGATCAATAAATTAGAACGTGAGAGAGCTGAGGCTGCCAGCGGGATGTCCAATGGGGTTACTTTAGAAATTTCTGGAAATCCAATGCCAGTTCAGGCTGTAGCTGCTCCTCCTGTTAGCTCGGAGGGTATTAATGTAGATCTTTTATTATAGAATTTTCAATAGCCATTCACAAATTTCTGATGATAAAGCTCTTTTCCTCAATTCCTTGCAGGGGAAGCTGTTTATTTTAATTGTTGCGTGCGCTTTGTGTTCGCATTATAAAATCGTCCGCTTCCCCTTTGCGACAACTTCGCCTGATACATTGATTAAAAATTAAGTTGCCCTGCTAAGAATTCCTACAGTATGGATTATTTCTAGCTATGTCTATAGTCCTTTGTAAAATTTTTTTCATACTTCAAAAAGATTTTCATTAGAAAACAATTTCAGCTTTTTCTCTAACGCCACTATAAAACTAGTAATTTGTTAATTAGGCAAAATGATTATTTTAATCTTTTGCAAACTCTTCTTTCGCTGTTTCATAAAGATTATTTCCTTCTTTGTCGATCACTACGATCACTGGAAAATTCTCCACTTCTAATTTCAATACTGCTTCTGCTCCAAGATCCTCATAACACACTAATTCTGATTTTTTGATACATTTTGATAAAAGAGCCCCTGCTCCCCCTATCGCCGCAAAATAAACCGACTGATTACGGATTATGGCATTTATCACTTCTGATGTTCGTTTTCCCTTTCCAATCATTCCCTTTAGTCCCAAATCCAATAATGCAGGTGCATATTTATCCATTCGGCTTGCCGTGGTTGGCCCGGCAGATCCTATCGGTCTCCCGTCTCTCGCCGGAGACGGCCCCATATAATATATGATATTATTTTCTAAATCTAACGGAAGATTTTCTCCATGTTTTAACGCCTCATCCATCCTTTTATGTGCGGCATCTCTTGCCGTATATATCGTTCCGCTAATATATACATAGTCTCCGGCTTTTAATTCATTTATATCCTGAGCGCTTAAAGGCGCTGCCACATGTCTCTCCATAACAACTCTCCATCCATTCTTCTTTATAACCAGCGTAGTGTGTTATTGATATTTAGTAAAACTACATAATATATCCTTTCATCCGTAAGGCGGATTTCTACGGCGTAACGATGGCTGTAACTAAAAAATTCTTAAATCGTTCTTACAACATGGCGGTTCACATGGCAGCATATATTAACCGCGACCGGCAATCCTGCAATGTGTGTCGGATATGTATTAATATTGACAGCCAATGCCGTTGTTGTCCCTCCAAGGCCGCCGGGACCGATTCCTGTACTGTTAATTAAGCTCAACATTTCCTCTTCCATTTGAGCTACATACGAAATATCTGAATGTAAACCAACAGGACGGGTTAAAGCCTGCTTAGCCATCAATGCGCACTTTTCAAAAGTTCCCCCTATGCCTACGCCTATAACCATCGGTGGACAGGCATTGGGTCCGGCCTCTTTCACCGCTGCCAAAATTGCTTCTTTTACACCTTCCATTCCGTCTGACGGCTTCAACATAAATATACGGCTCATGTTCTCGCTGCCAAATCCTTTGGGAGCAACCGTTATGCTGACCCGATCGCCGCTTACTATCTGATAATGTATGACCGCAGGCGTATTATCTTTTGTATTTTCTCTAATAAGGGGGTCACTTACTACCGATTTACGCAAATAGCCCTCCACATATCCCTGCCTTACTCCTTCATTTATTGCCGCTTCTAAATCTCCGCCTTCAAAATGGACCTCTTGACCGATCTCCATAAAAATAACTGCCATTCCAGTATCCTGACAAATCGGTATCATTTTTTCTCCTGCAATTTTTAAATTATCCTGCAATTGACCAAGAATCTGCCTTCCCAGCGTCGCCTTTTCCGTTTCCATCGCATTTTTCATTGCGGTATCCATATCCGGTGAAAGAAAATGATTTGCCTCAATACACATTTCTTTGATACTTTTTATAATTTCTTCTACTTGAATTGTTCTCAATACTATACCCCCTTGCGTATCTTGGGACACACCGATCAGCAGTCCTGACAGTAAAACTTTCTTTTTATGAATTCTTTCCCGCCAAAAATAAGTTCCTTTCAATATTCAGGAATGATATATTCACATTTCTTTTCTAATGATTCCTTATATATTAACCTTTATTGTTCTACGATCTGTTTTCTGACAGCCTCCAGTTCTTCCTGACTCGGTTCTTTTTTCTCCCATTCGATCTTTTGACGGTCCCCTTTATATCTAGGGATTAAATGCATATGAAAATGAAAGACTGTCTGCCCAGCCGTCTCCCCGCTATTCTGCATAATGTTAAATCCGTCGCATCCCAGTTTTTCTTTCATCTCTGTCGCAAGTTTTTTCGCTAATACTATTACATTCGACGCTATATTTTCAGGCAATTCAAATAAATCTTTATAATGTTCCTTAGGAAGTATTAACGCATGCCCTTTGGTTGCCGGCGCCAGATCCAAAATCACCCGAAAATTTTCATCCTCATAAATCGTTTTAGAAGGAATCTCTCCGTTTGCTATTTTACAAAAAATACAATCGCTATCTTTCATCTCAACTATACCCCTTTCAACTTCTCAATCTTATCGGCCATGGTGTCGGCATCAAACGTTGGAAACAACCAGTAAAACTGATTATAAATTTAATTCTCCCGCTTTCGAAAACACAAAAATTTGATCCAATGCCCTTAATATTTTAAAATCACCTTTTAATTTCATCTCACCGGACATAAAAGCTCTTTGAAATGTCATTCTTGAAGCTATGATATCCTGCATAGTCTCTTTTGTAATCTGCAGTTCAACTTCCGGTTTTTCTACCGTACCATAAAAGCATTTAAGTTCTCCATTATTTACTTGAACAATAAGCGGCTTTTTTTTACCTTCGATCACAAATTTATAAGTAACCTTTAAGCCTGACTGTGGTACGAAATGGCTTTCTAAATCCGGAACAAACTCTAATCCGTCATCTGTTTCTTTTGTTTCCATCAAATCTTTAAATATACTTGCTAATTCTTGAATATCTTCCTTTTGACGTTTTACATATCTGTCATCAGCCGCATATTGAGACAACTGCTCGGATTCCTGAGGCGTTAAATCAATATTTTTTGTTATGGCTATCTTTTGTTTTACCGCCTGATTGCTCGCTGGAAAATTCGGCAGTTTTTGATGAATAGTACGATACATACTTTCGGCCTTTTTTTCAATGAGTTTTGAATAATCCTCATTCATTTCTAAAGTCACCGTATCCGCAATATAACCGCAGATCCCGCTGCATGGCAATCCCCCAAGAATTTCCCATGCAGTAGCAAGATTTAATTTTCCCTCACGCTCACCATAGGTAGTTGACATAACGACAGGACACATATAAAGTTTACTAATTTTTTCCTTGTCTGCGTATAACCAGCATGCGTCTAAAAATTGCTGCATATATCCGCCAATCCCATACCATTCTATGGTTGTTGCAAGGACAAGTCCGTCGATATCTTTTAATGTCAGGGGCAGTGTGGTGATTTCATTCTTCTTCTCATATAAATTGTAACGTTCCACCGTTACATTCAGCTCTTCAAGTACCTCCTGCATTTTATTAATAACATAAAGCGTAGGATCATCAAGCATTCCCCTTCCACCATAATAAATATTAATTTTCATGCGTTTCCTCATTTCTACGCGGCTTTATTGTACGGATCCATATATGGACCACAAGTTTGCGGATGCCCCGCAGACACAAACTTGTGATTACAGATTTCTGATTTTTGCTTTCCCATCATGCCGCTTTGCGGCGCAAACAATCCTAAACCCTAGAGTGTGTCGGAAAAATGTATGGTTTTCGCATTCCCTTCACGTTTCCTCCTTGCTGATACAATAACCGCTATTAGTATTCCTATAATCAATCCGCCTATGTGCGCGGCATTATTAATATTATCTACAACAAATCCATTATAAACAGATAATAAAAGCATAACTACAACGCCTTGCCATTTGATCTGTTCCAACCTCCCTTTATGAAAAAGGACAATAACCAACAGCGCTCCCGTCAGTCCAAAGACAGCTCCGCTTGCCCCCACAGAATAGCTATATCGCTCAATTTTTAACTCCCATAAAGCGGAAATGATATTTCCCCCGATCCCCGAAAAAATATAGACGACAAAATAGCCTACATGCCCTATATACTTTTCCACTATTCTGCCTATAAAAAACAATAATATCATGTTATTGAAAAGATGGTCGATATCATAATGTAAAAAAACAGCGCTGAGCAGTCTGTAATATTCCTTTTTCGTCACAACATCCCAAACAAAAAAAGCACCTATATTATATAACAGTTCTCCGGTAATTGTACATATCAGAAATATTATAATATTAAGAATCACGAATAAAACTGTAAAATAATACTGTGATATCTCTTTTCGTATCTTTTTATGATCCATTCAGCAACCTCCGAATGAATCAAGCGTATCATTAATACCATCCTATGTCAACGATAGTGAAATCTAATTTTTCCAAAGGTAAGTTCATCTCCCTCTTCCACTAAAACTTTTTGGTTTGCAGGAATGCGGAACCCGTTTTTACAAGTACCGTTTGTAGAATTTAAATCCATAATATAAATCTCTTTTTTCTCTTGGTAAAATCTTGCATGAATCCGGCTTATGGAATTATCCTTCAAAATAAAATCCGCCTCTTCTTTTAGTTTCCCGATCGTAAATGGAAATTTATTCATTTGAATGATTGTCTTTCCATATTTCCCCTGTCCATATAATACATTTTCAGTCTCCGGCTCCAAAAAAACTGTTTCCCCGTAAAAATCTTTTCCTTCCTCATAGCCGTCATAGTTTTCTGTTTCCTCTTCTTGCTTTATCTCATACCTTTCCCCTCTTATTTTAGGAAATCCTAAAACTTCCTTTTCTATGACTTCCTCTTTTTTCTTCGTCCCTTTCGTTCCATTTAAGACGCTGTCAAAGCCCTCCTCTTTTTTGTCGTTTCCCTTATCCGGTATTTCCTTATCCCTTTTTCTTCGATTCCACACCTTATAACATGTATGTAGAAAAAAAGCTGCCAGATCTACTGCCATTCCCGCCAATATCATCGTTTCTTTTTCATAAGTCAAACGAACTGAAATTTTTATGCAGAGCAAAATTGTAAAAATGATTACCAAAAGACTGGAAAATAAAATCTCCCCCCATTTTGTTTTTTCTGTTTTATCGTCCTCATTCGAAAAATCTTCCCATTCAACAACATCGTCAATTTGTGTCTGGCCCTGATTTTTTACAATCTTTTTCTCGTTCTGTTTTTCCTCATTGCCCTCCCATATTGAATCTTCCCGCTCTGACGGGAAACTGCTTACCATGTTCTCTTCCCCATTTTTTTCCGTTTTCTTTTTTATATGCTCTTGCTCCTCAAACAACTCCCATATCTTCTTTGTTGAAATATGTCCGTGTCTAGACAGATCGTATAATCGATACGATATCTGCACTGCTTTTATATCCTTATGGTCGATCCTTTTCACAATATATTCCATAAAATTTGCGTAAGTATCTTCTTCTATAGCTTTATTGGGGAGAAACATAAAACCGGTTTCCCCTGTTTCAACATTTTGAAAGATATACTTTTCATTAAATACAATATGTTCTAAGTCCAATAAATATTTTTCCAGTTCCTTCCCTAATACGCATAGCTGAAAAAATAAATTTTTCAATGCATCATAATTTATTTCCTTCATTTCATATCTGCTTTGCAATGTCTGCTTAGATTGTACTTCAAAATATAAATAAGTATCGCCGTTGATCATCCTCATACGGCATGGGAGCAGTCCCTTTATTGTATTTTCCATTATCATTCTGTAAGAATAGGACGTTTTTCCTTCCTCTCCATAGTTGATCCGTAAATAATTAAAATTTCCGTCGCTTATATACTCAGTCTGCTTCACCATGATAAATAGCTACACCCTCTTTCGTTCCCCTTCTACTGCCCTTTATCTTCTTTTATTGGCCTCCACTGCTTTTTCTACCTTTCTGCAAACTCTTATAAATGTTATCGGATTTGTCCGATCCACAGTTTTTTTCTCATTTATGATCCATTGTTTCTTTATCAGTTTTCCATTTCCCCAAGTTAAAACATAAACGGGAATCTGCATTTCACATTCAAATTCTACGGAAAGTTTATTTCCCTTTACCCGTGCCTGTCTGTCGATTTGAGACACGGCATAATACTTCGGCATGCCTCCTCTACTCTGCCGTAATGTATAATCCACTACCTCTTCGTTTGTCAAATCTTGTCTTAAACTGCCCCGTAATCCGGCCGTATATACATCATGAAGAAGTAATACCCGGTTGCACATATATAACCCCAAATAGCACAAAAGCGCTATAACGCAAATGAATACAGGCATTAAAAATGCCGCCTCAATTGTAAAATATCCGCCTAATTTCTTATTTTTCACGCTAACTCCCATCTGCCTGCTTTCGCAGGCATTCAAATCAGAATTCTTGACAACAAAACCCTGCTTTTAAATTTTATTGTACAAAAGTTGACTTTCAAACCATTTTTTCTTCGGTTTCCTTTACTCTATTCAATTTTGTACGCATAGCATAACTACGTATACCGCAGTCAGAAACGGTATGAACGGTATTTTATATCGTTTGTCAACCTTTTTAATGACCAACATTCCCAATGAAAAAACTCCTGCCAGTGCAAGCGCGCCTGCCAGTAGGATCACACTGTTTCCTGCACCTGTCAGACACCCTATTTCCGCTAAGACTATGCCGTCGCCGTAGCCGATACTCTGTTCCGTAATTTTGGCCAGTAGTAAAAGTATAATTCCCGGCGCACTTCCAGCCGCCACATGATACCACTTATGGCCCTCGCAAACCATACTGCCGATCAATGCAATGGCTCCAAGCAATAAAAACACCCATATCGGAATTTCTTTTTTCTTTATATCTACTGCTGCACAAATGATCATGACTGCTGCCAGTAATATATGAACTCCCATTTCCACCTTAACTCCCATCTGCCTGCTTCAGCAGGCATACAAATCAGGATTGTGAAATTAAAAATTTCACATCAACTCCCATCTGCCCGCTTCAGCGGGCATACCAATCAGGACCGTGAAATTTCA
>OFGM01002045.1_pt1 | contig 10316 bp, 9 predicted proteins | sample 1521741 | NCBI WGS metagenome assembly OFGM01 (sample SAMEA3504079, study PRJEB24116) | mouse gut metagenome | biome: mouse gut; feature: mouse-associated habitat; material: faeces | place: Denmark | collected 2011
AATAATTCCAAAAGAAGCCCCTTGGAAGACGTTGGCACTTAATGAGCAGTTCCGCAAGGAGCGAGGCTGCGAATTTAGTGTCCGCTACGTCTGGAACGGAGCGAGAGCGCGGTTTCGTTGGAATCGTATCTTGCCAGCGCGAACCTCCGAACCTCTCCCTCCCTTTATCCAAAAGAAACTCTAAGAACCTCTACTATAAAAGAAAAGACTTCTACAAGATATGAATCCAAATAATCATGATATCTTATCTTGTAGAAATCTCTATTCCCTTTCATTCTTTATATCATCACAAATAAAGAAAAAATTAAAGTTCTTTCAACATCATTTTTACAAAATCCGCGCATAGTTGAGATGCCTCATTACAATTCAATTCAAAATTATCCACCCCACTATGATCAGCCGTATCCGTAATCGTTCTAACAGCAATAAATGGCACTTTATTGACATAACACACATGTGCAACCGCCGCTGATTCCATATCAACACTTAACGGCTCATAGATAGCTTTCATTTTCTCTCTCTCTTCATCTTCAATAAATTTCTCTCCTGTAACCATTCTCCCAAAAAATATTTTATGTTTTGATTCCAACTGATTTGCTATCTTTTCCGCCAATACGATAAGCCGTTCATCAGCTTTAAAATAAACAGATGGCATCCACGGATGAAAGTCTGTCAGAATATCTTCCTCTACATCATGATAGGCAACTTCTGTTGAAACCACTGTATCAAATATTTCAAGCCTTTCATCAATCCCTCCGGCAGTCCCTGCATTGATGATTATATCACACTTATAGATATCAATTAAAATCTGAACCGCTATCGCTGCATTAACTTTACATACCCCTGAAAAAAGTGTGACAACATCTCTATTTTCAATTTTGCCTTCATAGAATTTCAACAACGATTTTTCTGTCACAGAAGTTTCATTTAACATGGACAAAAACGGAGCAACTTCACTAGCTCCTGCACATACGATTCCTATTCTCATATGACAGTCTTTTTCTTAATTATCCACTTCAAAAACACAAATCTGCTTCAAAACTTATTTATACAACGGTCCATAAGTAGCACATGCTTTATAATCTGCTGCCTGTGCATCTTCTGTTCCAAATGCAGCCCATGCATGTGGACGGAATACTTTTTCTTCTGGTACATTGTGCATAGTAACTGGAATTCTGAGCATAGATGCCATCGTAATTAATTCTGCCCCAATATGTCCATGCACAGTGACTCCATGATTTGCTCCCCAATTTGCCATCACGCTATAAACATCTTTAAATGCACCATGTCCTGTGAGAATCGGAGCGAACCATGTAGTAGGCCATGTCGGATCTGTTCTCTTATCCAATTTTTCATGCATATCCTCTGGTAATACACAAGTATAACCTTCTGCAATCTGAATAACAGGTCCGATTCCATCTACAATATTCACGCGGAGCATTGTGATCGGCATCTCTGCCTGTGTCTTAAAGTGAGAAGAGAAACCGCCTCCTCTGAAATATTCATAATCAGCTCTGCACCAGTCAGTGGCTTCTAAACAAGCTTTTATATCCTCATCTGTCATATTCCACCACTCTTTCATCACACCATTTCCATTTTCATCTTTAGAAGCTCCTGTACAATCCATAGCAGTAGCTCCTGAATTGATCAAATGAATGAATCCATCTTTTGCATATCCTTCTGGCGCTTTTCCAGTCACTCTCTCACATGCCTCTGGACTCCAATAAGTGCGCACATCATGGAAACAAGGTGCTTTTCCAGTCAGTAAAGTAGCAAACATCATAGAAACTCCATTTAGAGTGTCATTTTCTGTTGCAAATGGGAACGGTTGTTTCTTCCCATTCCAGTCAAAACTAGAAGCCAGTAAAGATTCGGTAAAATCTGCATTTGGAAGCCAGTCTGTCCACATTCTCTGTCCTTGGAAACCGCCTACAATACCATTTCTTCCTAATGCTTCCTCATGCCATCCCATTTCATCCAATTTTGGATTGCCATGTAATATATCATTTACAATTAAAGTAAATTTTGTAATAAATTCCCAATCCTTATCTGCTGGAATCACTTTAGATTTTGTAATCACTTCTGGGAAATTCTTCCCTGCATTTTTATCAAATCCTTCTTTACAATTCTCTTTTATCCAATGATAAGCCTTTTCATATTCTTCCTGATCATAAATGCCAAGTGTAATTCTTCTAATAATTTCTGTCAAATCCACCCATTCTGCACGGATTCCCAGATACTTCTGTAAAAACGAAGCATCACAATAAGAACCTGCGATTCCCATCGAAATTCCGCCTAGGTTGACATATGCTTTGCTTTTCATCAAACCAACTGCGATTGCACCTCTGGCAAATTTAATAATTTTCTCTTTTACATCTTCTGGAACGCTTCTATCATCTTTTTCCTGAACATCATGTCCATAGATAGAAAATGCTGGAAGACCTCTTTGTGCGAAAGCTGCCATAACTGCTGCTAGATAAACTGCTCCCGGTCTTTCTGTTCCATTAAAGCCCCAAACAGCTTTGATGGTATTAGGATCCATATCAAATGTTTCTGAACCATAGCACCAGCAAGGAGTAACACTTAATGTAGCAACTACATTCTGTGTAGCAAATTGTTCTGCACAACGAGCTGCTTCTGCACCTCCGCCTATTGTACAATCAGAAATCACGCACTGTACAGGTGTGCCGTCTGGATATTTTAAAGTAGAACTAATAAGTTCTGCAGCTGCCTTTGCCATTCCCATAGTCTGATCTTCTAAGCTCTCTCTGACGCCGCCCCAGCGTCCATCAATAGTAGGTCTAATACCAATCTTTGGATATAACATATGTAATACCACCCTTTCTATTTCTTTTTTCTAAATATTTATATGAACTATCCACTGTCTAAAGCAGCAGAATGGTTTTATCTATTTTTCAACGAATCATGAAAGGTTATCACAGCCTATCATGAAAATAAAAATCTATTTATGTAGTAAATATCAATCAGCAATCAATTCTAACATTTTTTGATAAGCTGCTTCCCATTGTTTCTTTTCCGCTTCCTTCTCAGAGGGAACATAGATGTGAACCTCTTCTGACCTTTTGATACACTCTCTCGCTTCTTTGATATCTTTTATCTGTCCTGCCGCTATCAACTGCAGTGCGATATTTCCTAATACAGTAGCTTCTACTGGTCCAGCGGATACTTTTTTCTGACAAGCATTTGCTGTCATCTGGCACAAAAGTTTGCTCTGCATCCCTCCACCTAACATATAAAGAGTAGAATATGAAATACCAGTACACTCTTCTATCTGTTCTAAAGAATAACGATATTTTAATGCCAAACTCTCATTGATGCAGCGGACAATCTCTCCGATTGTCTGAGGCACTTTTTGACCTGTTCTCTCACAATATTTCTGTATTCTCTTTGGGATATTTCCCTGTGGAACGAACTCTTTCGCATCTGGATCGATCAATGACTGCAATGGTTCTGCCTCTGATGCCAACGCCTCTAATTCAGAAAAACTATATTCCTTTCCTTCTCTTTTCCACTGTCTTCGGCTTTCTTGAATCAACCAGAGTCCAATGATATTTTTCAAAAAGCTAGTTTTAAAACCATAACCGCCTTCATTTGTGATATTATATTTTTTTGATTTCTCATTGATGATAGGCTCTTTTAATTCTGTTCCCAATAAAGACCATGTGCCACAGCTCAAAAATACAAAATCTTCTTCCTCCGCAGGAGCTGCGGCTAAAGCGCATTGGGTATCATGTCCAGCCACTGCCACAACATTTGCTTTTGGAACTCCTAACTCTTCGCAGATTTCATCTCGCAACTGTCCTATCACTGTACCAGTAGGAACAATCTCTTTTAATATTTTTCTTGGTATTGGCAAACTATCTATAATCTCATCTGACCATTGGTGGGTTCTGGCATCTAATAGTTGAGTGGTAGAAGCAATCGAATATTCTGTGCACTTTCTTCCACTTAAAAAATAATTAAATAAATCAGGAGTCATCAAAAGAGTATCTGCTCTCTCTAACATCTCTGGTCTTTTTTTCGCCAATGAAAGCAGTTGATATATGGTATTTATTTCCATAAACTGCAATCCTGTTATCTGATAAAATTTATCTTTTGAAATATACTCTTCACAGTCTTCTATCATTCCTTCTGTTCTAGAATCTCGATAGTGTATCTGATTTTCCAATAGATAACCATCTTTATCTAAAAGTCCAAAATCCACTCCCCATGTATCGATACCAATACTGTCAAATCCTCCTTTTAACTTCGCCTTTATCATTCCCTGTTTTATTTCATAAAATAAACGCAAAGTATCCCAATACATCGTCTGATTCACCACTACAGAATCATTAGAAAAGCGATGTACTTCTTCCATAAAAATTTTTCCATTTTTATAAATGGCGAGCATAGCCCGTCCGCTTGAAGCACCAAAATCAAAGGCGAGTACACGATATTCTTCTTTCATTTCATCCCTTCTCTCTTATTTTTGATTTTAAATATTGTTCTTTCTTCTAAATAATATTTCTGTTTTATAATTATATAAAAGACGTTATAACATTTAAAATAAAAACGGATATTTATTTTTACATTCCCTATAGTTTTAAGGATTCAGACGATTTGGTCCTCTGAAAATATACATGGCATCTTTGATTCCTAAATTAAGCAAAAGCATCGTCAGACGATCCACACCTAGACCAAAGCCACCATGAGGCGGACAACCATATTTGAAAAACTCTAAATAAAATTTTACATCTTCTTCCAAACCTTTTTCTGCTGCCTGTTTTTTCAAAATATCATATCGATGTTCTCTTTGCGCACCTGTTGTAATCTCTACCCCACGCCAAATCAAGTCATAGCCTAAAGGAACTCCATTCTCATCACGCATATGATAAAATGCTCTCTTTTGGGCATCAAAACCAGTCACAAACAGAAATTCATGTCCATATTTCTCCATGCTCCACTTATAACTTAATTGTTCTGCTTCTGTAGTTAAATCACCTTTTTCCGATTCATCGACCTTATAACCATAATTCTTTTCCAATTCATCATATAAATCATGCAGAGTAATTGTAGGAAATGGAAAGGCAGGAACAATAACTTCTGTACCGAATATCTCTTTTATCTGATTTCCATACTTTTCCTCAACCTTTTTGAGCATATATATTAATAGATTCGCTTCCAAATCCATAACATCCTGATAAGAAACAATATAACTGAATTCCAAATCAAATCCTGTAAACTCTGTAGTATGACGATTTGTATAAGATTTTTCTGCACGAAAAACAGGTCCTACTTCAAAAATACGTTCTAAACCTGATGCCATTGCCATCTGTTTATAGAATTGTGGACTCTGTGCGAGATAAGCATTTCGATCAAAATATTTTACCTCAAATACATCTGCTCCGCTCTCACTGGCTGCACCGATCAATTTAGGGGTATGAATTTCAATAAAATTATTATCCAGTAAATACTGGCGCATGGCATTGACCATGGTAGTCTGAATTTGAAACATCAACTGATTTTCATCTGTTCTTAAATCAATCCACCGATAATCGATTCTTTGGTCAATGCTGGAACGTTCTAATGCTTTTTTCTTTTTTGTAGCTGGAATAGCTTTTCTTACAATTGGTAGAGCATCTGCTATAGATTCAATTTGAATACTTTCCGGAATCACTTCTACACCATTTAGTTTAACATAATCGTTAGAAGCTACTGTTCCAAGAATTGTGATAACAGAATCTTCTGTCAACTGACTGATCGTTTCACATAACTCAGGATGGGTTTCCTTTTCTATTGTAATCTGTATCTTTCCAGTAATATCTTTTAAAACAATAAATGCCATATATTTACTGTCCCTTAAATTATCAATGAATCCTTGAATCAGAACCTTTTGATTGACAGCTTGAATCGCATCTGCAATATAGATTCTTTTGCTCATCTAAATACCTCCAAAAAATTATTTTATTACAGTCTGTGCTGTGAAATTTAAACATCATAAACTATTGTTTTTGCAAATTTCACTATATATAATAATTCTATATTATTTCAATCCACACCCGATAATTTCACGAAGTATAACAGCATCCTACGATTACGAAGATTGACCTCATCTCAGCGAGAGTATACTAATTTCCCTTCGTCGCTATTGCTGTAGAATACTATCTTTGCAATTCGTTCCACTATTGATAGAAATGGGGATTTCTTGCTATTTTATGTTAAAATGCTTTTTGTATCTGTATATATAATACTACATTTTATCTAAAAAGTACAGTATTTTTTTTATTTATTTATGCAAATTTTGAATTATTTCCCGAATTTTTGTAGCTTTTTTATCAATATTATCATCTTCTCAACACTTTATCTTTTCGTTCTTTATATATATACCATAAATAAATCTTTTCTACTATCTTTCCTAATTTCTCTAATATTTCAATGTTTCTTATACTCTATTTATTCAATTACTTTTGTGATAAATATATTTAAGTTTTCTATCAAGTTTATTTTCTTTTTAGGCTCTATCCTAATTCCATTTTCATCTTTAAATATTTCTAACACAGGTCTATCTGCCATTTCTAAATTCTGTTTAATAACCTTTCCTATCTCTCCTTCATTTGTCTGCACAATCGTTCCATTAGGATATTGCATAATCATCTGTAAAAATTTCCCTGTTATTTCCTTATCAAATAATACCCTTGTATTATCTCGTAAAAATTCTATTGCTTCTTGTAAACTTGTTTGTTTATATCCTATACCGCTTATCATCTGATCAAATGCGTTACAAATAGAGACTATCTTAACCGACAAACTAAACTTATTTCCAGTTAAATGTAATGGATACCCGCTGCCATTCTCATATTCATGATGAAATAAAATAATATTTTTGGCTTCTTCGGATAACCACTCTTCTTCTTTTAATGCATTGAATCCATAAATAGTATGCTTTTGAAATTCCTTTTGTTCAAAAAGTGGTTGAGATAATATATCTATATTTTCATAATCTACTGCAATATAGCGTAAACCAATATCATGTAAAATACTTCCTCTAGCAATATCCTTTGCCACTTCTTTCTCCACACCCAATTTTAAAGCTAACATACTAGACAAGGCGCATACATTAACAGAATGAGTATACATATCTCCTCCTTGTGCTCTTATTTCCACAATTTCTTCATATACTTCTTTTTCATCTAAAATATCTTCTATTAATGTTTCTGCAACAGAACATAGAGAGGCTAGTTCTGAATTATGTTTATAAATATGTTTTTCTAATACATTTTTTACTTTTTCACTACACTCTTCCTTTACTTGTTTTTGTATAATTTTAGCTTTCTTTCCTTTTTTATTTTTTGCACCTATTTCTTCTATATAAACATATTCTATACCTAGTAAAGGAAATCTTTCTATATATTCTTTTTTTAATACTGTTCCTCGCGCCATAAGTACTGTATACGAAGATGTAAATAAATCTTTTGCTAAAATTTCTCCTCCAACTAAATCTTTTACTGCTATTCTTTTCATAGGTACTTATCTATTCCTTTGTCATAGCACTTTAAATTCCTATTTGTAAATATTATAAAAATCTATAAAATCATTACCTATCTGATGTAGACTTTCATAGAAATTATCTTTACGCCTTGACTCTTTTCCTTTCCTCTGAAATTTTAACTATACTACTTTTATTCTTTCTCGTTATTAGCATTTCTTTATCTTCAGTTTTATTTATAGTGATATATAGTATCTTTTTCATAAAAAGCCCTATATATCCCCTTTTCTATACTAAATACTTTTCTTTCACCTAACTCAATCTTAATTATTCTAATTAAAAATTATTCTTTAATATTTTTCTGTTTTACAGTTTAAAGCCATATCCAAAGCTTTTTTCTCCTCTTCACCTAATGCAATATAAGAATTGCCATCAATAATTTCTTTCACATAAGTATAACATCCCTCTCTACTATGCATTGCATTTAAAATAAAGCCATTGTTTTGTTTATCTAAAAGTGCAAGAGAAAAACTTAATTTTCCTCCCATCTCGTTAAATGCATCATACTTTACAATTCCTATTTTCTGATAAGTAATTAATAAATTTTCTGTAATATTATTTATCTGTTTCTTTCTTTCGTTATTCTCTTCTTCTAATTTATCAATCTTGTCAAGATACTTTACAATGACTTCTTCTAAACTTTCTGCATCTTTCCCCCTCATAAAATTTTTAAATCTTTGGTTTACTTTTTTTATCTTTACAAGAGTTATAATAACTAGAATAAATAATGCAATTATGAAAATTCCTGCGCCTATGCCTACATAGCAAACATATTCTATATTCTGTAATAAAAATTCTTTCATTTTAAAGCTCCTATCTCATTCCTTCAAATAACTCTATAAGTCTTTCCAGTTCTTCATTAGAATAATATTCAATTTCTATCTTGCCTTTATTTTTATCTTTTTTATTGATGATCACCTTACTGCCTAAAATCTCTTTTATTTTCTCTTCCATATTATTATAAGCAAGCTCTTCCGATTCTGTCCATAATTGTTCTGTTTTTGTCTTTTTCTCAGGATTTAACATTTTCTTCACTATCTTTTCTGTTTCTCTTACGCTTAACTTTTCATCAAATACCTTCATAGCCAAATCATACTGTTTATCCTTATCTTCTATAGTAACTAATGTTCTTCCATGTCCAGCCGATATCATATCGCTTATTATCATTTTCTGAACTCGATCATCTAACTTTAATAAACGCATCGCATTAGTAATTACTGTTCTACTCTTTGAAATTCTTTCTGCTAATTGATCCTGTTTTAAATGAAATTCTTCTATCAATCTATAATAAGCTTCTGCTTCTTCTATAGGATTTAAACCTTCTCTTTGAATATTTTCTATCAAAGAAATCTCCATCATTTCTTGTGGTGTATAATCTTTTATAATAACAGGTATTTCTTTTAAACCAGCTAACTTTGCAGCCCTCCATCTTCGCTCTCCAGCTATGATTTTATAATAATCATTTTCTTTTTGAACTAATAATGGCTGTAAAATCCCAAATTCTTTTATAGAATCTGCTAATTCTTCTAAAGAATCCTCATTAAATTCTTTTCTAGGTTGCTCCCTATTTGGTTCTATTTCGGTTATCTTTAACTTCATTTCTACTGGTTTCTCTATTACTTTTTCTATCACTTTTTCTACTATTTCTCTATCTTCTTTATCTACTCTTTTATCATTCTTATCAGCAATTAATGAATCTAATCCTTTCCCTAATCCAGCCTTCTTTACCGCCATTTTATCTATCTCCTTTATTTATTACTTCTTCCGCCAATAATTTATAACTTTCTGCACCTGCTGATTTACTGTCATATAAATTAATAGGCATACCATGACTTGGCGCTTCAGCTAACCTAATATTTCTAGGTATAATAGTTTTATAAATATTTTGATGTAAATTATTTTTCACATTTTCTACTACTTGTAATGATAAATTAGTTCTCGCATCATACATAGTGAAAACGACACCTTCCATATCCAAGTTCGGATTCAATCTTTTCTTCACTAAAGTGATTGTATGTATTAACTGACTTAATCCTTCTAAGGCATAATATTCACATTGAATTGGAACAATAACACTATCCGCCGTAGTCATAGCATTGACTGTTAACATACTTAAAGAAGGTGGGCAATCAATAATAACAAAATCATAGTTATCCCTTATAGTATTAACCTGCCCTCTTACAATATATTCTTTTCCTTCAATATCCATTAATTCTATTTCCGCACCTGATAAATTAACATTAGAAGGAATTAGTGATAAATTATTAAATACATTTTCTAATAAACATTCTTCTAATAAACATTCTCCGATAATCATTTCATAAATAGTATTTTCTAATGCATTTTTATCTACCCCTAATCCACTGGTTGTATTTCCTTGGGGATCCATATCAATTACTAAAACCTTCTTCCCCTTTTCCGCTAAGCATGAAGATAAATTAATAGCTGTTGTTGTCTTTCCAACTCCTCCTTTTTGATTTGCTATTGCAATAATTCTACTCATATAAACACCTTTCCTCCACTAAATTATGATATATTTATTATATTAATTATAAATTAATTTATATATAGTAAACATAAGATATATTTATTTGTATTATTTATTATATAAATTATTTTATCACAAAGCTTTGGATATTACTAGATGTCCTAGTACTCTTTTCAATAATTTTGTAATTTTTCTTATATTTTGATCATATATTAGTTGTTATTCATAAGATATTCATAGGATTGAGTTTCCGCAAAGGGACGAGACTATTCCAACGAAGCC